>JAEEGL012986593.1_pt1 | contig 10103 bp, 9 predicted proteins | sample 9134231 | NCBI WGS metagenome assembly JAEEGL01 (sample SAMN16246548, study PRJNA631951) | gut metagenome | biome: gut microbiome; feature: rumen; material: fiber-attached | host: Bos | place: Iran: Karaj | collected 2018-10 | reverse complement strand
CGGCACTACAAGCGTGTCATCGAAGAACGTAACATGAGATTTGTGCGTAAATCAGAATGAATATCCTCACCTCGGCCTTGCATCCCGCTGGTTCATGATGATCCAGTCCAGCATCCGCTTCACCTTCGGACTCCCTTTCAGCCCCTCTCGTATTTGTTCTTTATTGTCCATCGATCAGTTGTTTCCATTGATTGATAATTGTCTCTATATTGAATCGCGCGGCAATTTGTAGTGCCTGCTCTGATTTTGTCTGCCAGTCCATTTGGGTCACCTCTTCCATTCGTCGTGCCATGCCGTTCACGTCGCCATTGCTGAAATACATGCCAAAATCACCCATAATTTCCTGACTTGTGGGAAGATCAGACGATATAACAGGCAATCCATGCGCCATAGCTTCTACCAATACCAGTCCAAATCCCTCCCAACGAGAACTCAGCACATAAACCTGAGCATCAGTGTAGTACTGCTGAATATGATTTGTGAATGGATGAATGGTAATTCTGTCTTCTAACTTGTATTTTTGAATCAATTGATGATACATGGGTTCTTCAGGTCCTTCTCCCACAATATCGAGCGTCCATTCCTTATTGCTCTCTGCAAAAATACGGAACGCTTCTATTAACAAGTCAAAGCCCTTGTGATAGTGAGAGAACCGCCCTACTGCTAAGAATTTTTTCGAGTTACCTTTCGACCTTTCGCCAGGCATCAGCGTTAGGGGGTTATAAATCACTTTTGTGGGGAAATGATATTGTTGGGCATCAAATTGGCAAAGAACAACCGTCGCGTCCAGTGTCTCTAACTGAAATTCATAATGCTTCTTCAGTTCTGCACCGATATATGTGGATTTCTTTCCAAACAATGCTTCATATGAATTATGTATCCATCCAATCAGTTTGGTGTCTCCCAATTGTTTTCGGCATGTTGCAAGCCTTACGGCCAAAGGGGCATGTACTCCAATGATAGCGTCATAATGACCAAGCTGTAGCTCGTTAGCCAATGCATTTCTTTTTTCAGAGGGGAATGAGCTGTGACTGTATAGTTTTGAAGTGTATTTCGTCTGTGGCAGCCATTTGCGATACAGATAACTATAGCCTTTACAGCAGTAGTTTTTCCATTGGGAAGTAGCTGGGTAGTCAAAAAAACGGTAATGAATCTCTGCTTCCTCCAATCCGTACAAGGTGGTGTCTTTTTGCTCAGGTTTGTCGAAGGTCACAATGGTCACGTCATAGTCTTTTGTCAATTCTTTGGCTATCACTGCCGTCACTCGTTGAACCCCGCCAAACGAGAAGATAGAATCTATGAGGAAGCAGATTTTCTTTTTCATCGTTGCAAAAATACACAAAATGTTTGTTATTCCAAAATTTTTTTGCAATTTTGCGAATAAATTCGCGAAATTACTCCGTCTCGGCAAAAAAAGAATTAATTTCCTTTGTTTTGCGCTCGACTTTTCGTAACTTTGTAGCAGAATTGTGCGTATTATGCCTGAAACTGCTAAGAAACTCAAGATAGTCTACGTCACCCCGGCTCTTTATATGGCTGGAGGCATAGAGCGTGTTTTGACGCTTAAGGCAAACTATTTTGCAGAAAATTATGGGTATAACATTACGATTATTCTGACCGAGGGTAAGGACAAGCCTCTTTTCTATCCTTTATCCGACAAGATTAAAGTGATTAATCTGAATATAGGCTTCGAAGAACTTTGGACGTGTTCTTTTCTGAAGAAAATTTTTGTTTATCTGAAGAAGCAACGCCAATATAAAAAGGCTATGACCAACGAGTTAATGCGATTACGCCCTGATATTACGATTAGTCTCCTTCGTCGTGAGATTAATTTCATCAATGATATCAAGGATGGAAGCCGAAAGATAGGTGAGTTACATGTAAATCGGGCAAACTATCGGAATTTTGAAGCTAATGACTCCAACTTTATTAAGAATCTGTTTGCTAAGTTTTGGATGCGTAATCTCGTATCGAAATTAAAGCAACTGGATCGATTCGTAGTCCTGACAGAAGAAGATAAATCAGCATGGTCAGAGCTACATAATATATGTGTTATACCAGACCCTTTGTCTTTCGTGCCAAAATCGATAAGTCCATTAACATCTAAACGTGTGATTGCGGTAGGCCGTTATGTTTATCAGAAAGGATTTGATTTATTGCTTCAAGCATGGGCAAAAATAGAAAAGCAATATCCAGATTGGCAATTGGTCATTTTTGGTGATGGTAATCGTGTACCTTATGAACAACAAATGAAAGATCTTGGTATAGATTCTGCTCGTTGTCATTTGAATGGACCGACTGCTAATATACAACAAGAATATGTTAATAGCTCTATCTTTGCATTTAGTTCCCGTTTTGAAGGCTTTGGCATGGTTTTAGTTGAAGCTATGGCTTGTGGTTTACCTGTAGTTTCGTTTGCTTGCCCCTGTGGTCCAATGGATATCATAAAAGATGGCGAGGATGGGTTCTTAGTGGAAAACGGAAATATTGGCGCATTTGCTGCTAGCCTGTCACAATTGATGCAGAAAGACTCACTTTGCAAATCAATGTCTCAGGCAGGTAAAACGAGTGTACGGCGTTTTTATATGGAACACATTGCTAAGCAATGGAAAGATATTTTTGAATCGAACGAAAAACTCTTATAGGTTATGCGCATTCTTTTCTTGGTATATCATGGTTTCTCGGAGGTTAGTGGCATTTCAAAAAAAATTCACTATCAAGTGAAAGGATTGCGCGAAAATGGTCACGATGTTCGTTTATGCTACTATGGCTTCGCTGAGAATGGTCATAGTTGTCGCTTTATTGATGGCCAGATAATCAAAGACTATGGTAAAGGGAAATGGGCTGGTCTTCGTCAGCGAATGGATTATGGATATGTATATAGCTATTGTATTCATGAAAAAATAGAATTTGTATATGCTCGTAGTTTCCATAATGCTACTCCTTGGCTGATAAATTTGTTTAAGAAACTTCGCCAGGCAGGTATTCAGTCTGTTACAGAGATTCCAACTTATCCTTATGATACGGAATATAGTTCGCATTGGTGGAGACAGCCATCACGTTTTATTGTTGATAAGTGGTTTCGTCGTCGCTTATACCAAAATATGGATGCTATTGTAACATTTTCGGATGACAAAGAAATCTTTGGTCAGCGAACTATCAATATTAGTAATGGAGTCGATTTCGATAGCATACCCCTTCACCAAGGCCAGTGTTCAATGGTTAATGATCAATTACACCTCATTGGTGTAGCAGAGGTGAAACCATGGCATGGATTTGATCGACTTGTGGAAGGACTCGGTGAGTATTATCAGAGTACTTGTAATCCACATCAGGTGTATTTTCATATTGTTGGGGGTATATGGCCTGGACACATGACTGGGGAACGTGGTTTCCAAACATTAATAGATAAATATAATCTTCAAGATAAAGTCTTTCTTCATGGGCAACTTTTTGGACAGACACTTGATGATGTTTTTAATAAATGTCAATTTGCTATTGGTTCATTAGGACGACATCGTAGTGGTATCACTAATATCAAAACCTTGAAAAATCGAGAGTATGCTACTCGTGGTATACCTTTTATTTATAGTGAATGTGATAGTGATTTTGATGGTCAGCCTTACGTGTTGAAGGCTCCGGCAGACGAGAGTCCAATTGCCATACAGCATATCATAGATTTTTTAGAACACTTTACCATGCAACCTACTGATATCCGTAAGACAGTGGAGCACCTCTCTTGGAAAGTTCAGATGCAAAAAATAGTAGATGCAATTCTTTAATTTTTATGACATACGAAGTAACGATAGGTATACCAGTTTATAATGTAGAGAAATATATTCGTGAATCATTGGATTCTGCGTTGACACAAACATTCCCTTATATTGAGTTTCTTATTTGTGACGATTGTGGAACGGATTCCTCTATTTCCATAGTCCAAGACTATCAGAAGGCACATCCTAGAGGGAAAGATATAAGAATTGTTAGACAACCACGAAATATGGGCTTAGGATGCGCGAGAAATAGAATGATATCAGAAGCTAAGGGAAAATACATTTTTTTTATGGATTCTGATGATTTGCTATCTCAAAACACTATAGAGTTATTGTATGAGCAGGCTCAAAAGTATGATGCAGACATGGTGCTTGGTTCTATGGAGAAAGTTTTACTATATGATAATGGACGACATATAAAAAATATTGATTATAATTATCAAGTTTTTCTTCATGAAAATGAGTTTGCTTCGTGGGTTTATGAAAAATATGACAGACTTCAGGCGTCAACATGTAATTTTTTAATTAAATTGGATGTATATTTACAAAACGGAATCCAATATAAACCCATTAATTATTGGGAAGACTTTACTACAACGATGGATTTGCCAACTTACGTCACTCGTGTAGTAATGTTGCCAGATGTGACCTATCATTATATGTGTCGCACAGATTCTATGTCAAATTACCAACAACGTGACCTTATTCAGAAGGAAGAGATTCTTCAGACTATGGAGGCTGTCACTATGATAAAAAATAATTCGGAACGTATTCAATTTAAACCATATTTTTCAGAAAGGATGCTCAAGGTCATGATGACTTGTTTTTATATTTGTTGTACGATTTTGAAAAATTGGGAAAAGATAAGCCCAAATTTTGAAAAAAAGGAATTGCGGGATTTTATGAAATATCCCATATCCTTTTCTCGGGTGTTTTCTTTTAAATCTCATCTTTGTTCCCATTTCTTTCTATACATTCTTGGAGTTATTCCTCCCTCTATCTCTTTCTTTGTTTTACGTTTGATGGTATTGTTTAAGCATATATAATAATACGATGAAATTAGTATTTGTTTTACGTTCTGTAGTTACTCATGGGGGTGTAGAACGAGCTGTTGTTGATAAAATGAATCATCTTGCTGAATGTGGCCATCTTGTCCTGCTAGTTACTTATGAACAGGGACAACATCCAATAGAGTATCCTCTTCTTTCTATTGTAAATCATAATGATCTAAATTGTCGAATGTTCCCTTTATACCATTTACGACAGCCGATTCGTATCATTAAAATGTTACAGATGAAACGTACCTTTAAACTTAGATTTCATAGATTGATTTCTGATATACGCCCAGATGTTATTGTGACGGTTACGAATGCCTATGATTTTATGAATGAGATAATGACAGCACCCTATGGAAAAAAAATAGTTGAGTCTCATGGTGCTTTTACCTCCATTACGAAAGGTAACACGTGGAAGGAAACAGTAAAATCTAAGTTATTGTTAAGAGCAATAATGAATAGTGATTTAGTAATTTCACTTACACAAGCAGATTCGGATTGTTGGAAACCCTATGTGAAAAGAGTTAAAAGTGTTCCCAATCACGTGTCATTCTATGTTGATAATATAGGTATGACTCCTAAAAAGGAAGGACGTATTTTGTATGTTGGTAGATTATCATTAGAAAAACGAATAGATCGTTTGATAGATGCTTTTTCTTTGATAGCTAATCGTTTTCCCGATTGGTATGTTGATATTTATGGGGCTGGAGAGATAAAAGAAGAATTGAAAAATCTAATAAGTAAATATAAGCTTAATGATTGTGTTCATTTATTAGAACCAACTCATCATATAGTCGATGAATATCTAAAAAGTCAATTTATAGTATTATGTTCTGATAATGAAGGATTTGGACTAGTGCTTGTAGAGGCAATGGCATGCGGATTACCATGCGTGTCAACCCGTTGCCCATTTGGCCCTCTTGAGATAGTTGAAGATGGTGTTACGGGAATTCTTTGTGATATGAATTCAAGAGATTTGGCAACGAAAATGGAGTGGATGATTACTCATGAAGCAGAACGCAAGCAAATGGGAATTATGGCTCATAAAGCAGTGGCCAGATTTAAGAAAGAGAACGTTATGAAAGAGTGGGAACAAGCATATTTTTCCGTATTAGAGTGATAACTGGAAGAGTGGAATAAACGTAGTATGGTAATATCTCAAAGAAATTCAAATATAGAATTGTTACGTATAGTTTCAATGGTGTTTGTTATGGTGGTTCATGCTAGTTTTTTATCATTATCCTCACCATCTAAAGAGTCTATTGTAGAATCTACTAATAGTGCTTTTTTAAGATGTTTTTGTGAGTCTTTTTCTATTGTGTCTGTTAATTCTTTTATTCTTATATCGGGATGGTTTGGTATTCATTTGAAAATACTTCGTCTTTTAGAACTATTTTTTCAGATTTTCTTTTTTGCAATACTTGTACCAATAGCTCTTTATGCTTTCAATCTACCAGTGTCTGAAAGTATTGATAATTATTCGAAATCTATTTGCTATTGTGATGAATTATGGTTTATACGTGCATATCTCATATTATTGTTATTTTCCCCATTGCTAAATGTGTTTGTAGAGCATTCTGACAAACATCAACTACAATGTTTTCTCGTAGTTTTTTTTGTCGTTCAGACGCTGATGGGGCATAAGTTGGAGTGGTTTGCTAGAGGTTATTCTCCGATGTCATTTATGGGAATTTATTTATTAGCACGATATATACGGCTTTATCCGTCAAAAATAACACTGTTAAGTAAATCTAAAGATTTATTGATTTATTTGAGCTTTGTTTTATTGCTTACCTTGTCTGCGATGTGTGTTATATACACAAGGATTATTGACATTGAAACGCTATATGCATATTCATCTCCTTTGGTGATTACCTGTTCTGTGTTTTTTTTCTTATTCTTTTCAAAATTGTCATTTAACAGCCGTTTTGTGAATTGGATTGCTATTTCTGCATTCTCTATTTATCTAGTGCATTGTAATCCACTTTTTTTAAGTCCAATATATATAACATATATTCGTGAATGGTATTCGTTTGAAATATGGCATTTTTTATTCTATGCACTATTTTTCATGTTTTTGATAGCTGTTTTCTCGATACTATTTGATAAATTTAGATTATTACTATGGAATTTGTTTTTCTTAAAAATGAAAAGATGGTATGATGGTACGATATGTATATGATTTTATTAAAGAACTTTTCTTTAAGTTTTTAGTTTGCGGTTCGGGGTTGTTAGGTGAAAAAACTTCAATATATTTTGTAGATATTGTAAAGATTTGATAGATCTGATAGATATGCATGTTTGTGTTTTATTTGTTGTAAAGTGAAAAATGTATCAATACGAAGTTACCATAGGGATTCCAACATTTAATGTAGAACAATATGTCAGAAGATCATTGGATTCTGCTCTTTCTCAAACTTACAAGAGTATTGAGTTCCTAATATATGACGATGCTTCTACAGACTCTTCAGTTGCAATAGTTGAAGAGTATCAACGTTCACATTCACGTGGAAAGAGTATAAGATTGATTCGGCAACCGTATAATTTGGGTATTGGTATTGCTAGGAATCGTATTTTTGAGGAAGCTCAAGGAAAATATCTTTTTTATCTAGATGCCGATGATGAAATTTTGCCCGATACAATCGAGCGATTATATAATGAAGCAGAGAAGATTAATGCGGAATTAGTATATGGCTCTCATGTGAGAATTGAGGAATGGCGGAAAGATGGAAAGCAATTTCTGTTCCAATATCCAAACAAGAGTTTTATTTTACATGATGAATTTGCTAATTTCGTATATTGCAAGTATGATTCTATACAAGTCCCTGTGTGGAATGTACTAATGCGAATTGAGTTTTTAAAGAAGATAAATCTACATTTTCCACCTGTTAATTTCTGGGAGGACTTCGCTGCAACAATGCTCTTACCGACTCAATCGACAAAGGTGGTTTTGGTGTCTGATATTACTTATCGTTATCATTGTCGTTATGGTTCATTGTCTCATTTCCAAAAGCGTAGTATTATCCAAAAGAAAGAAATACAAAGTGTGATTGAAGCCATGTCTGATTTAAAAAGGCGTTGTTTAGAGTTTAGACAAAAGAACTACTTCTCTCAGATTTACAGGAAGGTAATGATGACGCATTTTTATATGGCTTGTTCTATTTTGAAACAACAGAAAATTATTGATCCTAGATATAGTAATCGAGAAATTCGTGATGTTATGAAGTCTCCTTTGTCATTAGGAGAAATATGTAACTATCACAATGCAAGAAGGATTAATATTTTACTTGGTATTTTGGGCCTTCTGCCCCCTCTTATATCAGTCTCCTTAATGAAACTGTTGGCTTATAGTCGAAGCTTAATATAATTGTAAAGTGTGATGAAGAGAATAGTTTATCTATATTCCTCATTAGCCATTATGGGCGGTGTTGAACGCGTCCTTGTCGACAAGATGAACTACCTAGTCAGTTATGGTTATGAGGTATATATGATTACGGCCGATCAAGGACAGCATCCTATTCCGTATAAATTGGATCAACGTGTTCGTTTTTATGATTTGCAGATTCGCTTTCATAGTCAGTATCAATATAGCGGATGGCAACGGTTTCAAGAAGCTAGACGTTTAAGACAATTATTTCATCAACGATTGAAGGAAAAGTTGGAGGAAATATCTCCTGATGTGCTAGTATGCACTACATCTCAAGATGTTCGCAACTTATTGCGTATGAAAGCTAATATCCCATTGGTAGTGGAGTCTCATGTTAATTTCATCCACCCAGATTCATGGCATCATCAGATTCGTACTTTATACAATAATTATTGGATTGGAAAGGCTGACGCTATTGTCACTCTGACCCAAGGAGATGCAAAGAATTGGCAACGGGTGAGTAGAAATGTGCATATTATTCCTAACGTTGTTCATTTGAACGACACAGGACGCTACAGCAATTGTACCAATAAACGAGCTATTTTTGTAGGACGTTTAGTAGAACAGAAAGGTATACCTGACCTAATTAAGGTATGGCGAATCGTTAATCAGCGTCATCCAGATTGGCAGTTAGACGTATATGGTGATGGACAGATGGAATCTATATCGGAGATTAGGTTGTTTGTCCATCCTCCGACGAGTAATATTATGGAGGAGTATATCAATAGTTCTATGCTGTTGATGACGTCAGTCTATGAGCCTTTTGGCCTAGTTCTTCCTGAGGCGATGAGCTGTGGATTACCTGTTGTCGCCTTCGATTGTCCTTATGGACCTGCAGATATTATAACGGATGGTTTGGATGGATACGTCATCCGTGACCGTGATATAGAGATTTTTACAAATCATGTTTGTGAGTTAATTGATGATAAACAGCTTTGTTTAGAAATGGGCAGAGCTGGTGTCGAATCTGTTCAACGCTATACACCAGAGCTTATTATGTCGATGTGGAAAAATCTATTTTCTTTATTCTAAATTGTTCCTTTTTCCAATTAAAATAGGCTTTATTTTTATACTAAATAGTATTATTGGATAAAATAGAACTGAGATTACTATCGTAATAAACAGGGCCTCATGCCATCGGTAGCATATTGGTGATTGTTGAAATAATAGCGAAATAATAAAATTGGCGATAGAAATAGGTACGATATGTAAGCCAATGATAACCAAGGTCCCTATCGATATTCTGGTAATGTGTTGAGAGTGATATACATCCAAGAATTTGCAACCATAGAGGAATCCGAAAAGAAAAGCGGTGCAAGCCGGATAATAAATAGCAATGTGAAGAATATGCTTACCTGCAAAAAAGGTTGTTAGATGCCAGTGGAAAAGAAAGATGCTTAATAATAACAATCCTATGCTAAGAATGAAATCTTGTTTTGGATAGACGGCTTTAAAAAGTTTCTTTCGGCCAAGAAGGTAGCCCATATAATAAAATGGCAGATTCTTCATAATTCCCATGGGGGTAAGGTCTGGAGCAAAATACCACCATTTGTCAACACCATATAGTATAATGCATATAATGCATAATACTGTCATGATAGTATGCTGATATTGTGTTCTCCGACATAAGTCAATGGTAATATGCATAATCAGTATTGCGGGTAAATACCATAATGGCCCGTTCAATGGTTCGCAGAAAGAATTGTTATGTTGTAAAAAAATGGCTCCAATGATGGGTTTCATTGCAGTGATGAAATCTGGTAACACTCCCTGTTGAATATAGTATTTTAGATACCAGTAGGGGTAGACAATCAAATTATAAATGATGTATGGAAGAATCAGTCCATG
>JAEEGL012695165.1_pt1 | contig 10103 bp, 4 predicted proteins | sample 9134231 | NCBI WGS metagenome assembly JAEEGL01 (sample SAMN16246548, study PRJNA631951) | gut metagenome | biome: gut microbiome; feature: rumen; material: fiber-attached | host: Bos | place: Iran: Karaj | collected 2018-10 | reverse complement strand
TGGTGTGCTGTTTTCATATATGGTGGCCAGTGGCTACCGTTACGAGATTAGTCTTCGTCTTCAGCTACTTCTGTTCCTTCGCTGGTTAATGTAAATGTGTGCTCGTCCATTGTAGCTTCAAGAATATCTCCGTATAATTTATGTTTCTTAGAAACGTCTACGAATTTAACTTTTCCTTCTTCTTGAGGAGCTCTGAATAAGTAGAAGTTTACAAGTTGAGCAACTTCTGCTCTTGTAATTTCTTCATCTAATCCTAAGTTCTTGTTGCTGTCAGAAACTGGAGTCATGTTAATTCTAGCTAGTAGAGTAACATATGGGATTGCCCAATGACTATCAGTTGTAGTTTGACCTAAAACATAAAGGTTTGTTGAATTCTTATATACTTTGATCATAGTATCGTTTTCTTTAACTTCTAAGCCTTCGATGTCATCTTCTTTAGCTTGATATTCAACGTAGCTAGCAATTATCTTCATAAATTGAGCTTTTGTCATTTTCTCATTTGGTCTATATGTTCCATCTGGGAAACCATCAATTATGCCGATCTTTGTGCAAGCAACGATTGCTTTTCTAGCATCCATGTATGTCTCTTCTAAGTCGCTGAATTCTGTTCCAACTACTTGAGTACCTGCATAGTTAATTCCAAAAATTCTTGCTAATACTAAAGCACCTTCTGCTCTAGAAATTCCATCATCTGGACGGAATGTATTTGTTCCCTTATCTCCAATCATGTATGGATAGTGTTCTTCGTTTATAACTGTCTTTTCATCTTTGAAGATTAGGTTGATAACTGTTGAGATATCCTTTGGTGATTTAGCGCCATCAACGTAAATCTTTGCTTGTGGATATACAGTTTGAGATTTGTAGCTAGATTTTGCTAATGCTGTATAGCTAACTTTTACTACTTTTGTTCCAGCTTGATTTACATCTAAGCCATCAAATGTCCAAGTAATAGTTTTCTTTTCTGTGTCTACTGCTCCGCCGAAGTTGTCAATTACTTTGAATTCAAGTGGTAACTCTAATACAAGTCTAACTTCTGAAGAAATTTTCTTTCCACCATTCTTGTAATCTACATAGTAGATAACTTCTTCGCCTAAAGCGTACATGTTTTTGTTTGATTTCTCATATTTTTCACTATCGTTTCTTAATGAAACTGCGATAGCATCTAATTCTTTGTTTTCTTTCATCCAAGACTCAACGATTAATTCATCGTTTGTTGGATCAGCTGGTTTTGTCTCATCTTCTGGTTTTTTAACTTCAATAACAATGCTGTTTGATGTAGATTTAACACCATTCTTTGTATAACCAACTACTTCTAAAGTATGTTTGCCATAAGCTGTTGGGAATGCAAAAATACCATCTGTATTTGTTCCTTCTGCTCCGCCATCCCAGTTGTATGTATAGTGATCAAATTCACCATTTTCTACAACTTTAGTAGCAACTACTTTATTGCCATCTGTTTTTAATGTAACTGCAATTGTCTCTGGTTTTGCTGGTTCTGTATCTTTTTGTCTCTCGATATAGTATGTTTTAGCTTGTGCTTTAGTTCCATCTTTTGCTTCAGCAGAAATTGAAATTGAAAGTCTTCTTCCTTTTTCAATGTTTGGAACTGTGATGCTACCTTGAGCAGCATATAATTCTTTAGCATCAGCTCTGTTGCCATCATAGATGTATAGTATTCTATTAACTCCTACATTTGATGTAGCTTCAATAACTAACGTGTCTCCTGGCTCTTTTACTAATGTAGCTCCTTCAGAAACAACATTACCATTATCTTTTAAGTTAACATCTATTGTTGTAGCTTCAGCTGGTTTTTCAGCAAAAATAAAGCCTACTGCTAAAACGTTAGAATTACCAACATATCTGTCAGCGCTTCCTTCTTTTAAATCTTTGTTATGGTTGATGTATGATTCAAAGTTGATATCATGAGCTGAACCAATTGGATAGTTAGGAATTGTAACTGTCATAGTTGTTTTACCTTTAACTTCGCTCCAAGAACCTGCATCCCATCTTGCGCCTAATACTAATGTATCATCAACAACAGTTGGGTTTACTTCAACCTTGATTTCTCTTGGTGAATCTGGATATACTGTAATAACTGACATGTTTTCTAGATTTTTACCATCATAAGTTGCTGTTAATTGATATAGTCTAACACCATTAAATGCATCTTCTGCAAAAACAGTAGAAAGGGCAAGAACAACTAACATAACAACTAATCCTATTGATATTTTACCTTTCATTTCTTAAAAACCTCCTATAGTTTTACTTTCGTAATCGTGCATTTTTGCACTAACCTCCACTATGATAACACATTTTGGGGTCAAAGTCAACGATTTATGTCAACTTTTTTGAAATATTATGTAGATTTTAGGCATAAAAAAAGGCGACCCGAAGGTCGCCATCTTGAACTATTTTATTTCATTTTTTCCTTGCCATTGCCTAATACAGTGAATGTATGCTCTACTCTAGTAGCTTCAACGATATCTTCAACTAAAGCATGTGTCTTAGATACGTCTACGAAGTCCATAATTGTGCTCATTGTAACCTTAGCTGGAGCTCTGAATAGGAAGAAATTACATAGTTGAGCGACTTCTGCTCTTGTAATTACTTCATCAATTCTTAGGTCTTTCTCCTTAGATGAAGCTGAAGTCATATTAAGTCTTGCAAGTAATGTTACATATGGAATTGCCCAATGGTTAGCTTTTTCTGTGTTTTTGTATACTGTTATAGCCTTGTTAGACTTAACTTCTAAGCCTTTAACGTTAGCAGATTCTTCAATGTAGCTTGCGATAACTCTCATAAACTCAGCTCTTGTCATTTTATCATTTGGTAGGAATGTACCATCTGGATAACCTGACATAATGCCTAATTGAGTAGCTTTTGTAATAGCTTGTCTAGCTACGAAATATGTATCTTCAATGTCTGAATACTTTGTAGTAATATCTTTGATGTTTAGATATGGCTCTTCAAAAATTCTAACTAATACTAGAGCACCTTCACATCTCTTAATACCATCATCTGGTCTAAATGTAGGAGCTTCTTCATCACCATACATATATGGCTTATGAGTAAAGCTAAATTCTGTGTCTTCATCTAGGTAAATGCAGTTAATAACTGCTGAATAATCTTGAGCTTTGTCAGCTTTGTAGATTACTGCTTGAGGATAAATCATTTCTTCTTTATATGACTTCTTAGAAAGTGCTGTATATTTTAGTCTTACAACTAATGTATCTTCAGCATCTTTTACAAGTCCATATGGGAATGTCCAAGTAATTGTCTTCTTTTCTTTATTAACTTGGCCACCATCAGCATCTACTACTTTGAACTCTAGAGGAACATTAAATACGATTTTAACTTCGTCAGTAATTTCTTTTCCAGCATTCATATAGTCAATTAGATAGATAACTTCTTCATCTATCATATAGAAGTTTTGGTTAGCTTTGTTATCGTCTGATCTATTTCTTAGAGAAACTAGTAGGCCTTCTGCATCTGGATTTCTTCTCATCCATGGGTCTATATCTAATTCTCCACCCTTATCTGGGTCATGTTTTTCTTCTTGTTTTGGTATCATAAAGTAGTAAACTTTTTCTACTGTCTTACCATTCTTTAAAGTACCTCTAATTGTAAGAGTATATAATACTCCTGGAGTCATCTTAGGGAATTTAATCTTTCTGTCTTCTGGAAGAGGTTTGAATTCTTCATCATCCCATTTATACTCAAACTTGTTAAAGTTTTCTTCTGGATCAAAAATTGCTTTAACCTCATCACCATCTTTTGGTTCTGTAGGTTTATCTTTATTATCACTTGGCTCTTTGCCATCTGGCATTTCAGCTTTAACGTCACCTTTATAATCAATTGGAGTTTCTTTTTCAGGAACTGTAACTGTTAATGTTGCAGGCTCAGAAGCCACATTATTTTTTGTATATCCTATTACTGTTAATGTATGTTTTCCAGGTTGTTCTGGATAATTAAATGTATCACTTGTAGATGGTTGTGGAGTAGCTCCATCCCAGCTATATGTGTAATGATCAAATTCACCATTCTTTACATCTGGTGTAGCTTTTGCACTATTGCCATTATCTTTTAATGTTACAGTAATTGATTCTACTGGTTTTTCAACATAATGCTCTACAGTTGCTATATTTGATTTAACACCATTTTTTGTAACACCTTGAACTTTTAAAACGAACATAACACCTTGAATATAATCTGTATATTCAAAAGTATCTGATGTTTGTTTTTTGTCTAGGTTATTTGAACCACCTGCTGATACAGGACCAAATGAGTATTCATAGTGATCAAATTCACCATTTCGTACATCATGTGTAGCTGTAGCATTTACGCCATCATTATCTTTTAAAGTTATAGTGATTTTTTCTTCTTCAGCTGGTCTCGTGATATTATATGTTTTCTTTGTAGCTTTAGTACCATCTGTAGCTTCAGCATTGATTGAAACTGTTATGGTTGCGCCTTTTTCCATATTAGGTACTTGGAAACTAGCGCTATCTGCATAGTTCTCTAAAACATTACTTGTATCTCCATTAAATAAGTATAAGACTCTTTTAACACCAACATTAGATGTTGCAACAATTTCAAGAGTATCTCCTGGTTCTTTAACTAGTGTAGCACCTTCTTCAACAACTTGACCATTGTCTCTTAAGTTAACATCTATTGTAGTTACTGGTTTTTCAACAAAACGGAAACCAACAGCTAAAACATTAGAATTACCAACGTATCTGCCTTCGCTTCCCTCTGGTAAATCCACGTTATGGTTAATATATGATTCGAAGTTGACGTCATGAGCTGAACCTACTGGATAGTTAGGAATAGTAATTGTCATAGTTGTTTTTCCTTTAACTTCACTCCAAGAACCTCCATCCCATCTTGCACCAAGTCTTAAAGTACTATCAACTACAGTTGGAAAACATTCAACTTGTATTTCTCTAGGTGAGTCTGGATATATATCTATAACTGACATATGCTCCAATTCCTTACCGTCATAAGTAGCCTTTACGGTATACATTCTATTTCCATTGAAGCCATAAGTAGCTTCTTCTGCCATTGCGGTGCTCATTGTAAACACCAATAAAAACATCATAAGTAATGCAAGCATTACTTTCTTACCTTTAGTATTCGTCATATTATCAAATCTCCTCTCTTGTTCATTTTATCATATTATTTTGCGTATGTTTTTTAAGTTTTTGTTACGTTCGTACTATATTATGTTAACACAAAGTTGCTTATTTTTCAAGAGTTTAGTAGGAATTTAACAAAAAACTTGTACTTATTAGCTGATTTGATATAATTTATTATAGAAGGGGGTTATACCGATGGAAGCTTCTATTGATGGTTTCTTTTCAGCAATTATTAATGCAATTATTACCTTTTTAGAGGCAATTTTAGGCTTTTTGCTTCAATCTACGTTGTCCACTCTTATTACAGGCTTTGTCTTTATGAATGGACTTGGCTACCTTTTGATGTATCTAGACAAAAAAGTTGCCAAAAATAACGGAAAGATTAAGGAAGAACACAAGGATTTAGAAGAAAAAGAGCTAAAAAAGCTTCTTAATAGGCGTACACCAGAAAGCACTTTTATGCTTATAGCTATTTTATTTGGTTCTTTGGGTATTTTAGCGGGGATGTACAAATTTAACCATAAGACCCAAAAACCTAAGTTTAAGTATGGTGTTCCTATAATCATCGGGCTTCAAGTTATCTTCGTTATTTGGAGAATTATTAACGCTGTAACTACTCAGACCCCAGCTTAAGAGTTTTTGTGATATTTTAAGGAGGTATTTATATGAATATTAAAGTTATGGGTAAAAATCTTGAAATTACTGACGCTATTAGAAGCTATATTACTGATAAGTCAGATAGATTAGAAAAATTTGAAGGTCCAAACACAGAGCTTACAGTTGTTTGCCGTGTTGAGCGTGAAGACCAAATTGCTGAGATGCAATTATCTCACAATGGTGAATTTATTAAAATTGAAGAAAAAAATGACGATTTATATGCTGCAATTGATCTTGCTTTCGATCGTTTAGAGCGTCAAATGAGAAAATCTAAAGAAAAGATTGCTGATAAGCGTAAAAATGCTGAATTTGACGAAAAAGCAGCTAGAAGACTTAATATTCCTCAGGTTCCAAAAAATGGCGAAGTTACAATTACTCGTGGCTACAGCTTAAAGCCTCTTACACTTGAAGATGCTAAATTAGAACTTTCAAATTCAGTAGCTATGTTCCTTCCTTTTGTTGATTTTGATTCAAAAGAAGTTCATATACTTTATAAGAGAGTTGACGGAGACTTTGGAATTGTTGTTCCAGAGTAAAACGGCTTGCTTTCGATAAAAATGTATTATAAGTTTATAATAAATCAAGCAGAGGTATGAGTTCGAAATCGAACTTATACCTCTGCTTTTTGAGTTACAAATTTTTATTTGATACAACATTTTTTCGTTGCGGCGCCATGGCGGTTTTTTGAGTTGCAAATTTATATTTGATACAACTTTTTTGTAGCGGCGCCCACGGGGCGCCGCTACGAATTATAATGAGAATAAGCTCATTTGATTACTTAACATCATGCCCTTTAGGCATCCAGCATTTTGAAGAATTTCGACTGTCGACTTACCTATTCCTGCTCTAATCTTAAGTTCTTCTACTGACATAAACTTTCCGTCTTTTTCACGAGAGGCTTGAATACTTTGAGCAGCTACCGTACCTAGTCCTGGTATTGAGTTTAGAGGTGGTCTTATTCCCTCATCCTCTATGATGAATTTAATCGCATCTGACTTATATAAATCAATGTCTAAGAAATTAAATCCTCTTTCATAAAACTCTAAAACAATCTCCAAAACAGGATACATATCTAAGTCTTTAGGAAGAGCTGCCTTACCTAAAGAATCTATCTCTCTCATTTTATCTATAACTCTTTGCTTTCCGTGAGCCATAATATCGCTATCAAAGCCATCAGCTCTAATTGAAAAATACGCTGTGTAGTATGCTCTTGGAACATGCACCTTAAACCATGCTATTCTAAATGCATTGGTTACGTAGGCTGCTGCATGGGCCTTTGGGAACATATACTTAATCTTTTTGCAAGATGAAATATACCAATCTGGAACATCATATTCCTTCATCATCTTTTCTTGTTCTTCAGTTAGGCCTCTTCCCTTTCTAACACCTTCCATTATCTTAAATGCAGGCTTGGGAGGAAGTCCCATGTTAATTAGATAAATCATAATATCGTCACGAGTACAAATAGCATCTTCTAGCTTTATAGTGCCAGCTTGAATAAGTGTTTGAGCATTATTAAGCCACACATCTGTACCATGTGAAAGTCCAGAAATTCTAAGTAACTCCTCGAACTTAGTAGGCTTTGTATCTACTAACATTCCTCTAACAAATTGTGTTCCAAACTCCGGAACACCATAAGTTCCAACCTCTGAATGAATTTGTTCTGGTGTAACGTTTAAAGCATTTGTTGAACAGAAAATTGACATCGTTTCTTTATCATCTAGTGGAACCGTACGAGGATCTATTCCTGTTAAGTCTTGAAGCATACGAATAACCGTCGGATCATCATGGCCTAGTATATCAAGTTTTAGTAAGTTTTGGTCAATTGAGTGGTAATCAAAGTGTGTTGTAATGATGTCAGACTCTGGGTCATCTGCAGGATGTTGTGCAGGACAAAACTCGTAAATTTCATGTCCTACAGGAACAACTATAATTCCTCCAGGGTGCTGACCTGTAGTACGTTTAACGCCTACACAGCCATTTGCTTCTCTAGCAATTTCAGTATTATTAACGGCTTTATGCCTTTCTTCATAGTATTTTTTAACGTAACCAAAGGCTGTCTTATCTGCTATGGTACCTACTGTTCCAGCTTTAAAAGTAGTACCTTTTCCAAAGATAACTTCAGTATATTTGTGAGCTTTTGCTTGGTATTCTCCAGAGAAGTTTAAGTCTATATCGGGCTCTTTATCTCCATCAAAACCTAAGAAAGTTTCAAAAGGAATATCCATACCGTCTTTTGTAAGTGGCTTACCACACTTAGGACAAATTCTATCCGGAAGGTCAAAACCATTTTTAACCCCAAAATCTGAAAAGTCCGAAAACTTGCAGTTTGGACATCTATAATGAGCCTTTAATGAATTAACCTCTGTTATACCTGTTAAGTATGCAACTAACGAACTTCCTACAGAACCTCTCGAGCCTACGATGTAGCCATCTTCGTTAGACTTTTTAACTAGCTTTTGAGCTATGATGTACATAACAGAGAATCCATTTTTGATGATAGAATCAAGCTCTTTATTAATTCTTTCTTCTACTATTTGTGGCAAATTTTCACCATAAAGTTCATGTGCTCTATTTAAAGTAATATTTCTAATTGTATCCTCACAGCCTTCAATGTGAGGAGCAGCCTTATAATCTGCTATTGGACAGACTTTCTCACACATGTCTGCTATTTTATTTGGGTTAGTAACTACAACTTCATAAGCTTTTTCTTCGCCAAGATAATCGAACTCTTTAAGCATCTCATCAGTGGTTCTAAAGAAAAGTGGTGCTTGCATATCTGCATCATCGTAGCCTTGACCTGCTTGTAAAATACGTCTATAAAGCTCGTCCTCTGGATCCATGAAATGAACATCACAAGTAGCACAAACAGGCTTATTTAATTTTTCACCAAGTGCAACTATCTTTTTATTATATTCTTTTAAAACTTCAACGCTTGGAACTGTGCCTTCTCTAACTTTAAACATATTGTTTCCAAGAGGTTGAATTTCTAAATAATCGTAAAAGTCTGCAATCTCTTCTAGCTCTTCATCAGACTTTCCCTCTTCGATTGCTCTATAAAGTTCTCCTTGCTCACATGCGCTACCAATCAAAAGTCCTTCAGAATACTTCTTTAAAAGACTCTTCAATGTTTTTGGCTTTTTATAAAAATAATCTAAGTGAGCAAATGAAACTAATTTATATAAATTCTTAAGTCCAATTTGATTTGTGACCAAAATAATTGCATGATAAGTTGGAAGGGTTTTGTAGTTAATGTCTTTTGCTAAGCCCTTATCTACGTCTTTAAACATTGTGATATTTTTTTCTTCAAGTTTTTGAAGCATAATGTCAAAGACTTGCCTTAAAGTATCAACATCAGCAAGTGCTCTATGGGCAACATCTACTGTAATTCCTAAATCTTCAGCAATTAAACCTAATTTATATTTTTTACGTTCTGGGAATAATTCTTTGGCAAGTGCTAAAGTATCTATCCAAGGATAATTAAACTCTAGGCCCAATCTTCTAGCATTTTCTTTAATAAATCCAACATCAAAGTTTGCATTGTGAGCAACAATAGTTGTACCCTTGCAAAACTCTATAACCTTTGGCAAAACTTTGTCAATTGTTTCGGCATCCTTTACCATTTCGTCAGTGATGTTTGTAATTTCAACTACTCTTTGCGGAATTGGTTTTTCTGGATTTACAAAACATTCAAAGGTATCTATTACTTCTCCGTTTTTTACTTTCATGATACCAAACTCAGTAATCTTTTCGGTAAGTACTGAAATACCTGTTGTTTCAATATCTAGGATTGAGTATGTAGCATCTTTTAATAATTGCTTATCATCAAAATCAAAAAACGAAGTAAGTCCATCTGGAACTAAATATGCTTCTACTCCATATAAAATCTTAATATCGTTTTTCTTTTTAGCTTCTGACTTTGCTTTATCTATTGCTTCTTCTTGCTCTTTTTGAAGTGCTTCTTTTTCTTCATCAGTTAAACCTTCTTGAGCAAGTTTTTCTGCGTATTCTTCTTCTACCTTCTTTTGGGCTTTTTCTTGAGCTTTTTTAATTGCTCCTTTAACTGCTTTATTAGCATCTGGGAAAGCTTGCACAACACCATGGTCAGTAATTGCAATTGCTTTATGCCCCCACATAATTGCTCTTTTAACTAAATCTTCAGCAGATGTAATTGCATCCATTTGCGACATCTGAGTGTGAAGATGAAGCTCTACTCTTTTTACTTCAGCGGTATCCATACGGATTTCCTTTTCTTGAAACTCCGCTTCTTCAATGCTATCTGCTAATACTGCAAAGTCTTTTGAAAAATCG
>JAEEGL012534049.1_pt1 | contig 10103 bp, 8 predicted proteins | sample 9134231 | NCBI WGS metagenome assembly JAEEGL01 (sample SAMN16246548, study PRJNA631951) | gut metagenome | biome: gut microbiome; feature: rumen; material: fiber-attached | host: Bos | place: Iran: Karaj | collected 2018-10 | reverse complement strand
GTTCCACATTTCTTCTCCTTTCTTTTAGTTATAGTTTTGATTGATGGTTTGGATACAGCTGCCAAATAACCCTCTCACTAATATGATTGCTTAACCCGGCTCCCATATGCAATCTATCTTGGACGAACTACGATTTTTCTGGATGAACTACGAAAAAGGCCCAAAAAAGGGCCATTTTTTAGTTTTTTTTCGTAAAGTGTCTTCTCTTGTCGCTCCAAAAAGCAAAAACCCCGCCGATTTCTCGACGGGATTTTCCTTTTTCTTTTTCCAATTATTTACTTGTCGTACGGCGGCAAATGCAATATTCTTCGCCACCAATCCTCTATATTGGATGTAAGAATTGAGAATATATTCATATTAACACCTCCTCCTTAGATTCATCATCTCTCATAAAGCGTCTATCTTTCAATTGTTTTTGGACGAACTACGAAAAACGTGGATGAACTACGAAAACGGGCCTAAAACAGGCCATTTTTTAGTATTTTTTCGTAAATGTCTGAATTCAATGTTCATGCTAAAGAAAATATTGCGGATCATATCGTTTCATATATCTTCGATAATATAGGATTATTGTCGTAGCAATAATACTAAACCAGACTATTGAAACCAGTATGGCGTATCTGATTCCAACAAATCCGTATCCATACGAAAAATTGGTTCCATAGCCATACATTACCGTGAGAATCACGGCCCCCAAAAAAGGAGTCAGGAAAATTAAACAAACTTTTTCAAACAACATACGGCCAACATCACTCTCAGATGCTCCCATACTCTGTAACAGTTGCATTTTGTGTCTTTCTTCCTCGATTTCCATTTCGAATTTGTAGTGAATCATTATCAGTACGCTGAAATAGAAAAGAATTGAAACATATGCTACCAAAAACAATAAGAACAGCGAACTGTTCCGCGCATTTCTGCTTGATACAGCCCTAGAAGTAATCATAAAATCACTTGCTTTAAAACCCGGATTTTCTTCTGCAAGCGTCTCAACGATCACTTTCTCCAAGCCAATCGTTTTCGTGTAATCCGAAAAATTGAGCAGACATAAACGGCTGGGAGATATATTTTTATCTTCCATCAATTCCTTAAAATCCCGATCTGAAAGAAGTACTATTTTCCCTTGCGTTAAAAGACTTTTACCAAACAAGATATCATACACAACTTCTTTAACTGCAAAAGATTTTCCCCCAACTTCAATCTCAGTATTATTGTTCGTTTTGTTATGTTCGTATCCATCATTCAAATACTCACATTTAACATATATACACTCACCTTTATCCAAATGGACTTCATTTGATATATAATTCCGAATATCATTTATCGAGAATAACTGTGTCCCGCCAATATATAAGTAGTCTATCTTTTCATAAAAAGTAATGTCTGTATCAAACTTCTCCGTCATATCTTTTAAATCGCTCTCTTCCGGGTGCCATTCCATGATCGGATATTCTGAATAAGTGATATGATAAGGATTATATATTTCTGCGTTATTACTGAAATTGGGAAATGTCACAAGCGTAAACATAGTAAAAAAAAGTATCATAAATATCATTCCGAATGAAACAAGAACGACCTTTATATTGCGCTTGAAATAATATAAAAAATCACTGAACAGAAATAATCGTTTACTCTTTTTCCTCCCCTTTTTGAATATAAATTGTGCATTCATTGACAAAACAATTATCCCCAGAACACATAAGGCAAAGCATATCAGGGCACTGTTACTGTTTTCCTCATAAAGAAACAGCATACTAACGAAAGAAATAAATACAATTACTACCCCGATAAAGAAAAGAAAACAGCTTCCTGTTCCGCTTTCCGACTTTCTCTTGCTTATGATCATATCCGTGGCATTCAATAAACGTCTCTTTACGATATCTATCACATACACCACAAAATAGAGTGCTCCCGCGAACAAGACTATCATTCTATACGTCGTCAAAGAATTCTCATACTTCAGTTCACTCATTCCTATACCGTAATGCACTATTAAGAAAACAATTAAACTCAAAACATTACCAAACAGTATGCCCCCTATAACAGAAAATGCGCCCAATATTAATGTCTCCAAAAGCATACATATATTTACTTCCTCTTCCAACATCCCTATAGAGTTAAGAATCCCATAATCTCTGGATGTATCTTTCTTCAATAAAGAATATGTGTATGGAACAAAAGCAGCCACGAAAATTACAACCAGCGAAGTAGGTGCATAAATATTGCTTGATATAATGGAATCGATATTTCCCGAACCCATCAGACTATTATTATTTACAAGCGAAATCATACTGAACAGAATAGCTATAGAAGAAATATTACATATCAGGAATAAGCGATATTTTTTTATGTTAGTCAGAAGAATTCTAACGACTAGATCAATAATAGTGGTCATTTAATATACTCCTTCTGAGTTTCTATGATGGATTCATAAAATGCAGTTCGATCACCGTCCCTTTTTACTTCTGCAACAATTTTCCCATCCTGCAAGTAGATGACTCTATGACAATAACTGGCAGTTACAGGATCATGAGTCACCATTAGCAGACTTGTACCAAACTCATTATTAACTTTTGAAAAATATTCCATCACATTCTTGGTGGATTTAGAATCCAAATTTCCGGTTGGTTCATCCGCGAAAATTAGCTTTGCATTATTTATGATGGCTCTGCATATACCTACTCTCTGCTGCTGACCTCCGGAAATCTCATAAGGATACTTATCCATAACCGACTCGAGCCCCATTATTTGTGCGATGTTTTTTACTTTCATATCCATTTCATCTTCCGCTTCCTTTTCCAGAATCAATGGCACTTTTATATTTTCAGCAACAGTTAAACAATCTAAAAGATTATAATTTTGAAATACGATCCCCACATTCTTTCTGCGAAAAGTAGCAAATTGATCTTTGCTCATCTCAAGTATATTGTTTCCGTCTATATCTACTCTCCCGGAATCAAATTTGAGTAACCCCGCTATAGAATTGATGAGAGTTGTTTTCCCACTCCCGGAACTCCCCATTATAGCGACCATCTCACCTTTCTTTACGTCAAATGTGATGCCATCCAACGCTATGGTTTCTACATTTTTACTTGATTTATATGTCTTCCTCAATTCTTTTGCTTCTAAAATCATTTTTTACTTCTCCAACATGATCAAATTCTGCAAATCTTCTTTAACAAATAGTTACAGCAACTATCCACATTTTCTTTTATTCTTTGAATTCTTAAAAAGCCGTTCCTTATAATAACGAATTTGCCGTCCTTCTGTTCACATAAATGATAATCAGCATTTCCTTTGCTTATATTGTCTGAAAGCGCGATAAATCCATTTCCGACCAGTAAGGCCAGACAGTTCAGACAATTATCAGTCACAGGTTCATCGCTAAAATCTATAACCAACAGATTCTCATCCGCAAAATAATCAGCAATGTATTTTCTGCTATCCTCGCTACACTCCGTACATATGCAAACAACTCTTGCTATGGTGGCTCTCAGTTCACCCAATGTATCTTTGCTATCTTTGTTATAAAGCCATCTCCCCTTTTCAAATCTGATAAATGATTTTCTTTTCTCTTCAAAATAGTCTCTTTCCACTTTCGTGGTATCCATACTCCCATCTGATATTCCGCTACCTATAACGCCGGAAATATAAGCAGCAGCGTAACTATTGCAAACAGGGGTAACATATTTGTTCCCGTCAATCAGTAACTCATGTTGCGATTTTCCCAATACACATCCCGGCAGCATTCTTCTACAATTTTCGATGTTGTTTTCTTCTGCACAAACACCGATTGAATATTCGCCGCAAGCGGGCAAGGTAAATATGTTTTCATTGCTTACAGCCGAAATAATAATTTTGTTTTGTGAATACAGCCTTCTCGTTACTTCAATAATTTGTGCAAAATCTTTTACGTTTGTTGTTCCCAAACTTAGATTAATGATTTTCACATCATTATTCTCACACCACTTCAAAGCGCAAAGAAGAGCTTCACAACTTGAATGAAGAGCTTCATCCAATACTTTTATGCTGAAAATATTTGCCTTAGGAAAGAATTTATGTATAATCAATGCACAAATCGTACCGTGACCGACTTTTTTTACTGTTGACTGTTGTTCAATCAATTCTTTCTTATCATGATCAAACTCCAGAGTACTATATATACTTCCTTCTAATTCGCGACATGGACATATCCCATCATCGATAATCACTACTCTGTTATTCATGCTTAAACCTTTGCCGGTTAAGATTTTGCTTCTATACAGGCTTCTACTATTCGTGAAATATTGGAAACAGTATTGAATCCGTACTTTTCCAATTCGCTCTCTTTAATTCCTATATTGTATTTTTCCTCTATTTCGCAAAATACACCAACTATTTCATACGCTTCCGACATCAGTTCTTTGCCAAACAGATTTTTATCAACGTCATCGTATGATAATGGACTTTTTCCACTGTCTCTTAATGTATTTATTATGGTTATTATTTCGTTTTCGATTTTTTCATTATGCTTAATCATATCAGTATAATCTCCGCTGTCTCAAAGAATGATCTGAAGTCTAAAAAACCACAATTGATTCATTTGATTCCAACTCATCCTCAACATTATCAATCAATCCTGAAACGGAATCTTTGTCCGAAGAGATGAAAGTAAGATCAATTTCTTGCTTCAATTTATTGATCAGATTGTTGACATTAGAAGGATCGATTGAATAACTTAACAATTTACCTCTGTTAGTTACTTCTGCATCCTCCCAATCGGTTTTGCTATTCTTTATTTTGATGGCGTTCAGGTTGCATCCATAGTTGTATTTGACAAATAAATTCAGTTCTTCAAAATAGCCTTTAGTGTATGCTTCAAAATTCATTGAAACGATGAAATAATCAGGTGTTGCTGCCTTATATGTCTTATTTGCCAACATGCCAAAATCACCGACAATGCGCCTTGTCGCCGGCATTATTCCCCCGGGAACACCAATAATGATAATATCCGGTTCATCTTCAAGTTCAATAAATCTAAGAAATCTGTTAAAAAGGAGAATTTTCATTTTATCGGAATAGTTATTCTCGGTCATAAATACAGGAAATGAATAACCACCGACAAACTCACCCAATTGATTTGAAGTAATAAGAGAAACTTTATATCCGCGCTTTGACAATTCATCTTTCATTTGAATTTGTAATTCATATTTACCTACGCTGTCAGAATTACCCACAATTCCCACTATAGGAACCGTTATATCTACCAATCCTTCGATTTCAATTAGCTCTTCAGTTTTAACATCAAAGCTTCTATCTTTAGTAATATCAATATGAATATTCTTCAAAGAATCTATGAATGCTCTCTCTTTCGAGAATACAATCGGTTTATCACTTAATATCAAACTCACTACTTTTCCGAGTTTTTCTGCATGAGCCTTTTTTTCGTATATATCACTGAGCAAATCTGTATCTTTTGTATTTGTATAGAGTAAAACCTCATCACATCTTTTTAGTAGCAATTCATAATCCTCTTCAATTACTACGCCGGTTTTTTCACCCAAATCCAGAGAGCCGCAATCAAATCCGTTCATTCCGCTTCCCTTGTAAGTTGAAACCATTATCTCTTTATATTTCGATGTAAAGCTGTCACTTCTGAGCATACTCAATATTTCAAACGTTAATGGGTATATTAAAACTTTCTTTTTCGCAGTCATTATTAACTCCTAAACATTGTTGTATGTTGCATCAAACAAAAACTTATCTATGTTGAAACCATACTTTTTTAGTACTATTAATGTTTTCAATTGATTCACAAATTTGTACTTTTCGCTCTTACATCTGACGATTTTCATTGCCTTGGACAATTCCTCATTACCGTTCCCCGCATCGCACATAGAGGAGCAAATCTCACAATTTCTGAATACAAAGCAATTCTTACATTCCTCTTCCGATATTTTGCCAACGTTCAGAATATATCTGATTTTGTCAAAATCAAATCCTTTGTCTATATTTCCTATATTCATAACATTAGACGTCTCACTGACCTTTTCACATGGAAAGAAATCACCGTCAACACTAATAAATAAGCGTACATCTCCCGGAACACACTGTCCCGAAGGATGGTCTTTTAAGGAAAGATTGGGATATTCTTTCCTTGTATTCTTTATGATATCTATCAAACTCATATAGGAATTTCTCATTATTTTGGAATTGTACTTTGCGGATACTTTTTCCAACAAAAAAAGCATGTATTTAAATTTCGAATATTCCCATTCTTCTGCAAACTGATCGGACCATTCATTTTTTCCTTTTTTATAATTGTCATTAACAAGGTTCCCCATTATCTGAGTTCCTTCAAACAAAGCGTTTTCATTTATGACAAAATCCTCTATCTTGGAAAACTCATATCTCTGATCAAAAACCATGGAATAATTTATTATCGTTTTCAAATCGGGATACTTTTCACATAATGATCTGATATTGTTGTAAACGATGTCATATGAGCCTTTTCCGCTCGCCAAGACTCTGTTTCTGTCCTGGATTTCTTTTGGTCCATCAATACTGATGGTCAATTTAAATTTCCTCTTCAATATCTCTTCTACAATATCTTCCGACAGAAGACTTGCATTAGTTGTCATATTATAGGTAAGTTCCTTGCCTTGAACGCTTTCCTCAAGGTATTCCATGCACTTTTTTATCAAATCAAAATGAAGAAGCGGCTCTCCTCCATAAAAACCAACATTCATACTCTCTGAATTTTTAGAATGGGCGATCATAAAATCTATACTTTTTTTTGCAATCTCCCAGCTCATTACCTTATTGGAATGCCCTCTGTTTTCATATTCGCCTGAATACACACAATATTTGCATCTGAAATTGCAATTCTGAGTTACCTGCAAACACAATTTTTGAAGATTATTGTTTAGGATGTCTTCAACGAATGGGGTAGCAGGATGCTCAATTATCTCAGGTCTGATGTCAGATAGATATCCCGCAGATTTTAGCCTTGCAATCTCAGCACTTTTATACTCTGCTTCTTTGTTTTTCTTCTCTGCCAATTCTTGATAGGTATCGTTGGTTATCTTTATTATTTTGTTCTTGTTTACATCAAATACATATTTTTCATTTAAGCATTCAAATATTTTTATATTCATTTTCCGGACATTTTCTCCATCGTTCTCGCTTCTGAAAAAATGTGCCACTAACAAGTTAGTAGCACATTTTCGTTTCGCAAATCATATGATTCCAACGCAGTTTTTCTGTTTTGAATGATTAACGCATGTTTACTGTGCTTGCGCCGTTTCCATTGCTTGACTGATCGGATCCTATCTTCAAGAAATTGATTACTTTACAACTGCAAACATTGCACCAACACAGGCAGCTTAAATAACCCTGGATTGAGTTTTCTTGAACGTAATGCTTTCTTGCCAATTTTTTCAATGCTCTACCTCCTTATACATTTAAACATCATGATGTTTTTAACAATTGATTACCGGTCCAACAACACCATACTCGAGGTAAACAACTGTTTTCAAATACTTTTTGACAAACGACAGTGTTTTTTTGACAAACGACAGTAAAATTTAAAAAACCATATGTGATTCAATGAATCAGCATATGGTTCAAAAACAATTCTCACGCCATTCTATCTATCGTCATTCTTTTAATAAAATAGAAAAAAGCATCTCGAACATTTTGATAAAAGAAACGTCCTATCGGAAGTTCTTCATCCGATATCAGTTTTATTACCCCCCAATTTACTTCTTCAACATACAAGAGATTTACCAGATATGATTTATGTACCCGGATAATTGAAGAGTCAATCAGTAGTTTTTCAACATCCTTTAAACCAATATATCCCTCAACCTCTTCATCTTTTAAATGGAATAGCGTACAATTTCTTTTTGCTTTTATATATATAATATCATCCGCTCTAAAAACGCTACTGCCATTTAAAGTATTGACCGATATTGATTTATTGTAACTGTCTTCACGAATAGCAGCCCTTATACAAGCGGACAGTTCTTCCTCTTTGACAGGTTTTTGAACAAATGCCAACGTTTTAAAGTCTATTGCATCGTACCGATATTGCTCATAACTTGTTACGAAAACAATTCTCCCAAAAAGAGAATCCTTTCGTATTTTTTCCATTACATCAAGCCCACTTATTCCATCCATTTCAACGTCAAGAAACAAGAGATGCATTGTTTCACCATCATATTTCAGTACCTCTTCACCGGATGAAAACTCAATTATGTTACAATCAATTCTAATTTCATCCAAAATGGCCTCTATTTTTCTTCTTATGTCTGAGATCCAATAATCACTGTCATCACAAATTCCTATGTTAATCATATTTAGTCCCCCACATCTCCTTACTCAATGTAATTCTTTATATTGTAACCTCTATGCTAAAGACATTGTTTTTGAAGTTATATACGATCTCTCCATTGTATTTTTCAACCATGCGTTTTATGTTTTTCATCCCAAAACCATGATTTTCTTTATCAACCTTTGAAGTCCTTAAATTCATTCTTTGCGATGATGAATTAATACATGTATTAGTTACCCTTATTGATGTCCTTCCACGAAAACTGCCAATCGAAACTTTGATATAACGTTCTCCCCCGATTTCTGTTTTTTCTGCGGCCTCAACAGCATTGCTCAAAATATTTGAAAACAAAACACACAAGTCGAATAACTCAATTTTGAGGTCTTCTCGCAATTTACCTTTCCATTCCCAGGCTATTCCCTCTTTCAAGGCCTTCTCATGCCATTCGGCGATTATTGTATCCACAGCTGCATAGCCCGAATAGCTTTGGGCCTTTCTGTTTTGAGTTTCCTCTTTCATCCTGTCGATATAATTTTGAAGCTCATCATAGTCCTTCTCATCAATACAGCTTTCCAAAGCACTCAGATGAGCGTTTATATCGTGTCTGAAACTTCTTATACTTTTGTCAGCTTCAATAATGTTCTTAATGTGTTCTTCCTGATTTGCCAGGTATTGATCGTATAAAGCTTTTTCAGCTTTATACAATGCATCTTTACTCTTCAGATAAGACATACCTCTAAGACCTGCGATCAGCAACAGGCACAATATGGTAATACTGATCGCAAAGGGCCCTTTCATGTGAAGAAACAATGAGTCATCACCCTTCATAAAGCCCTGTGATATTCCAAGCACTACCAAAATGCAAACAACGCTTATAAGCAATACCAGATACTCACCGGTCGTTGTCCGTATTTTGTCTGCAAGACGCTTGGAACCGATAATGATAAACCAGATAAAAAAGAACAGACACGAAACACCGCTCTCGATCACATCCCAGAATGATGAATTGATCAATTCCTTGTAAGGTATGTTAAAGACGATGGAGAATACGAAAGAAAAGAAGATATTAATGCACATGTACATTATAAATACAATGGGATAAAGGATTATAGTATAGAAATATCCCGACTTGTTCATTAGAAGAATACCAATGAACACAAGACACATACTCATTGTTAAGTTGGGTTTAACACCGTCAATATGAATCAGAATAAAGCCAAGCGCAAAAACCAAGGCGCCAACCCAAAGAAGGTGCACCTGTTTTCTGAATTTAACGGAAAAGAAATTGCGATAGCAGAAATAGCAGCCCAAGAAATTAAGAACTATCGACACCCCATGCAGTAACATGCTTACCCCAACCTTTCTATCGCCATAGTTTTGACATATGCAAAATAAGCTTCTCTGTATTCTTTGTAGTACGATCTTCCCACCGGTATCTTCATTCCGTCAAGCATGACAATATCAGTGTAATTAACGTCGGAAACGTACTGCAGATTAACAAGAAACGATTTGTGAATACGAAGAAGCGTTGTTTCTTTTAACCGCTCTTCCAGAACTTTAATGCTGTCATAACCTGACATGACGTTGTCCTTACAGCATATCTCGACATAATTTTTCTGTGCCTTGATATACTTAACGTCGTCAGCCTTTATAAAGACTTCACCTTCAAGCGTCGTCACAGGGAAAGATTTATTCCTTACGCTTTCACGGATCGCTGCCTTTATACATTTTGCTATGGCAGCGTCATCGATAGGCTTACTCATAAAAGCCAACGTCTTTATATCGAGCGTAT
>JAEEGL011864239.1_pt1 | contig 10103 bp, 4 predicted proteins | sample 9134231 | NCBI WGS metagenome assembly JAEEGL01 (sample SAMN16246548, study PRJNA631951) | gut metagenome | biome: gut microbiome; feature: rumen; material: fiber-attached | host: Bos | place: Iran: Karaj | collected 2018-10 | reverse complement strand
TGCATTTCTCCAGCACCCGCTTCACCAGATAATCCGGCATCAAAAGGCACGCCGCCATCCTGTTCACGCTTGCCTCGTTCGAGTCAAAGAGCTCAGACAACATCTGATTCGTGTATTTCATCTCAGGATCATAATCCGAATCGGTAATATCCTGCACTCGAGTCAACGCGTCTTCCGCAATCTCGTAATGCTTCTTCTCCAGGAATCTTTTTGCGATCTCGCCTAGTTCTTCCCTTGAATAATCCGGAAATTCCAATGTAAACTGAATTCTGGATTCAAAGCCCGGATTTGAATTCAGCATAGATTTCATTTCATTCTTGTAACCGGCAAGTATCGTGCAGAACTGTCCCCGATGATCCTCCATTTCCTTGAGCAAAACAGCAATAGCATCATCGCCATAGCTTCCTACCCCTTTTGTTCCGGACGAGTTTATCAATCCGTATGCCTCATCAATGAACAGAACGCCGCCCAATGCATCATCCACTTTGGCCTTCGTCTTCGGGCCGGTTTCACCAACATATTGGCCAATCAGACCATGGGAATCCGTTTCTACCAGTTTTGCCTCTGTCAAAACCCCCGCGTCGTATAGGATCCGAGAGAGGATTCTCGCCACCTCGGTCTTCCCGGTTCCTGGATTGCCATAGAAGCACATATGAAGATTGAAATCCGCCTCTGCCTTGTTCTTCTTGGCGTATGCTTTGATCTTTTTGATCATCCTCTTGATCGAATCCAAACCAACTAGTTCGTCCAGTTCTTCCTCGCCTGTTAGGATTCTGTTGATCGCACCCGATCCATTAGTCGGTAAATTGATCTTTGCGTCCTGAATGTACTTGTTGACATCTACGAGCCCGATTTCTTTATCTTCTGTTCCCACGCAACGAAGATTCTGACACATAATGACCTGATCCAGGACATTGCGGATCTCCCTTGCATTTGCAAAATTCGGCTCTTTTCGCCGCACATCCGTGATGTCAAGGATTCTCTCCATCGCACCACTTCCGATGGTATATTGACGCTTTTTCAGCATCAGATTCGTGATATCTTTCAACTCCGAACGGGAATAGTTTGGAAAGTCAAGAGTGAACTGAATTCTGGACTTGAGTCCAGGGTTAATCGAAAGCATATTCTGCATCTCGTTCCGATAACCGGCCATGATGACACAGAATTTGCCTCGATAATCTTCCATAGCTTTTACAAGCGTGTCGATGGCTTCTTTCCCGTAATCAGTAATGCCCCCACCCTTATCATTGTTTCCAAGGGCATATGCTTCATCGATGAATAGCACGCCACCCATGGCCTGCGATATCACCCAACTTGTTTTCTCGGCGGTTGCTCCAAAATATTCGCTAACCAGGCCGCTTCGATCGACCTCAATGATCTTCTTTGTAGGCAGAATCTTATTCTCGTACAGAATCCCCGCAATGAAACGAGCCACTTCTGTCTTGCCGCTTCCCGGATTTCCAAGAAAACACATATGAATGTTAAGATCCGTGCCGCCCTTATTTGCAAGAGCATATGCTTTAATCTTTTTTATGCTTTCCTTGATGCCGGAAAGCCCGATCATTTCGTTTAGTTTTTTCTCGCTTTCACCAGGAGTCAACAGATTCTCCTTGTTAACACCAAAGAAACCGATGTCATCCAGTTTGACCATCCCTTTGTAATAGTCAAACAATTCGTCTTCTGTCTTATCGGTCAAGAAATCATACGCATAGATTGAGTCATCCAACCACGCATAACGGGCAGACACCCTTTTCAATAGTTCGGTCTTGATTTCTTCATCAACGCAGTTCGTTCCATCGCCAAAGGCATACTCCACCCGCTTGATAAGAAGCGGGACGGACATGATCGTTTCTATGGCTTCCCACAATACCCTCAGCATTTCCGCCAGTTCTTCGGAACCGTCAGAAAAAAGGTCCACAACATACTTCTTATCGAGGACTTTTCTTACAGAGTTCTCGCACTGACGCAGCTCTTCTGCATAGTCCTTATCCTCCAATGGCTTGTAACCACTCTTCGGTTTTTTCTGGTATGCTGTCCCATAAATGTTATTCTGCTTAATGAACTTCCTGATCTTATCTGATAATTCCAAAAGAGAACTCAACACAGAATCCGCACTCTCTAAAAGAGACTGATCCGGGATTTCCGAATAGTTCGTACTGACTTCAGGCAAAACAACTTCCTGACACTGGCAACCCATCCCCAGCACATCACACGCTTCTTTCAGAGTAGTGTCCTGTGCTTCAATTTGATTCTTAAGCTTTTCCAGCGAGACTTCGTATGGTCTTGAGTATGGAGTATGTATATGCTTCCGAATCTGCTCAATGGACTCGCTTAACTTGTCATGAAACTCCTCGGTTTTCTTTGAGGCGCAAACATAATTCTGGATCTTCTGGAAGTCCGGAAAGCGCTCTTCATCATCTTTCTTTTTCCGAACGATCACATACGGATTCTCATCCGCTTTAGTAGTTTCCTTTTTGGGCTCTTTTCTAAACAGTTCGATCAAATCGTCCGACAGATCACTAAATTTGAGATGAGCCAGAAAGTCCCTGATTTCTTTAATCAAGACTTCCTCACGCTCATATGGAAGCGCATACATTTTGTATCCGCAATTTGGGCAGGCACAGGGCTTATCGCTATCCTTGACAGTTCCACAACTAATGCATTTGTAATCCATCTTACTCGACTCCCAGAGCTTTTTTCGCAGCATCTAATGGCGTGGAATAGAAAATGACTTCTACTTCTTCTTTTAAATCTTTCCTTAAGCGATCATACTTATCCCTGCTCTCGGCCGGAAGCATCAGTTTCTTTGCGCCGGCATTCGCTACCGTAACAAAGATCTCCTCCAGTTCCGTCGTGATCGGCATCATGCTTCCGGACATCACAACACGACCGCAGATCACCAGGCCAGGCAGAACGGCTCGATTGGCTAATCCTGAGAACAGTCCTACCACTTCTGCTACGGAAATTTCATCGCTCACACCGCGGTTCTGCAAGTCATTGAAATACAAGCTATAGTCATAATCCTCGTGGGCACCGCCGACCAACTTCTTGGCATTCTCACCGAAATAATTAAATGCAGCTGTAAGGCTATCCCGAACACTCTTCGGGGAATGAGCCAACCCTTCCACATTCTTGAAATTGAAGCTGCCCGTACCGCTAACCAACTTGTTTTCCAACCGATAGATTCCAAGGACATCCGAAACGGACCTGCCGACGCCATAGACATAGCCTGCTTTTTCGAAGCCTTGATAGACCAGTGTTCCGTTGGAAATCTCAGGCAAATAGATGATCCGTTCTTCTCCGGTGTCGTGGTCAATGTATCCCAGATCCACATCACTAAACTCGCCCGGGGTCATCTTCCGAAGCTGCTCTTTCACGCGACGACGACACTCAATGGCATACTCCAGAATCTCTCTGGTTTCCTCTTTGGTCATCTGCTCATCCGGATAAATCAGTTTTGCCAAACCGGAGAATGTTCTCCCTACTGCGATCGTATCTCTTGTGTTAAAGCACCTATTTAGTGAGAAGTACTCCGCAAAGGTATTTGTGAAATCAAACTTACGCATCGCATGGCAATACTCTGCAAAACAGTCAGAAATCAGCCCATATCTCTTTGTAAATAACGCCGACCGAAGTTTAGGTGTTTCCCAACCAGGCAGATAGGCATGGATCCGATCAAAGAACGCGGAGTCATTGTTAAATGCATCCGGGAACGGCTCAAACAGATTCGTCGTCCGGATCATATCTGCCACGCTACGGAATGTATTGCCTTCGAATGCAATGGAGGCGTCTGTACTGATTGAATCGGCGCCTCTGGCAAAACTGCCATTCGCCATATAATTCTTCATGATCTGGATCATATCGCCGGAGGCCTGCGTAATCCCGGCCACTTCATCGAATGCCACACAATCCCAGTGACCGACCAAGCCCACCCTGCGTGAGGACATGTTATAGAACATATTGGAGACGGTAGTCGTTCCGCTGCTCATCAGAATCGAATATGGGGACAATTCACTATAAACATGTGACTTCCCCGTTCCGCGCGGTCCCAACTCTACAAGGTTGTAGTTTTTCTGAACAAACGGTACAAATCGCAGTAAATAGTGTAGCTTTTCTTTCTTACTCAATTCATCCGGCTCATATCCCGCCGAACGAAGCATTAGATCGATCCATTCTTCGCTCGTGAAGTTTGCGCGGGCATCTTTGATCTCATCCAGATCAAGATTCGGCATCTGAATGGGTTTCAAAGAAGAAATCTCAAATGGAGAATCATACTTTGACTTCTTCTTTTTTACCTTCTTCTTTTTCTTTTGTCCGCCGAAAATATCCTCTTCAAAGGATTCCTGATCCTCGTCTTCTTTTTCAAGGCCGACATAATCGATCTTGATGATGCACCAAATACCGCCTACCAGAAGTTTTTCGTTGTGAACGACCAAGTCTGACGGAACTTCGAACGGATCCATGCGGAGATTGGTGAAACGAGCAATGTACTTGTCTTCGCGATCATCAAAAACAACCGTGATCTTATCAATAATCGTATACTGGCCGTTTTCTTTGATCTTCGACTTCACATATTCACTCTGGTCCGGACGCACATAGTTTTCGCTGAGGATTCGTTTGATCTTCTCAATCCCGATTGCGATGGCTTCTTCATCATCAGTAGCGCAATACATTCCGAGCAAATATTCCAACACGTACGTCGGAACGTTCGCGCCTTTTTTCATGATGGCGGTCAGGTCTTTTCGAACGACCTTCCCGGGGAAATTGTCCAGTACTTTGGCATCAAATTCCGTCATAATCATTCTCCTTTACGGCTTAAACCGATTCATCAAGTTTCACCCATATTGCAGGACGCACACCAATATTAGAAGTATTTGTATGAACCCCTTTTGTATTAATAGTGCCTGTTCCACGTACTGTCATGAATTTCATATAAAAACCATGATAGTGAAGGTCACTACTCACGGACCGTAGCCACCAATCACAAGTCGCCTTGCCTTGCTTTTTTACAGTACCCGTTTCCACACCTTTCGAAATCGCATAATCTGTTGGTGCACATTTTCTTGAATCATTTGAGTTAAAATAGGCATGTGCCTCTTCGAGGTTTAATAGAAAAACTTTATCTGTAGTATCATTAAGTCGCACGAACTCGCGAATAGTGTCAGCATTTATTGTATCTGCTTTTACTGTAACGCTGAGTATTTTAGATTGTTCTTCTTTGTTGAAAGCATTACCGAAGAATGTTTCATTCAACCATTGACGTATCTCACAGCTCTCCCAAACCACATTTTTCCTCTTGTCTACATACAAGTGGTCATTCAGATTAATCACTTGGCAGTCGAGCACATATTTGCTGATGAGTAACATCGATCCGTTTTCTTCCGCGAGCGGCAGCCACTCGATGGGTTCCGGAGATCCGCCCTCTTGCTGCACATATTTCCCATAGAGAATCGAATCCTTCACTTTCTGTTTTACCGGTTTTTCGACCTCACTGAAACAATGAGCCAATGATTTTACCCATATGGCAGGGCGAATGCCACACGAATAGAGAGCATAAAAATAGTCGTTCGACCCAATGCTGCCGTTCCGACATACATATCTTACGGGTAATCCATATGGAGTGGACATTATTCTTAACCACCAATCGCATGTATACTTTCCACCATTTATACTAGTGGTACCTATCTCTGCACCCTGTGATACAGCGTAGTCCGAAGGCAAACACCTCATTGCATTATACGATGAAAAATGTTCTTTAGCTTCAAGTCCGTCAAGAAGAAACACTTTGTCAACCGTGAACGTCTCGGCATCATCGCCTTCTGGAGACACCGGATAACTCGTCCGATTTGTCGAATCGATAATACTATTTTTCTCTTCATCGCTGAAGGCCGCATTCAGAAACGATTCATTAAGCCATGTGCGAAGTGTACTGTTTTCCCATTTTACTTTCCTATATCTCTCATTGTATTTTTGCCAGTCGAGCACATATCTACTGATGAGAAGCACGCGATCGTCTTCTTTTTTCAGCACTTGCCACTCGATAGGTTCCGGAGATCCATCTTTATGAAACGGATATCTTCCGAATTTGACGTACTCTGTTTTACTCATTACTAATCCCCCTTACAATCCAAAATCATCCGCAAAGGTTATGTCGATCGAAAACTCGATCCGGTCAACGACATTTGTCGTTCCTTTTTCCACGATAGTCAAATAGTATGTATCCGTCTTTTTGAATTCCATACCCTTCAGTGTAAACCGCGTCTTGAACACTCGATCTGCCCCATTTGTGCTGGTCTTGTCCGTAATAATGGTCTTCTTGTCACTTACCGCTAATCCCGCATCGCTTGCCAAATATATTTCATACTCTGCTGCCGCCATCTTGCCACTCACAGCATCTTTCTGATAGAAATCCAGCGTGAAGATGCTGTTCGAAATCTTCCTGGTCTGACTCAGCAACTGAAGTTCGACCTTCTTCACTTCCACATACTGCTTTGAAGACGAGCGTATATTCTTGTACTCAATTACCGGAACGACCATTTCCTGCAACGAAATACCACCATGTACATAATTCATCCCGCCGCCTTGCTTTTTCATACGAATGTTTTCGCGGGGAGTGAATACAATCAGATCTCGTTGATAGCGATCCATTGGGATCGGGATCAAATAATCTGTGGTGCTATCTTTTTCTGCGATCACATAACGACGATCAAATTCAACGACCGTTCCCGCCACATAATCTTTCTCGCCCTTATCGCTCTCCTCCAGCGGCTTGTATGAGTACAAGAATCCGTGATCAGCCGTAATCAGTATATTCGTGCCATTCATGTCATTAGTGATGATGCGAACCAGATTCTTGATTTCCAGAATTGCCTGTTCACACGCATCAAAGACCTGGTCCTCAGTTAGCCGGTTTTCGCCAATCGTATCGATCGTATCGTGATAAATATAGACTACTTGAGCTTTGCTCACCAAATCACGACGTTCCGCTTGCTTCATTGCTAAGATTGTCTTGTAAGTAACGGCAACATTTCCCTCATTGACCTTTTTCAAGATCTTCTCGCGATTTGGAGTGCCTTCTGTGGATTCGCCATCACACAATACTTTTCCATCAGTTGCGATTTCTAATGTCCGATGCGGAAGCAATGCCGCCATCCCATACTTCGTGATTGAAGGAATGACTGACTGAACAGCTGAAATCTTAGCAGTTCCTTTGGTCTCCCGAAGAAGATGATTCGTTAAATCCACCCCCGCCTCGTAGCGAAGCGCGTCAGAGATGATTACGAATACACGACTGCCGCCAGCAACAATCGGTCTCACATAGTCTTTATAAAAGTCTTCCTGATTTGGGATATTGGTTAATCTCTGTCCTGATGACAACTCATCCGCAACCAGTTTTGTCCATTGACCTCCGAGTTGAGCCAGATACCAATTCTTGTAAAGTTTCTCCACATAGTCAGCCACACCCTTGTAGAGATCTTCCAACACCGTACTGGATTCTTTTAGACTTCTTCCAAATGACGCATGGAACTGCCGATAGAAATGATCCATCTTGCAGTAATTGTTGCAATACTCTTTCCACATCTTCGCGTGTTCTGCGATATGGAACCCCGCCATATTCGCCATGTGGAATTTCTCCATCTGGGCGACCTGATAAAGGCCATCATAATAGTACTTGAAATGTGAGTACCACTTCAGAGTTCTCCTTTTCTCGACTGCGGCAATGATGTCATCCGCTTTAATTACATCTTCCGATATCTCCGTCATATAATTACGAAGAATACATTCATTGATGCAAGGAAGGCACTCGCTATTTAGTAGTTCAACCACATCCAGGTTGTCAAAACGCTCCACTAGTTTATGCTGCTCTTCTACGCTTCTGGCAATCTCATAAAGACTATGATCTTCTTCCGAATGTAACCATTCATTCACAAGATCGTAGCAATGCTGCTGGTGGGGTACTGAAATGTATTTCTCTAATCCGCTTAAACAAGCGAGCTTCATTGATACCGTAAGCGTCGTAAGCAATATATGTGATGCCAACGCAATCAAGCTCGTTTGCTCTGAAGAATGAGTATATCCAACATATCGATTGATGAGATCCCATAAAACAGACTCATCTCCAAACCTCTTTATGTTTGTAATGGCGCTATTGTCTTCGATATCTAGCCTGCCCATCAGAATGGCCCTAATCACCCCGGAAGCCGTATTTGTAGTCGCTCCGGAAAGAACCGCAAGAATATCGATGTGAAGTTGACCTGGATTCTGATAATGACTCTGGAATGCCTTCAATTTGGCCATACGCTCTTTGTTTTCAAAGAACTTGGAATAAGACTTCATGACCTTGCGCATCTGATGAGACGAAGGCATACCAAGATCTTGCATAAGAATAGACAAAAGATCAGCTCGGAATTCTTCGCTATAAAGCTCAATGTCCAACAACCAGTTATCACGGATATCCGAATAGGCGCAAGGATTATAAACCAGATAATTGCTGGTTGTGTCGGTTTCTGACAGAAGCTGTTTCGCGGCGAAGTTATTCTTTCCGGTAAGTTTGATAATCTTGACCCCGTCAAGGCATAACTCATCAACAAGATTAGAGAATTCTTCGTCTGGATCCTGCCAGAATATGATGCGCCGCTTGTGGCTGTCTAGAAGCGGAACAGCAAAAAAACGACTGTTTAGTGTTTGCTCAATGTCTATACTCATACCCATTTACCTCAATTCCGCGCAATTAAATAAGCGGATGCATTTTGAAATCCCAAGAGGTTTCAAATGAATCCCAATCCTGCCTTGAAATAGTAACATTGTCACTAACCATTTCATCAATAGAAGGATCCTGTATTGTAATCCAAGGAAGCTTAAGTATGGCTCCTTCAGAATAATCTACAGTTGGAGCTAAAGCGCTCAAGTAATACATACATACCTTTGAGTTAAGATAGCCTTGTACACACCAAATAGAAGCATTTTTATTAACAAAACACTCTGACCCTTTAGACTCGAACATCATATTTTCATCACTATATCTGAATGATACTGGTCCTGAAGATAAAGTTGACCAGGTTAATGCTCTTTTGAAGTTATAGGAAATGTTCTGTGGCCTCGACAATTGTTTTCCTTTTTCATCCTTATAATTCACTATTGCCCATAGCCAACATTAAACTGTTAAGGCATAAACACCTTTTTTCGCTAATCCCTAGTCTGACCGTTCTTCGCGTGTGAATGGCATTAAGTAAACCACCCAACAATTAACATCTGAAATAGTAAGGAACGGGATCTGAGTCATATTGTTTTCTCCTCCCTTGGTTGCTACTCTCTCATCAAGCACGATTATCTGATTTAACAATCTGTTCTGCGCATTTTCCAACCCCTGAATAAACATAATACCGGAGCGATTTTCCAGCATTCTTCAATGCATCCATTATTTTGTAGTATGCGCTATGAGAAATGCAATTTGTTTGAATCCAAATTTCATCTGCGCCGCGAATAAGATCAACATTTGGAACGGTATCTGGAGAAACAAAGATGACTCCAGGGAGTTTTTTCTTCATCTCATTGATCCAGGTAGCATGCCCACCAAAAGATAGAATCTTCTTCTGCATATGAAATGGGTATTTGATAGTTTTATCCTCTGGTTCCTCTTGTTCCTCTTCATGGCTCAACAGGAAAACTTTTTCCCGAAGATCGGTCAACTCTTTGTCCTGTAATTCGACCTCTTTGACCAAATTTTCAAGCCGTCGATTACTATTCTTGTTCTCAGCTGTTTTCTCCTGAAGAATTGCCATTAACTGGGAATTCTTATGACGAAGTCTATTATTCTCATTCTGTAGCGCATCCAAATCATTTTCAATGCCCGCCGCTTGTGATTCTGGCTCTTGCTTACTATCTTCGTCTTCTTCTAATTCTTTAGCCAGCCAATATGCATCGAGCCCTGCAGGTTGTAGATTCTTGGCACGTAGTGCATACAGAAGAAGCAGATATTTCTCTTTCTCTTGAAGGGGAATGTCACCCAATGCTTCAAAGAATTCTTCCGATGAAGAAACACCCATGACAACTCGAGGGAATAATGAACTTGAACATGTATAAATCAACTGGCTCAGGTTTTT
>JAEEGL011764799.1_pt1 | contig 10103 bp, 8 predicted proteins | sample 9134231 | NCBI WGS metagenome assembly JAEEGL01 (sample SAMN16246548, study PRJNA631951) | gut metagenome | biome: gut microbiome; feature: rumen; material: fiber-attached | host: Bos | place: Iran: Karaj | collected 2018-10 | reverse complement strand
CGACCGTATAACCAAACTGGCCAAAAAAGTTCGCGAGAAACTGAATATTGAGCGAAAAGAAACGGACGACGTGGCTTTTCTGCGCCGCATCGTCCGCGATTATCAATATTATGCTTTAGAGGAGATTTAGAGCGTTACCTCGCAACCCAGACCGAGCACATAGTTGGTACGGGTGAAAGAATCCTTAATCAGCGGATTCTGCTGACTCACACGGTCATAGTTCGTATAGTTTGTCTGGAAATAACCTGCCTTCAGCGTTACATTGTCGGTAGCCTTGAAATTGGTACCAAAGCCAATGCTATAGCTATTTACCACGAATGACATATCGTTCATATAGGCATCAGACAGTCCGTAGCGGGTCATCTGACCACCCAAGGAAATCGTCACACGGTCGTTGACATCCCACTCTGCACCTAGCAGGAACTCGTTTGTATCATGATCCAACAAATCCTGAGAGTTGTTATACCATGTAGTGCTCTTATCGAAATAGTGGTGCCAACCTGCATTCAGACGAACATCATCCAATGGGCTCCACATAGCACCAAGAGCCAACTGCGCAGGCTGATCCTCGGGAATTTCCTCACCATCACGGAACTTATTCACGGCAGCAATCTCGCTGGCCTGGTTCACTGTTGACTCGTTCTTCATGTGAATCTCAGTCTTGAACTCATACTTAGCCGCAAAGTTGAACTTACCCATCTTATAATCTATACCCACGATAGGAGCGATACCAACACTTGACTGGTTACACAGCAGGTTCACACCCTGAGAATACTTCTGCAAAGCATTCAGACTAGTCTTTGTGCCCTTCAGTTGCGTCTGTTGTGCTACCAAAGCTTCAGGAGCAGTAGCACCAGCAGCCTCATACTGGGCAATACCTGCTGCTACCTTATCAAGGCCAGCATCAACAGTGGCAATAGAATTATCGAGGAATGTACCAAAATCTATATAGCCACCACCCGTATTCACCATGATATTGCTAATCTTTGCCTTATAGGTTGCTGTTCCATAGAGAACGCGGAGACCACCATATACAGCCAAGTTCTCATTCACTTTATAGGCAGAACCAAACTGGAAACCGAAGTAGTACTGACGACCCTGCATATAGCCATCCATATCGTAACCAGTAGCACCAAGGGGCTTCAACTGATTGGCGATAGCACCTACCGTGCTCTCAAAAGAACCCAGACCGTCGGCATATTCACAAGAACCGCCGCCACCAGGTACAGAGATATTAAACTGAAGACTCCAGTTGTTCTTATTCCATGCAGCCTGTATAGAAGGAATAAACGCAGCATCAGCTACGCCCTCAAAAATCTTAGTGTCAGAACCATTATTTTTCTTACCCAACGCCAGAACAGGATTGGTAGAAGTGATGGTACGTGTCTGGTGAGCATACTGCCAGTTGAAACCAAGATGGAAGCCATCGGGCAGGAATGCCACACCCGCAGGGTTGCTATAGACCCCATCGAGGCCAATAGCCGCATCACGCGCAGGATTGCGCAAGAAGTCAATACTCTGGTTTGTGTTGGTTAAGATACCACCAGCCTGTGTTGTTGTGGCGGTTGCAGCCAGCATGATGCTAGCCAGAATTGCTTTTGTTTTCATATCCTTTTTAAACAAATCTTAAAAAAATCGGCTGCAAAGGTACGCTTGTTGTCGCACACAAAAGAAAAAAGTGTGCACAATTTAAATTTCATTAACCTAACAAATATTAAATCCTGCACAAACCATATCAGTTTGTGCAGGATTCAGTTGCACATTTCACCCTTTTGGTGTGCAAATTAGTCATTTCTTCATCTCCGGATAACTGATGCGAGTATGATAGATAGTCTTCAATTTCTCAATCAAAACCGTCTTAGCATACTGGATATCTCGGAAAGTAATAGGACATTCATGGAAGAAACCATCATCCACCATACCATCAATCAATTTATTCACCAATTGGCGAATAGTCTGTTCGGTATAGTCGGGCAATGAACGTGAAGCAGCCTCCACGGCATCTGCCATCATCAGAATAGCCTGTTCCTTGGTAAACGGATTTGGTCCAGGATAAGTAAACAGCAGGTCATCAACAGGCTGATCAGGGAATTCGTTTTTGTATTTGATATAGAAATACTTTGCCTTTCCCTGTCCGTGATGTGTGGCAATCAAGTCACGAATCTGCATAGGCAGATTGTTTTCGTCAGCTAGTTTCAATCCTTCAGTCACATGACTAATAATCATCTGTGCACTTTCGATATACGATAACTGACTATGCGGACTGATACCACCCGACTGATTCTCTGTGAAATAGATTGGGTTCTGGATCTTACCGATATCATGATAAAGAGCACCCGTACGCACCAACTGCGGATTACCACCTATCTTACGGGCAATCTCTGCTGCCAGATTACCCACCTGAATACTGTGTTGGAACGTACCGGGAGCCACCTCGCTCATCCTACGCAACAGCACCTTGTTCATATCACTCAACTCTATCAACGTGATATCCGAGATAAAGCCGAAGAATTTTTCTATCAGATAGAGCATGGGGTACGAACAGAACAGCACGATGCCACTAATGGCCAAGAACACGTATTCTCCACCATCAATACTTGAGAAGTCATTATGGCGAATCAAAAAGATACTCAGATTGGTTAGCATGGCCATCATCGTAGTGACGATAGCCGTCCAGAACAGTTGCGAACGACTAGACAATTCACGCAAGGAAAATACCGCTGCCAGACCAGCAGCCAACTGCACCACAATAAATTCCAACGGTCGCTGTAGGATAGACGCACAGATCAGGACTACCGCAGCATGAGCCATCACAGCCGTACGCGAATCCATAAACACACGGATAAAGATGGGCACAATGGCAAAAGGCAGGATATAGACATGCAATAGCGAATGACTAACCATCAAAGAGGCCAGTACCGTAGCCACAATAACCAATGTGAACATCATCGCGATATGACGGGTATGCTCAAAGAAGTCCTTTCGGTAAAGTGTCAGATAGATCGTAAACATCGAAATGATGATGAGCACAAATAACGCCTCACCAATTATCATCGAGGCAAAAGCCGACTTTGATTGATCACGGCGCTCCAACTCCTTCTGATAGGATTCTATCACCTGAAGGACTTCGGGTGTCACCACCTCACCCTGCTTCACAATTTTCTGACCACTCTGTACCACACCACTTGCCAAAGGAATACCGTTCAACAGTTCTAAACGCGCCACCTCACTACGATCTTCATCGTAGGTCAAGTTTGGCAACAGGAATTCATTCAGGTCTAACTGTGCTATCAAAGTATGATAAACCTGTAATGACGGCGTATTCAGCAATTCTTCATATGCCTCACGTGGTGTATATACCTGCGAGACATTCATCACAGTCACCTCTTTATCATCGATACGGCGCAAATTCTTCATTGTATCCGTCTCAAGTTCAAGCGGTTTCTTCGTATCCACAATACCCTTTGCATAAAGCATATCGAAGGGTGTCAGAACTAAGCGAAGGAAATCCGAGCCCAGTTCCGGATGTTTCTGCCAGACAAAACGTGATAGCGCCGTTCTTTGCTGCTCAGCCACCGATGCACTGTAGATGTAATAAGGCAAAAAATCCCGCATCACCTGCTCACGTTCATGCTTCACAATACTGTCGCTCTTATAGACAGGGAAGTCAAAGGTTGCCGTCAGGTCACTATAAAGCCACACCTTATCGACTTCCATCTTGAAATTGGGTTTATTATCGCGCGGCATAAACCATACAATGATGGCCACAGTACACAATACCAAAGCCACACGTAGTGCGATATCACGCCACGTCAGGTCTGTTTTTATGTCGAATTTACTCATAACACATTCAATTTGTTGGCAAAGATACAAATAATTCTTAATTCATAATTCTTTTTTCAAAAAAAAGCGACATGGTCGAGCGCTTAATTCTCAATTTTTTCGTACCTTTGCACCCAAATTTGTATAATAATAAGGTATAATGACTGAAAGAAAAGTAAGGGTGCGCTTTGCACCGAGTCCTACAGGACCCCTACATATCGGCGGTGTGCGTACCGCTTTGTACAACTATCTTTTCGCCAAGCAGCACGGCGGTGACTTAGTATTCCGTATTGAGGACACCGACTCCACTCGTTTCGTGCCTGGTGCTGAAGACTATATTATCGAGGCCTTCAACTGGCTGGGCATCAAATTCGACGAGGGTGTGTCTTTTGGTGGCAACTACGGTCCTTATCGTCAGAGCGAGCGTCGCGATATCTACAAGAAATATGTGCAGCTGTTGCTTGACAACGGCAAGGCCTATATTGCTTTCGACACGCCAGAGGAACTGGATGCCAAGCGCAAAGAGATAGAGAACTTCCAATATGACAACAAGACACGCAGTCAGATGCGTAACTCACTGACACTAAGCAAGGAAGAGGTAGACCAACTGATTGCTGAGGGTAAGCAGTACGTAGTACGCTTCAAGATCGATGCTGGTGAAGAGATACTAGTTGATGACCTGATACGAGGTGAGGTACGCGTAAAGAGCGACATTCTCGACGATAAGGTGCTTTATAAGAGTGCCGACCAACTGCCCACTTACCACCTGGCAAATATCGTAGACGACCATCTGATGGAGATTACCCACGTGATTCGCGGTGAGGAGTGGTTGCCCTCTGCCCCACTCCACGTGCTGCTATACAAAGCCTTCGGCTGGGAAGACACCATGCCTCGCTTTGCCCACCTGCCTCTGTTGCTGAAGCCCATTGGCAACGGCAAGCTCTCTAAGCGCGATGGCGACAAGCTGGGTTTCCCTGTATTCCCCTTGGAATGGCACGACCCCAAGACTGGCGATATCAGCAGTGGCTATCGTGAGAAAGGCTATCTGCCCCAGGCCGTCATTAACTTCCTCGCTCTGCTCGGTTGGAGTCCCGGCAACGACCAGGAGTTGATGACCCTTGACGAGATGGTCAACCTGTTCGACCTTTCGAAATGTTCAAAGAGCGGTGCCAAGTTCGATCATATCAAGGCTGAATGGTTCAATCACCAGTATCTCCTTCGTCAGGCAGATGCAGACTGGTGTCCCGCTTTCGACAAGATTCTGAAGGAGAATGGCATTGAGGCCACTGCCGAGCAGGAGGCCGAAGTGGTGAGGATGATGAAGACAAAGGTGGTGGAGGTCGTCAACAACGACGGCACCAAGCGCAAACGTAACATCTCGTTCGCCAGTGACCTGTGGCCCCTGACGAAATTCTTCTTCGTAGCTCCCACCGAGTTTGATCGCGAAGGTGACAAGTTCATCCGCAAGAACTGGAATGAGAACACGGCCGATCAGATGCGCCAAATGACAGATGTACTGGAGACTATCTCCGACTGGAGCGTAGAAGGTCTGAAAGCCGTTATCGATCCTTGGACGGAGCAGATGGGCATCAAGCCCTGGAACGCATGGCGCATCGCCCTCGTCGGCGCTGGACAGGGTCCCGATATGTATGAGTTGGCGGCCTTCCTCGGCAAGGAAGAAACCATTCACAGGACACGTAAAGCTATTGATGTACTGGGCTAATGTATAATCTAGCAATATACCTCTATCTGCTTGGAGTGGCTATCTACAGTCTCTTCAACGAGAAAGTACGGAAGATGTGGCGCGGTGAGCGCGACGCCTTCCGCATTCTCCGTGAGCAGGTAGACCCAAATGCCCGTTACGTATGGTTCCACGCTGCCTCGCTTGGTGAGTTCGAGCAAGGTCGCCCATTGATGGAACAAATGAAGCGTGAGCATCCTGATATCAAGATTCTGCTCACTTTCTTCTCGCCTTCCGGCTACGAGGTACGCAAGAATTACGAGGGCGCCGACATCATCTGTTATCTACCGCTCGACACCATCACCAACGCACGTCGTTTTCTGCGTACCGTGCGCCCCGAGATGGCTTTCTTCATCAAGTACGAGTTCTGGTACAACTACCTGCATATCTTGAAGCATCGTCATGTGCCCGTGTATAGCATCTCTAGCATTTTCCGTGATGGACAGGTGTTCTTCCGCTGGTACGGCCGTCAGTACGGAAAAGTATTGAAATGCTTCACCCATTTCTACGTACAGAATGAGAAGAGCAAGGAACTCTTAGGCAAGATAGGCCTCACCAACGTGACCATCACTGGCGACACCCGTTTCGACCGTGTGCTTCAGATTAAAGAACAAGCTAAGCAATTACCTATTATTGAGCAGTTCACAAAGGGGCAAAAGGTATTCATAGCCGGTAGCAGTTGGCAACCCGATGAAGAAATTTTCATCAAATACTTCAGTGAGCATCGCGACTGGAAAATGGTCATCGCCCCCCATGTTATCGGTGAGGATCACCTGCAACAAATAGAAAAACTATTGGAAGGCAGGAAGGTTGTAAGATATTCTGATGTTTCTGAGAACTCAAAGGCTTTAGAAGACGCAGAGGCTTTGATCATCAACTGCTTCGGACTGCTGTCGAGCATCTACCACTATGCCGACGTGACCTATGTGGGCGGAGGTTTCGGCGTAGGTATCCACAACACGCTGGAAGCTGCTGTATGGGATGTACCTGTTATCTTTGGTCCCAACAATGAGAAATTCCAAGAGGCACAAGGTCTGAAAGCCTGTGAAGGTGGTTTCGAAATCACGAACTATGAGGATTTCGAACGCTTGATGAACCGTTTTGAGAGCGATGCCGACTACCTGAAGAATGCAGGCCAGCAGGCAGGCAACTACGTTAAACAACTGTCGGGTGCCACCAAGCGCATCCTTTCTGATGTCAAACTATAAAAACTAAACTTATCATAAAGATGAAAAAGATTGCTTTAATTTGTGCAGCCGCTGCAGCTGTAGTACTGCTGAGCAGCGCTAAGAAAGATGACAATATCATGACTAAGGAAAATGGTGCCTATGTCATCAACACCACCGAACTCGGAAAACAGGTGGACGGCTACGTAGGTCCCACTCCTTTGAAGGTGTATATCCGCAAGAACAAAATCGAGAAGATAGAGTTCTTGCCCAACCAGGAGACGCCCAAATACTGGAATGCCTGCAAGAAGCACCTGCAGAACAAATGGGACGGCATGAAGGTTGCCGATGCCAAGAAAACCGAGGTTGACGGACGCACAGGTGCCACTTTCTCAAGCGACGCTGTGAAGAAGAACGTGAAACTCGCTATCGAGTATTACGAGAAGAACAAGTAATTTTACGAATTAAGATATTCCTTAGCGTACTCTACGTAGTGGGCTGCATTATCAGTCTGTCCAGGACGAGTAGGCTTTAGATATTTAGCAGGAACACCGCCCCATATCTCGTGAGGCGGTATTTTTGTATTCTGAAGCACCAAAGCACCAGCAGCCACAATAGCACCCTCACCTATCTCACAACCATCCAACAATGTGGAACCCATACCAATCAGCGCACCATCATGAATGGTACAGGCATGAACAGTGACATTATGTCCGATAGTCACATCACTACCAATATGCGTAGGACCTGTATCATGCGTCACGTGCACACAACTACCATCCTGCACATTCGTACGGTCGCCTATCGTGATAGGAGCCACATCACCCCTCACCACAGCATTAAACCACACTGAGCACTGATCACCCATTGTCACATCGCCCACAATCGTGGCGTTCTCACTGAAATAGCAGTCCTTTCCCCACTTTGGCGAAAGTCCTTTGTAGGATTTGATTAAAGCCATACCACAAATAAAGCAAAAACCCTTGCAAATACTAGATTCACAAGGGACTTCAAAATGTTTGGCGGAGAGAGAGGGATATTTTTGAACCTCTCATACCGTATCTTAGAGTATTACTCACTATCATCTTATCTTTCAGAACCCCTTTAAACAGGGGCTTTTTTGTTACTTTCAGTAAAATTAAAATTCTTCAAGTAAATTTGCGTATCTAATTTTTTGGGGGTAATTTTGGGGGTAATTTTTAACTCCAAATAGATATGCTAATTAAGAAGAATATAACTTTCTCACTTGAAATCAAGGGCAAAGTTACAAAGAAAAAACGAAATGACCAAATACAATTGGAAAATATTCCAATTCGTATGCGAGTTACCTTCAATTGTGAGCGAATCGACTTCTTTACGGGCTACAGAACCGATGCAAGCAAGTGGGATGCCGAGAATCAGCGGGCTACTTGCATGAATAAGTCTTTGCAAACTGCGAGTGAAATCAATGACCATTTGGACTATCTTAAAGCGGAAATCATCAAGGTATTCCGTAAGTATGAACTGATGGAAGTGATGCCAATTCGCGAGCAGGTGAAACAGGACTTTAATAGCCGAATTGCCCAAAATGAGGACGAAAACTGGGATGATACTGAACCTGACAAACAGGTGACAAAGCCAGAAAAAAACATTTTCTGGGTATCTTTCAACGAATTTATTCGGGTCAACGGAAGGCAGAATGATTGGACTGATGCGACCTATGAAAAGTTCCATGCGATGGAGAACCATCTGAAGGAGTTTAACAAGCATCTTTCTTTTGACTATTTCGATGAAAATGGCCTGTTGGCTTTCGTTGAGCATTTGCGTCTGAAGAGGAACATGAAGAACAGTACCATCGGCAAGCAGATGTCGTTCCTGAAGTGGTTCCTCAGATGGTGCTATCACCGTGGCTACCATGAGAACAGGGCATTTGAGACGTTTAAACCAAAGTTGAAGAGTACTCAGAAGAAAGTCATCTTTTTGACTCGTGAGGAACTGACCAAGCTTGAGGAATGCGTGATTCCTGCTGATCAGAACTATCTCGCCCGTGTACGCGATGTATTCCTCTTTTGCTGCTACACAGGCCTCAGATACTCGGATGTGTCCAATCTCCGCAAAAGCGACGTGAAGGAAGATCATATTGAGATTACGACTATCAAGACTACGGACAGCCTTTGCATTGAACTGAACAAGTACAGCAAAGCCATCCTTGAAAAGTACAAAGGCGTTGAGTTTGAGGACTATAAAGTACTGCCTGTCATCAGCAACCAGAAGATGAATACCTATCTGCATGACCTGTGTAAGCTTGCCAAGATAGACGAGCCGATACGTCAGACATTCTATAAGGGAAATGAACGAATAGACAAAGTTGAGCCCAAATACAAACTGATTGGCACCCATTGCGGGCGAAGAACATTCATCTGTAATGCCCTTTCACTGGGTATTCCAGCAGAAGTCGTCATGAAGTGGACTAGCCATAGTGACTACAAGGCCATGAAACCCTATATCGACCTGGCAGATGACATCAAGGCCAAGGCCATGAAGAAATTCAATGATTTCTGACCCGACTCTGCCCACTTGATGAATATGATAGTCTGTAAAATTATCCATTATTCAGTGAGCTTATTTGAAATTTTGTATTACCTTTGCATTGTCGTTACGAGCACTTTAAATTTTTCCCCTTTAATATTTCGTAGCGTACCAAACTTAGTTGGGGCGGTCTCAGAAGAGACGATCCCGGGACTCGGAAAGAGACTGCCCCACTTCGGCACATCAGTTTGGGGAAAGATTTAGTAACAGGCTTTATCATGTACCATAAGCCCTATATACAATATAATAAGATATGTGTCAGGTAACAGACGAATTATTAGAAAAGACAATTGGAGAAATGAGTGGTATTGAGTTCATCCAGCTTATCAAGGCTGCTAATGAAGACATCATTGATGACAAACCCGAAGATGAAGAAGACAAGTACGTTTACGGCATTGCCGGAATAGCAGAGTTGTTCCATTGCAGCCTCCCCACAGCCAACAGAATCAAGAAAAGCGGCAGAATCAAGAAGGCCATCACACAGGTTGGCAGAAAGATTGTCGTTGACAAGAAGATGGCTATGGAACTGGCAAAACAGCCAGTTTATCATCGCAGAGGGGCATAATTATGTTAAATCTTACACTCTAATTAAAAAAATATCAATATTTGTATCGTGAATTGGAAACAAACGATTAACTTTGCAGCGTCAGAACAAATGAAAGAAGAATTGGAAGAGAAACCAGTATTTCGCCTGATATTATCTGTGGAAGCAGATAGTTTCCTTCAGTCCATTCCAGAAAAGACAAGGGCGAAGGTTCGCTATAATATCCGTAGAACACAAAAAGGCAACCAAAACAAGGAACTGT
>JAEEGL011556457.1_pt1 | contig 10103 bp, 5 predicted proteins | sample 9134231 | NCBI WGS metagenome assembly JAEEGL01 (sample SAMN16246548, study PRJNA631951) | gut metagenome | biome: gut microbiome; feature: rumen; material: fiber-attached | host: Bos | place: Iran: Karaj | collected 2018-10 | reverse complement strand
GAGCAGCTCGTAATTGTTTGCTGTATGTATACCGTTGAGGAGATTGTAAGAACACATTACACAGAAAGGCTGTGCAAGCTTGACTGCGATCTCAAATCCTCTCAGGTAAATGTCACGCAGAGCTCTTACTGAAACGTGAGAGTTGCTGAACATTCTGTTATCTTCCTGGTTGTTGCATGCAAAGTGCTTGATCGTAACGCCCTTGCCGTCAACCGACTGAACACCCTTTGTATCAGCTGCAGCGCAGAGACCCGTTACAAGCGGATCTTCGGAATAGTATTCGAAGTTTCTTCCACACAGAGGATTTCTGTGAATGTTCATGCCGGGAGCAAGCCAGAGATGAATTCCGAATTCTTCCATCTCTTCGCCGACCAAACGGCCGAGCTGCTCGATAAGCTTTAAGTTCCAGCTGGAAGCAAGTGCTGTTGCAACCGGGATCATTGTGCAGTACTGATAGTAATCAACTGCATCCTCAGGTGTATCTTCAGGGAACTCATTCTTGATGAGGCCGAATGTCTCGCCGCCTCTTAAGAGTTCACCGTCTCTTGTAGCTTTGAAATGAGGCTGAAGTCTCAGACCTGCAGGGCCGTCAGCCATAACGATAGGTTCGATCCTTCTTGAACGCTCGAAAAGCGATGTTGTCTCGGCAGCAGCACCGGGAACATGCATTGCGGAAGAGAATACGATATCCTCGAAGCCTTCCTTGATATAGTTTCCGACGAGAAGTTCGGAAAGCTCTTCCAATGAGAACTGAGCAACAAACTCCGCTACACCGGCATTACGTCCGATAATGGAACCTAATGTGAGAACCTCGTCTCTTCTCTGATCGATATAAGTCTCAGTTACGCCTCTGTATCTGATAACGCTTCTTCTGACGCGGGATACATCAAGCGTGAATCTTCTTGTGCAAGAAGCAAGCTGTGCTTCATCAACATTCTGATGTGCTTCCCTGCCTGTACCGGGATTCTTCATGTCCTCGAAAGCATATCTTCCGTCATCTTCGAGAAGTCTTGCATACTTCTCCTTAACGACTGTCTCGGGAACTGTTAAGACTGCTTCGATCTTTGTCTCACGAGAACTTGTTCCGACTCTGATGATATAGTCGCCTTCAGGAATAACCTTTGCCGGATAGTCGTCATCGTAGCAGGCAAAATTCTCGATCGGGAATGACACTTCCACATTAATGCTTTCACCGGGAGCAATAAGATCTGTCTTTGCAAATCCTGCAAGTTCCTGATAAGGTCTGTCGATATATCCGTCAGGTGCGGAGAAATAAACCTGAATTACCTGCTTACCTGCAAATTCAGAACCTGTATTTGTAACCTTAACCCAGATCTTGATATCGGTTCCTTCCTGGGTAACGCTGATAACTTCATTTGAAAATGTCGTATAGGATTTGCCGTAGCCGAAAGGCTACAAAGGCATGATGCCGAATGAATCGAAATATCTGTATCCTACATAGATTCCTTCTCTGTAGAACTCATCGTCAGTATTTCCGTCGAGAGAAGAGAACTCATTAGCACAAGGATAGTCTTCATAATACTTTGCCCATGTATCAACGAGTTTTCCAGAAGGATTCGTCTTACCCGTGATGCAGTCTGCAACGATGTAACCGGTCTGGTTTCCGACCTGGCCCACGAGAAGGACGGCACTGACTCCGGCACGGTGCTTTAATCTTGACATGTCGATAACGCCGCCGACATTGAGGAGCACGATGAGATTATCGAAATGATGTGCAAGGAAATCAATATTGAACTCTTCTTCGTCAGTAAGATAGTAATCACCCTTTACAGGCTTTCTGTCTCTGCCCTCTGTGGAATCACGGGAGATCACGAAAATGGCTGTGTCACATGAAGCCTCTGCAGCATCCTCTTCTGTAATCTTAGGCATTACGGGAGCTTCAAATGCCATCTCGAAATAAACGCTGGTCGCAGGAACTCCGCGCTCTTTTGCGATGCTCTCGACCTTGTCCATATAAGCCTTGAGGCTTGAATTGTAGATATCATCATATCTGTCGAGCCAGCTTCCGGATACGATCTCAAAACCGGCATCAGCAAGTCCGTCACAGATATTTATGTTGTCTCTTGTATTAACTTCACCGGAACCGCCGCCGCCTTTAACTGTATGTCTGGCGCCGTTTCCGTATACGGCAATCCTGCCCGGTGTTCTGATAGGAAGCACTCCTCCGTTTTCAAGAAGGACCATACATTCAGCCGCAAGTTCTCTTACGGTATTTGCATGTCTCAGTTCCTGATCTGTGATCGCATCACTAGTCTTTGCGAGAAAATCCATAAAGTGCTCCTCTCCCCGTCAGATGCCGATAAAATTCGACTTTAATCCTTAGCTAAACACGAGATTATTATATTATATAAACCCGTGCCCATAAAATTACAAATTTGTAATAAAAGAGGCCCGGATTATTCCGGACCTCTCAAAAATATTTTAGATTATCTGTAGTCTGTCAGCGAGATCATCTGTCCGCCATGAAGGTAGTCGTAATCTTTTATCTCGCCGCCGCCATAGTACCTGATGCTGTCTACACCGTAGATCGAATACTTAAGTGTACCCTTCTCTCCGTCATCAGGTTCGATCCTGATAAACATGTAAAACAGGTTCTCATCATCGCCCGGACTGTCTCCGCCGTCAGAAATAAACGGCATATTCTCTTTCCTGATGATCAGCGTTCTCTCGTATGCAGTGTGATCGTAATTTGGATAGAGCGGGAAATTACTGAGGTATTCATCTCCTGAAAGTTCGCATCCGCTGGTAACACGGCCGATATCGTAATCACAGCTGAGATCCCAGTATACAGAATACGAGAATTCGCTGCTCTCGCCGTTCGATTCGGCGCAAAGACCTGCTCTTGCGGGACGGTCGGTCATTGGTACGATGGTGCAGTAATCAAGGAACTGGTTGTTCATTGTTATCTCTTCAAGGCTCTGCTCGCAAACATAACCTCTTACGGAAGACGCATGCCACATCATGGCTTCGCCGTCTTCTATGCCGGCATAAATGCTGATGTGGGTCCAGTATTTATTATCCTTGTCATCGTCCCAGAACATGATGTCGCCGGGTTGAGCTCCGATATCATCAAGATATTCGATCCACTCATCATTGCTCATGCACTCGACGAATGCCCTGTCATCGAGAGGTTCCACAACCTCATTTACATAGTTGTGATAAAGCCATGTAACAGATGTTCCGCCGGGTCTGAAGATATCGTACTGGTCGACATAACTTGCAGCAAGGATATGCTCCTCCGAAGGATCGAACTTGATCCAGTAATTGCTCCAGTCGGTCTTGAAATCGTATGCGGTGTTAAGCGTCATTCTCAAAACGAGACTTACAAAACCGTCACAACCGAGATTGTGCTCCTGGTCACCGTATGTGTAATCGATACCCCAAAGCGCTTCGCAGTTCCAGAATATTCTCTTGATGAATAATTCCTGCGACATGAAATTGGCCGGATCGTCACTTTTGTCTCTGAACACGTCATAAAGAGAATGGTACAGGCCTTCATCAGCCGATACCTTAACGGGTTTTAAATACGAACCTGCAATGCCGGCGCATAATACGGCTGCCGACAACATTGCTACTGCCTTTACGGCAAAGTTCCTTATGTCTCTTCTAAACATTAAACCTCGCTTTTTCCCCGAGCTTTTATTTTAGCAAGGCAAAAAGCATAAGTAAATTAAAATTGTGTGTCAGAATACCGTTACCAGGTCCACTCTTCGAAGAATCTTTTCTTCTTTCCGTCCTTGCTGTGACGCTTTCCCCACTCATTGATCGCTGCCATTGCAACAAGCACGCTGCCTGCAACAAAGAGGAATATGAGCCAGACAAGAGACGACCAGAATGCAACCGAGAGATATACTGCGATCGAGAGTATCGATACGATTCCCAATATGAACCACAGACGGTTTCTCCTGATGAATGCATAGATGAATATTCCGATGGAAGCAGAACCTACGATAACAAGATCAAGGCCTTCACCCGTTGCGGCTGCAGAAACTCCTTCTGCGATCAGGCTCAATGCAACACCAGTAAACCAGATATACTTCAAAGCAACCGCATTAAACGGCTTGATAAATCTGCAGATAGCAAACAGTGTTCCGAGCAGTATCAGTATATCTATCTCAAGTACGATAAAATCAGGGATCTCAACGAACGGCTGGCAGATCACGCCAATTGATACGAGGAGCGCGAAAACACTGATCAGGATCTTCACAGGGATCTTTACTCTTCCCGCATAGTTCATGACCAGCAACGCCAGTGCAAGGCACAGCATCAGGGGAACATATTCGCCTTTTGCAAGACCGAAGAGCAATACCGGTGACAAAACCGTCAGATAATCGACGTTCTTTTTGGAGAAAACTTCTTTCCTGAATATGAGTCTTCCTGCCAGAGCCACAAGCAGTGCCAGGCCGATGCAGACAACATTTCTGATGTCGCTGTTTTCGAATTCATGCATAAGATCGATCGCAACGATCTCCGCAGCAAGAACGGGAAGTGCTGCAAAGAATCCCGAACCGAACAGATAGAGCAGTCCTGCGAATACGGCTGATACCACGATGAACTTCCAGTCGCTGTGAAATGTCGCCCACGAGAACATGAACCATGCTGATGCAAATCCGCTGAAGAAATACTTGAAGCCTTTGCCGTATTCTGCAATAAGTCCTTCCTTCTTTTTGCGCATGAACCATGCGGCTGCGAGTCCTGTCACGTTGAGAATGAGGAATCCCGTGCTTACAAACTGAAGAATAGTCTCAACCTCTTTTTCGCTCATGTTCTCACAGACTTTTGCTACCGTGATCAAAGTTCCTATCGAAAGAGAATTGACCGCAAGCGTGATCCAGAACATCGTGCCTTCGCTGAGTTTCTTTTCCTTTATGGTCTTAACGATAAAGCCTGCGCAGAATACAATGACCGCCAAAGTAAGAAGCCATGCGCAAACATAAATGTTCCCGCAGAAACCTTCCTGAACGGCATGTCTGTCAACGTGTTTGACACAGGACTGTATGCCTGAAATTACAGCTGTTGAAGACATGGTGATGCCGGCCGTAAAGATCCTGATGTCATCATCTTTAACCAGCCTGTATACGATTGCCGCAACGGCAGGTATCAGAGCGATAAGCGAGAAATAAACAGATTCGAACGTTGCTCCGGGTTTAGCTGCCACGCAGATCATCGATGCTCCGTAATAGTAGAATGCGGAACCCAGGACCGTCATGCCGATCTGTGCAGGCACCGGTATGGATTCCTTGAAGAAACCTTCAGGTGCTGATGTTTTCTCAGCAAGAACCGGCTCGACAAACATCTGATAAACGATAAGTGCAAGTGCGAGGAAACCTGATGCGATTCCCATTGCAGGCGCATTCTCGAATCCCAAAAACGACGTCATGCAAAGTGCTGCCGGCAGCAAAAGATCAGAAAGTATCGTAGATATCCTGAGTATCTTGTGAGCTGCATAAAGGACAAATACAATTACCATCAGAACAGAGATGCAAAGATATATCTCTTCCGTTCCTCCGAAGCCGATCCACGCTGTTGCAATACCAAGTCCCGCAACAGGAGAAAGATACTTGATCCACTCTCTTCCCTTTGTCGTTACGGCATGGAGCATGAGTGCGGAAACTGCGATTATCGTCGCTCCGAAAACAGCTCCGTCTCCGTCGAAAACAAACGGGAAAAGATATCCCAAAGGAACATATGTGATTATCTCGGAATAAACACGGAAGAACTTCTCATCCTTGAATATTCCCGTTGCGCTAATGATCCTGAATACAAGTGCCAAAGTTGCAAGTCCAAGACCTACCATGCTCCATTCACTCGTAACGGAACTGCTCTGGCCGATCTGTGCCGCGATAAAGATAACAAGCCATGTAAGAGATATATAGAAAGTGGTTCTGTATACACCGGTCTGAACCTTTTCCCTGAAGATGAATATTCCTCCGATCGACGATACAAGCAGTATCAAAGCAGCTATCGTCGCCACGAGCCATCCCGTGCCTTCCTTGAATGAGAAAGCCGAACCTAAAAGATTGAAAACACCGAGTCCCACAACAATGATAGGACCGAGCATGCTCGCCAATGTATAGAACGCAAAACCTGTCTGCTGAAGTTTAAATACTTTTCCTGCCAGGAAAGAAAGACCATATGCAACTGCAACGATCGCAACAAGGCTTATAGCTCTCAAAGCATCGCTCATCCATGACCATGAAACCGTCATGAATGTAGCGCCTACGATCGTAAGGAGCAGGACACCGATACCAAATGTGATATTGATGCTGCTGAAAACTTTCTTTTTCGGAGCAGGCGTGGTCTGAACCATCTGAGCAGTCTGTGCCTGAGCTGCCATTGCCTGTGCCGGAGATACGGCCCACGAAGGTGTCGGTACTTGTCCGGGAATATCATTCTGAACAGGAGTTTCAACTGCAGGCTGAGGTGCATATACAGGCTGTGATGTCTGCATATAGGAAGGCATGTATGCCTGTTCCTGAGATATGGCTGCTGTCTGCTGCGGCATGTAATCATTAGACTGGATTTCAGGCAGTCTTATATATTCCGTCTGACCATATGTCTGTGCTACCGGCTGTTGATAATACTGCGCGTTTACATCAGGAGTTGCCTGACCTGTATATCCTCCCTTAAGCATATTAAGTTCACGCTCAAGTTCCTTTATCCGCTTTCCGCGCTTGATCGATTTGGTTAAGAAAACAATGAAAAGAATACAGAACGCAATAGGCGCAACTATAAATGCATAAATAATAACTTCCAGCATGTCCGTATCCTCCTTTATCAATAACCTTTGATACTGCGATATTAGCATTGAAATAAGGGGTTTGTAAATAGCTTTGATTATCAAAGTATTTCAAAATTGGGGTAATTTTGTGGCACGAAAAAGGGGATATCATCACGATATCCCCTTCACTTTTTATTAGTTAATTCTTATCTCTGAACTCTTCCCGAACCGTCGCCTTCAGCAAGCTTTTTGACTTCATCGATAGTTACTCTGTTGAAGTCTCCTTCTATCGTATGTTTAAGACAGCTTGCGGCAACAGCGAACTCAAGTGCCTCTTTATCAGAACCGAGTTCGTTAAGTCCGTAGATGAGACCGCCCGCAAATGAGTCTCCTCCTCCGACACGGTCTACGATGTCGTACATCTCATACTTCTTGCTGACGATAAAATCTGTACCGTTGTTAAGAGCTGCAGCCCAGAAATTGATATCCGCACTCTTGCTCTCTCTTAAAGTGATCGCAACCTTCTTTACGTTAGGATACTGCTCAAGGAGACTGTCGCTTAATCTCTTATAATCTTCTTCGTTGAGCTTGCCGCCTTCGACATTGCTGTCGCACTTGAGTCCCAGTGATTTCTGGCAGTCTTCCTCATTTGCAATAATGACGTCTGCATATAAAGTCAGTTCCTTCATTACATCCTGAGCTTCAACGCCGTACTTCCAGAGATTCTTACGGTAGTTAAGATCGATGGATACCGTTACTCCTCTCTTCTTTGCTTCTTTTACTGACGCTATAGAAGCTTCTTTTGTCAGTTCAGAGATTGCGGGAGTAATACCGGATATATGGAGCCACTTAACGTCTTTATAGATCTTATCCCAGTCGTATCCTGCGGGATCGAAAAGTGAGAACGCAGAATATGCTCTGTCGTAAATAACTTTGCTCGGACGCTGGTTAGCGCCTGTCTCAAGATAGTAGATTCCCATTCTTCCGTCAGTCCTGATTATCTTGTCTGTATTGACATTAAATCTTCGAAGTTCTGCTATGGCCGCATCGCCTATCGCATTTGAAGGAATAACAGAAAGAAACTCAGCATCGAGCCCGTAGTTAGCAAGTGAGACTGCAGCATTTGCTTCACCGCCTCCGAATGTTGCTTCAAATGCAGCTGACTGCAAAAGTCGTTCCCTGTCAGGGCTCTTAAGCCTTAACATCAATTCTCCGAATGTAAGATATTTACTCATTTTCTTGTCTCCTTAATAATCCGGACCGCATTACCTGAAAGCATTGTGATCTTCTCCCAATCACGATTTAGTATATCATCTTTTTTACAGACCCAGCTTCCACCAACGGCAATAACAGATTCAAGTTCAACATAACTCTTGAGGTTTTCTTCGGACACGCCTCCTGTGGGCAAGAACTTCACCTGACCGAATGGAGCGGACAAAGCTTTGATAGCTTTGATCCCGCCGTATACGTCAGCAGGGAAAAACTTAACTATCTTAAGACCAAGATCAATTGCTTTCATGATTTCCGTCGAATTGACCGCACCGGGAATTACGGGAATATCGTTTTCTGTCGCCCACTTAACGGTAGCTTCATCAAGACCCGGTGAAACGATAAATTTTGCGCCTCTCTCAACTGCGAGCTTTGCCTGTTCAACATTAAGAACGGTACCTGCACCGACAGTCATGTCCGGCACTTCCCTGCTTATAACGGAAATACAGTCAGCAGCGCATTCGGTCCTGAACGTGATCTCCATAAAATCGATGCCGCCCTTAAGCAATGCTTCAGCCAGCGGGACCGCATCTTCAACATTGTTTAACACTACAACGGGTACTATTCCCGTCTCAAAAACTCTCTCTGAAAAAGTCATAGAAACACCTCTCAATCAATGACTAACATTCTACCATGTTTTTATTTGCGATTACAAACAAAATAAGATATTTTATAAGTAATCATAACATTGAGGTGCTTTAAGATGAGCTTGATTAACGACGACTTCCTGCTGGAAAGTAATATAGCACGTGAGTTATATAACGAATTTGCAAAAGATCTTCCGATAGTTGATTACCACTGCCACATCGATGCAAAAGAGATTGCAGAAGACATCAACTTCAAAAACATAACCGAACTCTGGCTTAAAGGCGACCACTACAAATGGCGTCTCATGAGAGCATCAGGCATCGAAGAAAAATACATCACGGGAGATGCTTCCGACAAAGAAAAATTCATGATGTGGGCAAAGGCCATTGAATCGGCATTCGGTAATCCTCTTTACCACTGGACATGCCTTGAACTCACAAGATATTTCGGAATTGAAGAACCGCTTACAACAGTCAATGCCGAAGAGATCTGGAACAAGGCAAATGAGATGCTCCAATCAGGCAAGCTCTCTGCAAGAAAGATAATGACCGGATCAAATGTTGAACTTATCTGCACCACCGATGACCCGTGCGATTCTCTTATCTATCACGAGCAAATAAAGACTTCAGGTTTTGAATCCAAAGTACTCCCCGCTTTCCGTCCCGACAACATCGTCGACATCGAGAAAGACAGCTTCAATTCCTATGTTGAAAAACTCGAAAAGGCATCACGCAAAAAGATAAGCAGTATGTCTGATCTTAAGGATGCTCTGTCATCCAGACTCGATCACTTCGCATCACACGGATGCGTGCTTTCAGATCACGGTACCGAATTCATCCGGTACGGTGAAAATTTAAGCGTAATATCAGACGATGTTTTCGTAAAGAAATTATCAGATTCAAATGTTAAATTGACTGATGAAGAACTCACCGCATATAAGAGCGACATTATGCTCTTCTTTGCACGCGAATATGCAAAGAGAAACTGGACGATGCAGCTTCATTTCGGATGCAAGCGCAACGTAAATTCCGTTATGCTAAACAGCACAGGCATCAACTGCGGATGCGACACCATCACGGGTTCATTTGACTTTGTAACTCCGCTTACCGGATTCATGGACAGACTCAATTCAGAAGGACTTCTCCCGAAGATGATAATCTATTCTCTGAATCCTTCCGACAATACGGTAATCGACACTCTCTGCGGCTGCTATAACGACGGTACGGTCCGCGGCAAGATACAGCACGGCGCAGCATGGTGGTTCAACGACAATCTCGCAGGCATGGAAGAACAGCTCACATCACTCTGCGCTCAGAGTCCTCTTCCCTGTTTCGTCGGAATGCTTACAGATTCAAGATGCTTCCTGTCGTACACAAGACACGAATACTTCAGAAGGATATTCTGCAATTATCTCGGCAGTGCAATCGAGCGCAACCGTTTCCCTTATGACAAACGCATACTCAAAGACATCATCGAAAGAGTTTGCTATAAGAACGCTTTGGAG
>JAEEGL011506213.1_pt1 | contig 10103 bp, 8 predicted proteins | sample 9134231 | NCBI WGS metagenome assembly JAEEGL01 (sample SAMN16246548, study PRJNA631951) | gut metagenome | biome: gut microbiome; feature: rumen; material: fiber-attached | host: Bos | place: Iran: Karaj | collected 2018-10 | reverse complement strand
TCAAAAACGTGTCCGACACGCACTCCTCCGCGTCCTCCTTGTCGGAGAGGATACGGAAGGAGATGGAGCGGCAGTAGGGGCCGTACTTCTCGTCCGTCTCCTGAATGGCCCGCTCCGAGCGCTGCCAGTACAGATCTACGATCGCTTCGTCTTCCATGATGACCTCCTGTGTGCCCGCCCCACGGAGGGGCGGAGGTGAGAGCTCTCACCCCTATAGTACCCTTTTTTCGGCAAAGGTTACCGGATACCGAAAAAAACGGCCGGCCCGGGACCGGGCCGGCTCTTTTGATGGTAAAAGACGTCAGAACCATTTTTTTCGCCGTCCGATGAGGATGAAGGACGCTACGACGAATATGGAGAGAGCGATCACGTAGACGTAGCCGTAGCGCCAGGCGAACTCCGGCATGGACTGGAAGTTCATGCCGTACCAGCCCACGATAATGGTGAGGGGGAAGAAAATGCTGGTGATCACGGTGAAGAGCTTCATGGTCTGGTTCATCTTGAAGTCCAGGTAGGAGGAATAGGCGTCCTGCAGATGCTCCGCCGTGCTGCGCAGCGCGTCCACGTCCTCCCGGAGGCGCACGATCTTCTTGCCCAGGTTGGAGATATACATGAGGCTGTCCCCGGGGAAGAGGTCGTTTTCGTCCTCCTCCAGGGCCTCGGTGATGTCCAGCAGCTGCTCATAGTAATTGCGCATGCTCAGAAACCGGCTCTTCCAGCGGAGCAGCGTCAAATTGAAGTCCCTGCCCGCCTCGTCCCGGAGCACCTGCTCCTCCAGCGCGGCGATCTCCCGGCCCCAGGCCTCCAGACTGGCGACGTCCCTGGCCACCAGCGAGTCCAGAAAGGCGTAGATCAGCTTCTCCAGCGTCATGCTCCGGGCGGGAAAGCGGCGCAGAGCCTGCCGGTATTTGTTCTCCGTGGAGCTGTCCGCGTCCAGCACGTCCACCACCAGGAAGAGGTCCTTCCGGATGTAGAGCGCCACGCAGTCGTCACGCTCCTCTCCGGCGGCGGGATCCACGATGCGCAGCTCCGTGAAGGTGTAGTCGTCGTATACCTCCACGCCGGAGCGGAAGTTCATGTTCACATTCCGGCAGTCCTCCGCCGTGGAGGGGGCGAAGCCCAGAGAGGGATAGAGCTTCTGCAGCTCTCCGCTTTTCACATAGCCCGTGGAGAGCGCGCCCTCCGGGATCTCTCCGTCGCCGCACTCCCGCAGCTCCCCGTCAAAGGTATAGAACATACTCATTCCCGCTTTCTCTCGTCGATATCCACCCAATGATACCAGAGCCGCGGCCTTCCGGCAAGGGCAAGTTGTACGCGCCGCCCGAAACGGCGCAAAGGGGCCGCCCTTCCGGACGGCCCCTCGCGCTTGGGGATATATGTTCAGGAGGATCGCCGGAGAATCAGCGCAGGGGAACGGTCTCGCCGTTGAAGTCCAGGGTAATGCTCTCCACGGCTTCGATGTCCAGGGTGCGCATGCTCCACACGGCGAAGCGGCGCACGACGCCGTCCTCATAGCCGCCCGACTCCGCGCTGCTGGGGACGAAATCCCCGCCGCCGGCCAGATGCAGCGTGCCCCGGGTCACCCGGTCGATGCAGCGCGCCCAGGGACCGTCCAGCTCCCGGACGCGCGACTGCTCCGCCTCCGTCAGCTGTTCCCAGCTCCTGCCGTCGTGGATGTAATAGAGCTCCTCCGCATCGTCGTGCTCCAGCAGCCAGGTGCAGGAGGTGGGGGTGAGCTCCAGGCCCAGCAGCCGTCCGCGGCCGCCGTTCTCCTCGTTGACAAACTCCACAGGGGTGTCAAACATCACTTTGCGCGTCTCCACGCCCAGCTCGCCCAGCGCCGCCGTGCCCAGGCGTTCGATGCTCCCGGAGAGGGGCGTCCCCTCCTCGTCTGCGGCCACCCGGCCCAGCGTCAGCTCGCCGGGAGCCTGACCGCCGGTGTGCTCCAGACTGACCATGCACTCCAGGGTGAGGGTCTGTGCCTCCTCATCCCATGCCTTGTAAAACAGCTCCCAATAGCTGCCGGAGGCGCCCTTCTCCCATACCACGGGAGTGGCGCTGCCCCAGCTCTCCCCGCCGTTGGAAGAGAAGAAGAAGTGCATATCCCTCTCCTCCATCTCCCGCATGTCCTCCTCCGTGACGGGGGAGAGGGTCAGATAGACGTTTACGAATTCTCCGTTGTTGATGGCGGAGAGGGCCGTGACGTGCAGCTCCGCTGTCTCCTCCTCCGGCACGTCGTACTCCACGTAGCTCTCCACGTGATTCGCGTCGATGTCCATGCTCTGCCGCAGCTCCTCCTGCCGCTGTCTGTGGACAGAGATGCCCAGGGCCAGGGCGGTGACGCTCAGCGCCATGGCCGCGGCGATCAGCACCGCCAGGGCACGGCCCGTCCGGCGGATGCGATTTGTTTCTCTCATGTCAGGGATCTCCTTCCCGGGGCCGGGTGCCTCCCCGGGTGCAGACAGGGCCTCCAGGATATATTCCTCTTCCAGCCCCTCCAGGGCCTGTTCGATCTGCTTCCGGTCCATTACATCAGCCCCTCTTTCATCAGATAATGGTGAAGCCTCTCCCGCACGCGAAAGAGCCGGACGGACACCCGGCCGCCGCTGACGTGCAGAGCCGCGGCGATCTCCGAGACGGAGTCGGCGAAGTAGTAGCGCCGCACGAACATCTGCCGGTCCTCTCTGTTCAGGGTGCTCAGGAAGGCGTTGACGGCGGCGGAGAGCTCCCGCGCTTCCACCCGGCTCTCTGTTGTCTCCGGGGCGGCCAGACACTCCGCCAGCTCCTCCAGAGCCGCGTCATAATGGCTGTTTCGCTTTTGCGCCGCGTTGGAGCGGTAGCGTTTCACGGCCAGATTGCGGGCGATGCGGCAGACGTAGCCCGGCAGCCTCTCCGGTCGGGAGGGCGGGATAGTGTTCCAGCAGGCCAGATACACGTCGTTCTCGCACTCCTCCGCGTCGTCGGCGTTGCCCAGGATGTTCCCCGTCACACGCCGCACCAGACCGCCGTATTTTGCAGCGAGGGCGCCGACGGCCTGCTCTGAGCGCTCAAAGAACAGGTCCAGGATGCTCTCGTCGTCCATCACGCGTCACTTCCTTTCCGCTTCACACCCATACAGTACGGATCGCGGCGTCAATCTTTCATCCGCGGCTGTTTTTTCTTTTTCGGCCTGCATTGACGCTGGAAGCTCATTTTTATATAATCATATCATATACGATCAGAGGGAGAGCCATCCATGAGACATAGACACGCTGCTATGCTGTTTATCCTCCTGCTCCTGCTGCCCGGGCTGCTGCTGAGCGGTTGTACCCGGAGAGCGGAGAGCGTGCCGGAGAGCGCCCCGGCGTCCACATCCATCCCCGCACCGGAGCCGACACCCGAGCCGACACCCGAACCGACCCCGGAGCCGACACCCGAGCCGACGCCGGAACCGACCCCCGAGCCCGCACGTCAGGTGGAGATCAAGGTCACCTGGCGGGACATGCGCTGCGACGAGCTCACCGAGGGCGGCTATATCGAGGCAAAGTCCTTCATGCCCCAGGAGGATGTGACCGTGACGGCGGCGGAGGGAGAGTTCATCAGCCTTTACATCCTCTGGGACGACACCTCCCCCAAGCCCTGGACGCTCCACGGCGGCGGGGCGGACGTGGACTGCGGGCTGTATGCCTTCCAGCACGAGTTCGTAACGCTGCCCGCCCCGGTGACGGAGGCGGTGATCACGCTGCCGGAGGGAAACCCCTACGTCCGCATCGCCGAGATCCACGCCTTCACCGAGGGAACTCTCCCCGAGTGGGTGCAGGTCTGGGAGCCCCCCTGCGAGCAGGCGGACATCCTGCTCTTTCCCACCCACAGCGACGATGAGTTCGTGTTCTTCGGGGGCGTCATTCCCGATTGCGTGAACAGGGGACTGGCGGTGGAGGTGGCCTACATGGTAAACCACCACCAGTCCATGCGCTGCCGCTGCCACGAGCTGCTGGACAGCCTCTGGACGGCGGGGGCGCGGCATTATCCCGTCGTGAACGACCAGCCCGATATATACAAGGGCTCTTTGGAGGGCGCGGCGGAGGCCTACGGTATGGAGCGCATCATCGGCTACCAGGTGGAGCAGATCCGCCGATTCAAGCCTTTGGTCATCGTGGGCCACGACGAGGAAGGGGAATCCGGCCACGCCGTACATATCTTCAATACCCACTGTCTGAAGCAGGCGGTGGAGCTTGCCGCCGACGGGACGCAGTATCCCGAGTCCGCGGCCCTCTACGGCGTATGGGATCCCCCCAAGGTTTACCTGCACCTGTACGGCGAGGAGCCTACCGCGCTGGACTATGAGACGCCTCTGGAGCACTTCGGCGGCCGCACCGCCTTTGAGGTGGCTCTGGACGCCTTCGCCATGTGCGTCTCCCAGTATCGGGACGGCGACGGCAAGTACACTGTCTTCGGCAGTGACAGCCCTTATGATTCCCATCTCTTCGGCCTGTACCGCACGCTGGTGGGGGAGGATGAGGAGAAGAACGACCTCTTCGAGCATCTGGACGGCACGCAGTTTCGCTGAGACCGTGTTGCCTGCCGCAGCCAACACGGAATGCGATAACCGACAGTCTGTTTATTCTTGACAGGGCGAGGCTTGTCGATTATGATTGAAACTGGCAAGAATGATGTATAAACGCCCTGACCGTTTTCCTTTTTTCCAAAAACGACTGAAAAGGAGGCCCCTCGCAATGAACGAACAGTACGACGCCCTTTTTACGCCGTGGAAGATCGGCAATGTGGAGATCAAGAACCGTATCGTCCAGACCTCCATGGGCGGCACCTCCCTCTTCGGCTGGCTGGAGCCGTGTCATTTTGACCGGGAGGCCGCCTATCACATCCTCAACCGCGCCAGGGAGAACGTAGGTCTGGTACTGCCCGGCATGCAGTGCGTCCGGGACACCATGGGCCGGCGCTGGCTGCACACCAACAAGAAGATGTTCCGGGACCTGGCAGCCTGGATGCCGGAGTTCCACAAGACGGGCGCCAAGCTCTTCATCCAGCTGGCCGCCGGCTTCGGCCGCTCCATGGCCATCAATCAGATGATGGTGGACATGCTGCAGAAGAAGGCCTTCGGTACCGTGGCCAAGCCCTTCCTGGATGTGGAGGCCGCCTGCGCCTCCGCCTCCGAGACCCCCAACCGCTGGTACCCCGAGCTCAAGTCCCGCCCCATGACGGTGGAGGAGATCCACGAGATGGTGGACGCCTTCGCCAAGAGCGCCAAGCTCTGCAAGGACGCCGGCGTGGACGGCGTGGAGATCCACGCGGTGCACGAGGGCTATCTGCTGGACCAGTTCACCATGAAAAACTGGAACTTCCGCACCGACGAATACGGCGGCTCCTTTGAGAATCGCTACCGCTTCCCCGTGGAGATCGTCAAGGCCATCAAGGCCGCGTGCGGCCAGGACTTCCCCGTGGCGCTGCGCTACTCAGTGGTGTCCAAGACCAAGGCCTGGGGCGTGGGCGCCGTGCCCGGCGAGGAATTCACGGAGTTCGGCCGGGATATGGAGGAGTCCGAAAAGGCCATCAAGTATCTGGAGGAAGCCGGATACGACATGTTCAACTGCGACAACGGTACCTACGACGCCTGGTACTGGGCCCACCCGCCCGTGTACATGCCGGACAACTGCAACCTCGCCGAGGTGGAGCACATCAAGAACTTTACCACCAAGCCCGTGGTCTGCGCCGGCAAGATGACCCCCGCCAAGGCCGCGGAGGAGATCGCCGCGGGCCGCATCGACGCCATGGGCACCGCCCGGCAGAACCTGGTGGATCCCCAGTGGGTCACCAAGCTCATGCAGGGCCGGGAGGAGGACATCAAGCCCTGCATCAACTGTCACAACGCCTGCTTCAACTTCTCCAGCTGGGAGGGTGTGCCCAACATGCAGAGCCTGAACGACTCCCTGCATCTGGCCCGCTGCGCCCTGACCCCCTCCACCATGCAGCATAAGAAATACAGGATCATCCCCACCGACCATCCCAAGCGCGTGGCCATCATCGGCGGCGGCGTGGGCGGTATGGAGTCCGCCCTGGTGCTGCAAAAGCGCGGTCACTATCCGGTGATCTACGAAAAGTCCGACAAGCTGGGCGGCCTGTACAACACCTCCTCGGCCATGTCCTTCAAGGATGCGGACAAGCGCCTGCTGGCATGGTATGAGCGGGAGCTGAAGAAGGCCCACATCGAGGTGCGGCTGAACACAGAGATCCGGGATCTGGAAAGCCTGAAGAAGAACTTCGACGAGATCATCGTCACCGTGGGCAGCGTGCCCAAGCGGCTGGGCAAGGTGCCCGGCTTTGACAAGACCCTCTCCTTCACCGAGCTGCTCCTGGACGGCAAGGGCGGCGACAAGGTGGTGTTCTTCGGCGGCGGCCAGTCCTCCTGCGAGGCGGCCTATGAGCTGGTGCTCCAGGGCAGGCACCCCGTCATCGTGGAGCTGGCCAACGACCTCATCATCTCCCCGGGCACCTGTCTGGCCAACAGCTCCTTCCTGCGGGATATGCTGCGCTACAAGGAGGTCCCCATCTATCTCAAGTCCTCCATCGCTGAGATCGGCGACGGCTATGTCATGGTGAAGCCCAACGAGGGCGAGGCCTTCCGCATCGACTGCGACAGCGTGGTCAACGGCATCGGCTTTTCCCCGAAGGAGGATTTCTCCACCAAGGACAAGACCGTGCACCGCGTGGGCACCTGCGTCTCCTGGGGCAGTCTCCGGGACGTGGTCTGGAGCGCCTGGGACGTGTGCATGAAGATCTGATCCGACATCCGTACCCCAAAGCGGCCCATCCTCCCGGATGGGCCGCTTTTGCGCCGCCGGGTGGAGAACGGGAGAGCGTTCCCGGACGAAAGACGGGAAAGGGCTTGCGGGAAAGGGGGGAGTGTGGTAAGGTGTAGGAAAGAAAAAAGCTGTACGGAGGCGCGTATATGAAAAAGCTTATCAAGGGCAACGTCAGCTGGGTGGGCTATATCGACTGGGAGCTGGAGACCTTCCACGGGGACGACTTTTCCCTTTTGAACGGCTCCAGCCAGAACGCCTATCTCATCCAGGAGGAGAAGACCGTGCTGGTGGACACCGCCTGGGTGCCGCACCGCTTTGAGTTTGTGGAAAACCTGAAGAAGGAGATCGATCTGAAGAAGATCGACCTCATCATCGCCAACCACGGGGAGTGCGACCACTCCGGCGCGCTGAGCACGCTCATGGAGGAGATCCCCGGCACGCCCATCTACTGCACCGCCAACGCCGTCAAGAGTCTGGAGGGACAGTACGGCAAGCGGGGCTGGGACTTCCATGTGGTGAAGACCGGAGACCGCATCGACATCGGCAACGGCAAGGAGCTGATCTTCGTGGAGATGCGCATGCTCCACTGGCCGGACTCCATGGCCACCTTTATGACCGGGGACAACATTCTTTTCTCCAACGACGCTTTCGGTCAGCATTTCGCGGTGGGGGAGCTCTTTGCGGACAAGGCGGACCAGTGCCTGCTCTGGAAGGAGGCGCTGAAGTACTTCGTCAACATCCTGAACCCCTATGCTCCCATGCTCGCCAAAAAGCTGGTTGAGCTGAAGGGGCTGAACCTGCCCATTGAGATCATAGCCCCCTCCCACGGCGCCATCTGGCGGGAGAATCCGATGCAGATCGTGGAGAAGTATGCCGAGTGGTCCGCGGCCTATCAGGAAAATCAGATCACCGTGGCCTACGACACCATGTGGGAGGGCACCGCACAGATTGCCCACGCCATCGCCCGGGAGATCCGCGAGCAGAGCCCGGAGACGGTGGTGAAGGTGTTCAACATCGCCAAGGCGGACAAGAACGAGGTCATGACGGAGGTGTTCAAATCCAAGGCCGTCGCCGTGGGCTCCCCCACGGTGTGCAACAGCTATCTCTCCTCCGTGGCCGGCTGGCTGGAATTCCTCAAGCAGCTCAAGTTCAAGGGCAAGAAGGCCGCCGCCTTCGGCTGCTACGGCTGGAGCGGCGAGAGCGTGAAGCTGCTGCAATCGAAGCTGGCGGAGGCGGGCTTCGACGTGGCGGAGGAGAGCGTGCGCTCTCTGTGGAATCCCGGGGAGGAGGACTTCGCCGGCGTGCCCGCTCTGGTGTCCGCGCTGCTGCGCTGAACAGAGCGGCGGAATAATACAATACGCCCCGGCGTCTCAACAGATGCCGGAGCGTTTGACGTCACAGGATGCGCCGCCTTTCCGTCGGGGAAGGCGGCCGTTTTCTTATCCGCCGCAGTCCCAGTGGTCCTGGGATACGGACCACATCTCATTTTCCCGGTGGCCCAGCCGCTCCGCCAGGGTGCGCTCTCCGGCGCACACCGCCGCGATGCGCTCCAGCAGCTCCTCCGTGAGCTCCGCCATGCCCGCTTCCCCGGTGAGGAGGCGGCTCGCGTCGAAGTCGATGTCCTCCCGCATGGCCGCGTAGGTCCGGGGGTTGCCCGTGAGCTTGAGCGTAGGGCTGGGGCCGATGCCGCAGACGTGGCCGCGGCCGGTGATGAGCAGACTCACCTGACAGCCGGAGGCGCCCATGAGCATCATCACGGCGCAGTCCCCGCCCCGGTTGCCCTCCTCGGGAAGGCGGTGGGAGACGACGTCGTCCGTGAGCTCATCGAAGGCCCAAAGTCCCTTCCGGGGCGGCTGCCGGCCGATCTTCAGCACGCCCTGGATGGGGCGGCTGCCGGATTTGGCCGAGGAGCCCATGCTCTTCTCCTCGATGGTGCTGAGACCGCCGGCCATGTTGCCGGGGCTGATGAAGAAGCGCCCCCCCAGACGGCAGGTCTGCTCCGCCTTGTCGTAGAGGGCGCCCAGCGCCGCGGCGGCCTCCTCCGTGGCGCCCCGGGCGGTGAAGAAGTCCCGGAGGCCCATGCCCTCGTTCATCTCCGCGAACAGACAGGTGCCCCCCGCGTCCACCACCGCGTCGAAGACGCTGCCCGTCAGGGCGTTTCCCGCCAGGCCGGAGGTGAAATCGGAGCCGCCGCACTTGCCGGAGAGGATGAGGTCGGAGAGGTAGAAGGGCTCGCTCCGTTTCTGTCGCTCCATCTCCGTCCGGAGCTCCCGGCCCAGGGCCAGGGCCCGCTCCAGGGCGGGCCGGGTGCCGCCCTCCCGGATCTGCAGCAGCCAGGCGGAGGGCCGGCCGTGTTCGGCGGCAAAGGCGCTGATCTTTTCGGCGCTGGTGCTCTCGCAGCCGTGGCCGATCACCAGCACCGCTCCGATATTGGGGTGGACGCAGTAGCCAAGCAGGGCGCGTATGCGGGTCTGGTGGTCATAGCAGCTGCGCTGACCGATGACCTCCGTGTCGCAGCCCTCCCGGCGCAGTGCCTCCGCCGCGGCGAAGGCGACATGGGCGGAGCAGTCCACCGTGTGGATGATGAGGAGCTTGTTGCGGATGCCCTTCCGTCCGTCCGGCCGCAGCCAGGCGGAGCACAGGCTCCTGGCAGGGTCAAACATGCTCTCCCTCCTCCAGCGTATAGACGGCCCGGGCGCCGGGGCGATAGACTCCCTGGGCTTCCGTGATCCCCACACGGCTGACGCAGTTTCGCTCGTCTACCCGGCGCCCCGCCGGGATGTCCGCTGTCGCCGTGCCGATGACGCAGCCGTATTTGATGATCTCCCCGCCCTGGGCGATGGAGCGCAGGGCGATCTTGTGGCCGAAGGGAATGGCCTCGGCGGCCTCCACCCGGCCTTGGACGGCCCCGCCCAGCGCCGCCGGCCCAACCGGGACGTCCTCCAGAGCGGTGGCCACGTTGTCCCTCTCATGGATGCAGTAAAAGCCATGCATCTTGTCCATTCCGTATCCTCCTGTCATTGCGGCCGCGCTCCGCGGCGGAGACTGCCCCCGTCCGCCCGGCGGCGCGCTGCCCGGAAGATGAGGAGAGGGCCCGCCCCGTCGGGACGGGCCCCTCTCCGATCAGTAAGGGCTGGTGATATCGTAATCCGTGCCGTAAAGGAAGTTGTCGATCTTCCGGCTCTCATACTCGAAATCGCAGCGGATGTTGCCGTGAGAGGAGTTGTGATCCGGGACCTGCAGATCGGTGACGCTGTTCTCCTGGAGCACCAGGGGCGCAGAGAGCAGCAGGGCGGTGAGCTG
>JAEEGL011009597.1_pt1 | contig 10103 bp, 11 predicted proteins | sample 9134231 | NCBI WGS metagenome assembly JAEEGL01 (sample SAMN16246548, study PRJNA631951) | gut metagenome | biome: gut microbiome; feature: rumen; material: fiber-attached | host: Bos | place: Iran: Karaj | collected 2018-10 | reverse complement strand
TGCAAACTTCAAAATATTGAAGAATAAGGCGTTTCTGATATTTTCATCAGAGTTCATTAATTCTTTTATATTAAATACAATAATATTACTTTCAATATGTAATGTTGTATGTCCCGTAAAGTAATATCTTAATTCTCTTGTTAATGGTCTAACCTTTAACTCAAGTCTTTCCATGATATCTCTTTCACGAGTTTTATCTGGCATAGATAATAATCTACCTTTAATAGTTGCATAAACATCATCAAATGTTGGAAAATCTTTAGATGTTAACTTACTAAAGTCAGTATCAAAATCTATTTTATAACGTTTATAAGTATCTTGTACTACTTCACTAAACATCTCTAATACATCTTCTTCAATTGAAGGAGATAAATATTTCATAAATGCTTTTAATGTTTGAAGACCTCTTGTTAGAACAGTATATCCTAAACCTTGTTCCATTTCTTCTTGATCAGCATCAGCAACGATTTCAAGTGGATTTATCATACCATAATCTCCACCTTTACCTAAATCAAGATAACTACCTTCAACATTTTTACACATATCTTCAAGTTCACCTTCAGGGTCAACACAAATTACTTTATAACCATTTCTAATATGGCTTCTTACAAGTAATTTAGCAGCTGTTGATTTACCTGAACCAGATGTACCTAAGATAATCATGTTAGCATTATTTCTATTATGTTCTTTCTTTACCTTAAATAAGAATTGGTTAAATAGAACAACACCACCAGAGAAATCAACACCAAGAAGTGTAGCATCTCCAGGATCTTTAACACTATCGAATATAAATGGATACATAGCTGAAATAGTAATAGATGGAATTGGTGTACCAACTCTACTTTCAATATCTGGTTTAGGGAAGATAGGAATTATTGATTTTAGAACTTTTTCTTGTTCAAACATCAATGCAACTGCTCTCATTCCCATTGCATCTATATAACTATTAACTTGCATCTTACGCATTTCTAATTCTTCAGGATTATTAGCTGTAATCATAATATGTAATTGGAAATCGAATATTCTAGCTTGTGAAGCAGCTAACATTGAAATAAAACTTTCCAATGATTCATAGTCCTGTCTAATTCTTTCTTGAATTGTTTGATCGTTTTCAGATTGATAACGCATTTTCAAATCTGCAATTTCCTTATTCAACATACTTTGTAATGTTGAAAATTCAATAGGAATATGTTTAGCAACAACTTTAACTCCTGATAAATTTGTTAGATTTGCCAAATATCCAGGATTAATATATTTAGGATAACTAATAACAGTTAAAATAGTTGCGTTTTTACCACTTATAATAAATTCTTTTGGTTTAAATTGTAAGCCCTTTGGAGCTATTTCACTTTTTAGATTCACGCTACCATCACCGTCCCAAATGTAGTAGTCATACCACCATTTAAGAAGTTATCTAAAATCATTCTTAAATCTGCATTAGATACTTGTGTAGAATTGATTGAAGCATTTGCAAGTCCAGCAATTAAATTGTGGATTCTCTTTTGAACAATTTCCAATCTTTTCTCTTTGAATAATATAAAATATTCTGTATCTACTACGCTATATTCAGCACCCATAAATGCATTAGCTTTATTAATATCTTGAATTATTAATTTTCTAATTGCACCATCAGTACACTTTTGATATAAAAGTTGTAATTGAGACAAGTATAAATTAATATCAACTGGTCTATCAGCAACCATCAACCAGAACTCATAATCAATCATATTATAGAAGTTCTGTAAATTGAATAATATATTTTCTCTTTCACCTTGATCTAGGATAAAAATATTCTTTGGAGAAACTTTTATTCCTGTAACATAATAGCCATTATCTAGTTGAATCATACCATTCATTATATTTTTTATAGGTACCCAATCTTCAGCATATTTACTTGAAGCTTGAACCATCGCGTTTTGGTCTGTCGCTGTCATAACTAGCACACCATCCTCTCCAATAATATTTTTTTTGACCAAATGCATAACTAATTGCATTGTTTATTAATTGCATTACATTATGATAATTTGGTACTGGTGCAACCAGTAAAGCAGCCAGTAAGGCTGGCGATGCAAATCCAAGCATCGCAGCCATACTATTTGTTTTAAATACCAATAATAATGCAACTGTAATCGTTACACCTACTAGGAACACGATTAAATCACTCATTGTAAACATTCCTAATATCAACTGTGATTTTTTCGAGTTAGCAGGAATTAAATAATTGTTCATTAATAGTTAACCCCTTCCTAATGTCTTCCTTGTTTTTCTTGTTGTTCTCTTTGATAACGATGATCTCTAACATATTCATCAGATGTAACAAGTCTGTCTCTTGCTTGTTCAACATCATTCTTAGTAGATGAAGTTGGTCCTTCAGCTAAAGCACCGGTAACAGTAGCATCTTTAAATTGAGCAGCTGTATGTTTTGCCAACTCTTCTTGTAATTGAACCAAAGCAGTTTTACCAGATGGATCAGTACCAGAAATTATTTTAGTACCACCTGAGCCGGTTAATGTAAATACATGTTCTCCATCACTATGTGCATCAATTTCAATTTTCGTTAACGCTGGATCACCATCTACCTTAATTGCAAATTTAGTACCTTTTCCTGTGCCAGCGATTGATTTTAATACAGTAGCGAAATTCATTTCACCAGCTTCAGAAATACCATATGTGCTTTGTAGGAAATCGAATATTGTTTGACCAGTATCTCCAAAACGACCTGTACCAAATGCTCTAATTTCTTTTTGATGACCTTTAAAGAACTCATCAGCAGCTCTAGCTATTGGGTTCATTTCACCAGTTACAGCAGCTTTAGTAAGCTCTCTAGCAACAATACTCTTCTTAACATTCTTAAGATGTTCATCGGCTTCATGTCTTTGAGCATTGATTTGTCTTTGAGCTTCTTTATATTCTGCTGAATCAGCATCAACCACAAAGTCTGGTCTTGAAACCATATCACCAGATGATACAACATGAGCTCTAGCCTTGTCCATATCCCATCCGGCACCAACAGTCGCTCTAAATTTATCTCTGTTTGTTTTCTCAGTAGAGCTTAGATCTGAATCTGCTTTTTGCATGAATTCTGATACTCTTTGTTCATAAGCATCATCGGTTTCACCAACTACTCTTGCAACCATAGCTTCCATATCAGCTGCATGTGTAGCATGTAAATCATGAACCAAACTTTTCGTTGCTTTTTTATTTAATGCATTAGCATAAACTCTATCTCCAACATCAAGTTTTTCAGCATCTTGAACTTGACGAACTGCATCAGATAACTCTGCATCATCTGAAGCTATTTTATCTTCAAGCATTCCCTTTAAACTAGCCACATCAGCAAGTAACTTGGCTTGACCATCTTGAACAGTAGTATCAACTGGACCTGCAGCCCAAGTAGATATTGTTTGACCTAAATCTGAAAGATGAGCTCCCATTACTGATAATTGTTCTCTTCCTTTTTCGTCACCTTTATGCTGTTCAAAATATTGATCTCTAGCTCTCTTCTTTTCAGTAGCAGTATCCGTAGAATTTCTCATTAAATCCCAAGCTTCTTTATTACTGTCCATATTTGGTTTACCATGAGCAATAGCATTTGCTCTTCCACCAACAACTCTAGAACCAGCTGATAATCCACCAGCTAAGCCAGAAGTAACACTTCTTATCATTCTTCCGCCTCTAGCTCTAAGTCCAGTTTTACCATCAGGTAAATCTTTTCTATGTTCAGCATTAAAGTTACGTATACCAGCAGTAGCAGCAGCACCTATTGTAGCAGCAGCTGTAACAGCTCCACCTTCACGTAACTTTCTACCAATACCTAATCTCATATCACCTTTTTCAATACCAAATGTCTTTGATATTAAATCTGGTGCCATCTTTGCAAATAGAATTAAACCTAATATTAATAATAATCTAGCAAAGAATCCCATACTCATTGAAATATTTTCATTCGCCCATAATTGAGCAGAAGAAGTAGTTAAAACATTCAAATGAGCAATTATATAAACTACTACGTAGATTACTGACAACCTAATCAATACTTCTAAGAATGTATGAATAATATCTTTCATCCATTTTTCCATGTTACTCTTAAATTCAGGAATAACTTGTAATATCAATGGAATCGGTGCGATTATTTGATAATAAGCTAACTTAGCAGCCCTAACCGCCATATCTATACTGAATGATAAGAACGTATAACATACGAATAAACCAACTATCGTTGATACTCCAAAGAAATATGTTATTTCACCAGCAACAATGTTTTCTGTAAAACACTTAAATATTGAAAAATCACCATTAGCAGTCGCCATACTTATTGCATCCGCGAGTGATATTTCTTTAGCTGTAAGATCTGCTATAGCTCCAGTTGCTGAACCCGTTGCTGCACCAACACAGGCAGCCGCCGTTGCCGCAACTGCTAACGCGCCAAACCCCAAAGTAAATATTGTCGCTATAATACCAGCTGCAATTCCGATACCACAACCAATCCATAACAAAGTCGTTGCTCCTGGACTAATCAGATATTCAGCCGTTTCACCCATTATCTTCGTTTCATCAACAGCATTTGTTTCCGAAGGATAGAAGAACGTCTGCCAAATGTAAATTGCAACGATATTACCAGCATCTTCCATTGCTGCTGATGCATCTACAGTACCACTCTGAGTAGATCCATCTGGCAACGTAATATCATAATCATATTTATCATTTACATCCGAGGCAAAGAACATTTTGCCTATGACATTTTGTTTTAAAATAATATCTTGTCCTTGATAAGCGACGTTAAATATTACTGGTGTAATAGCTAAACCAATAACTGCAGTAATAACACCTTTAACAATATTGGCTCCACTATAATTACCTTTAGTCATTTGATCAGGATCTATTATTGCTCTAATAATTGCATAAGCGAGCACGAATAACATCGCGACACCAACAACTATATAAATTTGATTAGCTATAGTTGTAAAAGCATCATTAGTTAATAATCTTGCTCCTGCCAATAGAATATAAACTTTATATAATTTTGTAATAGCTGAATAAACAAATCCATCTAATCCTAATAAGATCCAATAAAAACCAGCTTTTAATTCATCTCCAACTAAACCAAGTAAAAACATTCTATTCACCTAACCTATTCCACAAGTGCCATACCAACCTAGCTTTTCAAACAAGAAGTTTATCAATCCCGGTATAAAGAACAAGGCTATTGCAAGCACAATCCTTATACCAGACTTCTTAGCAGCCTTCATAAGGGCATCTTTATCATCACTAGCTGCCGCTTTAATAAATTCAACTACAGAAAGTACAATTACTAAAGCTGGTGCTAAGTATTTAAATACATTAAATATTTGTTGTAGATAGTTAGCAAAGTCGCCATCTTTATTTGGATCTCCAAAAATAGAATTACAATTTTCTTCAATCAACAACATCGTTGACGAATCCACTATATCATTACTACTAATAGCTTTTACAGGTGTCATAAAAATAAAAAACGACAAAAATAAAAGTAAATATACTTTATTCATAAATTACACCTCTTATCATATTAAATTATAACATAAAAAAAGTAATATTTAAACAAATATTACTTAATTAAATCAAGAATTAACCTATTCCACAAGTGCCATACCAACCTAGTTTATCAAACAAGAAATTAATTAAACCCGGAATAAAGAATAAAGCTATTGCAAGCACAATCCTTATACCAGACTTCTTAGCAGCTTTCATAAGGGCATCTTTATCATCACTAGCTGCCGCTTTAATAAATTCAACTACAGAAAGTACAATTACTAAAGCTGGTGCTAAGTACTTAAATACATTAAATATTTGTTGTAAATAATTAGCAAAGTCACCATCTTTATTTGGGTCTCCAAATATAGAATTACAGTTTTCCTCAATCAATAACATCGTTGAAGAATCAACAAATTCTTTTGTATCAGCATGCACACTATTCATATTAAATAAAAATAATGACAATAAAAAAACAAATAATATGCCTAAGCGTTTCATAAAAAGCACCTCAATCCTAGGAAAATTATAGCACAAAAAAAACAATATTTGAACAAATATTGTTTAATTCTATTTTTAAAATTAATATGATCCGCCAACAGCACAAGATTTAGGCTTAGTGATACAAGTAGCACAAATATCATAATCTGTATCAGAACTAAATCCATCTACTATGTTGAATACAAACGCAACAATTGTTGGTATGAAGAAAATCAAAATACCAGCTAAAGCTCTCATTCCAAGAGATTTAGCAGCTTTCTTAATTTCATCATCCTTTGATGCAACTACCGCTTTTCCTAAATCGATCATACCAAAGATGATAACTAACAAAGGAATAACAATTTTAAAGATAGTTAAAATCCTTCCAACTAATTGCCATATTTTTGCAGTACCTGCACAAAACTCTTTGCTTGCTAGTAAATACATAACTACATCTCCTTCACTTCATAATATAATTGTATTTAATTTTTTAAAATATGTCAAGAATATCTACTATTCTTTGACAATTCCAAACAACCTTGCACCACGGTTTCCATCGTTTGCAGGTTTGTTTTTATCGAATCCCATTTTATTTAGGAATTCATCTAGAACTCTATGTCTATCCTTCTTATCATCCAATGGAGGAATATTTTGGAAAACAGAGCATCTAGCCTCATATTCAAAGTCTTTAACATCGTTTACATCAAGTAAACTCTTGTTTAAAACAACTTTTTTACCCTTAATTTTTTCTAAGATATTTCTATCTCTTCTAATCATTTTATTTAACATAATAGTAGATGGTTCAATCAAATAAATCATCTCTGTACAATTGGCTTCTTCACTACTATCATTGATATCTATCAAGATTATTTGTGTACCACTTGATGGATTCTTAATAAGTGATGGTAACTCTTTAGTACTAATACTTTTTAAGTCTTGATCATTAAAGAACATAAAATCATTTTTATCAAGTTCAACACCAATAACACTATAATTATCTTCCAATTGCTTCTTTAACATATAAATTAGTGTTGTTGCTCCTGCATGATCAGTTAAATCCTTAAATCCAATTACTCTTGTACCACCAATAGATGGCATTGCTACACTATTGTTAATAAAGTTACGATTTGGTTCTTGTCCACCACCACGACGGCCTCCACCACCAAATCCACCTTGATCTTGTGGTTGACCATTTTGAGGCATACCACCAGCACCACCTAATAAGTGGAACTGTGCAACATCTTTATATGTATTAGGATTATCTATTAAATAAGCAACGGCATCAATATTTCTCGTAAAGTTATAAATACCCATTGAAACTAATTCAGACAGATATTGCGGTGAATTAACTTCAGGTGAATCATCTAATAATAGAATAACTTTAGTCATATCCATCCCAAATGATAATCTTTGAATTTGGGAAATATCTTTATAATTTTTAATAGCTGTTATATCAAGTACCATTTTATTAAAGAAGAAATTATCAAATTGTGCTATTAATTCATCTACATCAAATTCACCATTTATACTTTTAATTAAATCAATATTAAGATTTCCTAACATTGCTGCATATTTATTTGAAACTATAACATTCATTTCTATACCCCTTTCTAATAAGAATCCTTTGTTATTTCAATAGGAACTGTTGTACCATCAATATGGAATGTTACAATATCTCCTATTACCGGAAGATTAAATTTAAAAAATAACCTTATCCTATAATAACTATTTCCATTTACTTTATTCTTTTTAAAGCACCAAAAGTATCTAGTGCCTTTTTTTACTTTTTCAGCATAATTTTTATCATATCCTAAAGATGGAACACCATACCATCCATCTTCATTAGGGCATGATCCTTTAGCGCTATAATTTGCGCCTTTCAGATAAACATTAATTCCGTTCATACCACCGAACTTACCTTGCAGCTCTACACCATGATGAAATGTTGATGCTACTTTTCCGGTATTAACCCCTAAACCATTATGGGTCTCTATAATCCAAAGCATATCATTTTTAATTTTAAAAGCTTCCGAATACTTTACTGAAACAGCCAAATAACCAGCGAACATCAAAATAAAGGCAAATATGATTCCATATAGCCAAACACCAGCAATTGTCTCTCTCATAACATCAACCCTTTCTATTCATTATTTTTATTTTTTAATCTCTAACTGCAACATAATCATGAGTTGTTGGAAGTATAACTCCTGTATTAGCCTCTAAATCAAGTTTAACTATAGATCTAATAATAGGAATATCCAAACGGAAGAATACTATTATTGAATAATAGGCTGTAAATGATTTATGACCAGTAGCTGTTGCACCGACCATATTAGCTTTCAAGCAGTAACTAGGATTACTATATGTCTTTCTTCCATCATAAGTAAAACCCACATAATTATGTGGACATCCACTACCTATAGATCTATAACCTAAATCAGCCATATACTTAGATATTTCATCTAAAGATGTATCATTTACACCATTGTTTCTTTCAATAGCTAGAATTATCTCATCTTTAACCTTATAAGTTTTACTCCAATTAATAGATAAAGACATAAAAGAAGCAAATAACACAATAAATGTTATTACTATCATTGTAATCCAAGAACCACCAATAGCTTCTTTCATTTATATCACCTAACCTTTATAAGGACAATAAAAATACTCCCTTTTACCCTCTTCAACATGTGGAGAATAGCATTCAACGCCAGTTTCTCCAGCTTTAATTCCAACATCGCAAACGGCATCCGCGCATCTTGAGTTGTTTTTTAAACCATTTCTAATAGTAGGCCATACAAGCCCATAGAATAAAGCTATCAATAATCCTACTATTAACACAACAATTATAGAACTGTTTAATTCACCAAGTGCTTGTCTCATTTAATCACCTACTCAAAAATAAAAGGCTCAAGCAAATCAACGGCTATTACCGAAATAATAGATATCAATTCGCCTAAGCCAATATATTTAATAATTATTAGTTGTCACCCTTCATCTTGTCATCGCAATTTCTTGTAATAGTCTTACCTCTACTATTTTGAAAACTACAAGTATATCCACTACAAGAAGCGCCATTATCATCACTGTTCTCGTTATTATAATCTCCATTTGAATCAACAGAGTTACAAGCAGTAGTTAATGCCAAAGATGATTGAATGCTTGGCCAAACAAACGCATAAAAGAATGCTGCTACAGCTGCAATTGCAACTACTGTAATAACAGTCATGTTTAATTCACCAGTTGCCTCTTTCATTTATAACATCAAATCCTTTCTCTATCTTAAATATATTATATCATTCGTTTTTTTTGTTTTCAATCGTTTTAATGTAAATATACACTTTATTTTCATCTATGTTCCCATCATATGAATAACGGCAATAACTAAGAAAATCATTACACCTACACCAGTAAAGACAAGCATACTCATTGTTTTACTTTCCATCTTATCCAAACGATCTTTATATCTTTGCTCTCTAGCTTTTTCTTGAAGATTAGATATTGTCTTTGAGAAAGTTAACAATTGTTCTTGTTTTCTCTCTTGTCTACCTAAGCTTAAACGATACAACAAACGCATCATACGCATTGAATCACGAACAGGATAAGCTTGGGCAAATTCCATATATGGATTAATAGTTGAATCACCAGCATTTATTTTGTTGATCATATCAACTAAACCATCTCTAAATACTTCTGGAGCATCTGATATGGATTTACCTATAGCAACAGGAACTGTATAGTGTTGAATTAATATTTCTAATCCCTTTAAATAGTGTGGTAACATGGAATCTATTAACATTAAGTGTGATTTATAATACTTTTTCAAATTACTATAATCCATCTTAAACATTAAGAATCCACCAACACAAGCAAATACTACTTTTACAATAGATAAACTAGCGATAAATACAAATAGTAACAATACAACTACTACCAATCCATTTCTAATTCTCTTTTGAAATAGTACTTCAGGATCAACACCATCACCATATTTGGCTCTTACCAAGAAATCATAATCTTCTTCTTTTAATTTCATGAAGATATCTTGATTATCTTGAATAAATTTATTAGGTTTAATAAAACCATTAATTGATAATACTACAAAGGCAATTATA
>JAEEGL010695195.1_pt1 | contig 10103 bp, 11 predicted proteins | sample 9134231 | NCBI WGS metagenome assembly JAEEGL01 (sample SAMN16246548, study PRJNA631951) | gut metagenome | biome: gut microbiome; feature: rumen; material: fiber-attached | host: Bos | place: Iran: Karaj | collected 2018-10 | reverse complement strand
TTTACTACTTCTTTTGCGTTATCAACAACTTGTGTATCTGTCTTACCCATATTTTCGATTAACTCTAAAATCGCTAATCTTGATGTAGGCGTGTTTTCTTGTGATAACGCTAAAATTTTTGCGAAAGTTTGTAAATAAGGGTTTATCTCATTTACGGCTTTTAATACAGGAGTTAAAACATCGTTGATTGCTTTCTGCACTTCTTCTTGGTTTTGAGATTTTAAAGCATCCAATAAAACCTCTTTTACATTTTCAAGTGTCATCGCCTTTTGTTTGTTTAAGGTTTTAACCATTGAAATCAACTTTAATGTTGCCACTAAAAACATCAATACTGCCGTAATAGATGTAATTGTTTGTGGTGTCATATAACTTACAAATGTGTTCCAAAATTCTTTCATCTTACTTTATACCCTCTTTCATAATTTTTGCCATTGTCTGTATATCTTCTTTGGCTTGTCTTACTTCTTCTTTTAAACTATTTACTGTTAGTTTTAAATTTTCAATTTCTTTCTCCGTTTTTGCAAGAAATTTTTGTCGGCTCATAACCACCCAACAAGCGTTTATCTTATCATACACAATAATATCGCTTTGGTTTGGTTTATCTGTGCCTCTTACTTCTAATACTAATTTAGCCATTTTTAAACCCCCTTTGTTTTATTTTACAATAAAATTATCTTTTTTTAAAGTTTTAATTGTTAGGTATGATTTCATATTGTTGCTTTGTTCCATATTCTCTTTCATCGCTTGCAAAATTCTTCACTTTTCCTGTAATCACATTGTTGTAATTATAAACTCTTGTGTCTTTCTTTGAAAGTGATGATAAGTAAATTTTAATATAGCCGTGTATAAAATCTTCTTCATATAGGTTTACACCGAAAACAAAATAGAAAGTTTTTGATTGTTCATTGAAAAACCAAACTTGTAATGATTTTGTTGTGTGTGGCACTTGCATTAATTGAATTGCAATTATTGATAAATAATCTCTCGAAATTTCACTTGTTTCTTCTGCCGTAATGTTTTTAATTACACTATCTACATTTAGATTAGAAAAAGCCATTGTACCCTGTTTATATTCATCATAAACAAGTGTTTTCTTCATATACTCATCGCTTAACTTGATAAACATATTTTTGTAATAGTATTTATCATCAATTGTTGTCGCAACAAGCATTGTTGTTTCCACAAAATCTTGTCTTGTTGGTGTTCCAATAGGGAGTTGTTCATACGCACGGCACAATAAATCATCTGGCAAGTTATTATCTTCAAAATTATAATAACCTTGTATATTTGAATATTCAAAACTTCCAAAATAATAATTGTTAGCGTCATCTAGTCCACTAATTATTGATGTTGTATAAGAATTTACTTTTGTTAAAACAATTGTTTTGTCTAATCTTTCTATTCTTTCTTCTTCAATTGTGCTTTTAAAATATTTTGTAAGTTCAACAACATTTATTTTTATCTTATCATTTGCGATTTCTTCTATTGACTGAAACCTTAACTCATAATACACTTTTTTGTAATCATCAAAAAAATTAACATTTGAAGTTTTTATTGGCATATAAAAACTTGCTCTTATTGGTTGTCCTGCTTGTAAATTGCTAAACTTGTTTATAGGTATTTCCAATAATAAACAAGGGCAACTTAATGCCGTTGTTGAATTTAATTTTGATGCTCCTAAAAGGTTTAAAGATAAATCATATTGTTCAACATCGCTTATTTTATATGTTTCATTTACTTTGTTATAGATGCCATACAAATCACTTAATTTAAGCATCCATTCACTAAACAACACATCTTTGTCATTTGTAAATGGCTCAATTTGAAATGTCATATCTATAACTTCTTTATTATCTTTGCAAATTTTATATTCTCTGCCTATTTTATTTGTATCTTCTATTGAATTTACAATTTTAGGCAATGCGTTTGCTTTATTGTATAAATCTGTTGCAATTCCGTTGTAATATTCAACTACATTATCGTTGAAATCATCTTCTGGTATGTGTGCTACATAAAAGCCCAAATATTCTGCAAAACCTGTTTTATCGCTATCAATGATGCTATAAAAATCTTGCACACTTCCTGTTCTATATTCCGTTCCATCATCTCTGCCATCTTCATTCATACTAGGGTTTACATCACTTATATAACTACCCATTGTCAAATTTTCCCAAGTTGATACATTAAAGCATAAAGAATAACCGTTTACAAACGCATTTATATCGCTTGCGTATCTATTTGTTGTTGTTATTCCACCAATTGTTGTTGTTTTTTCTACATAGCCATAATTTATTTTATCGTTGAAAATATATTTATCTACACTTTCAACTTTTGGGTTAGGTTTGCAGAAAGATACAATCTCATCTAAAAATGATGCTCCATCGAAGTTATTATATTTCAATGGCGGTTGTCTTAAACTATCATATTGATTTTCATAATACAATGTGTTTTTTGAAAGCATTACATACATTTTTTTATTTTCTGCTCTTATTGTTGATTGTCCATAGTCCATTAAAGCCGTTGGTCTATGTTTTGCATAAACGCTTGTATAATAATTTTTCAATACATAATCTTTTGTTCCACTATAAGATGCTCTTACAATGTTGTCCCAAATTTGATACTCTCTTGAATAAATTATGACATCATCATCATATACACTTCCTAATTCTTGTAAATCATCTATCGTATCATAATTTGCTCTTATTGAATAAGCCATATTGCCAAATCTATTTGCTTTTTCTTTTTGAAATAAACCATCTTTTTCAAGCAAAGTAAGAGAAGATGATGAATTGTCATTCATTATAATGTCATCCCTTGTATCATCCTTTGATGTAATTGTAGTACCATTATAAAATGCTTCATACTCTACTTCAAATAAGAAAGATTTTAACTTTGATGCACTTGTGTTGTCATCGTGGTTATCATCTCCAAAAATAGAAACAACATTCTTTAATGGGTTTATTGTTTGGTCTGTTATGATTATTTCGCCTTCATTTAATTGTTTTGCTACATAACCGTAAGTATATACGCCATAAGGTATATTTTTGTCTATAATATCAAAAATGTTCTCAATATAAGATTTTTCAATAGTCCACCATCCCTCTGGGTATTGATATCTTGTTCCCCATCCTGTAATTGATGTACTACCAATATTATAACCAACTGTACAAAGTTTATATCTTGCCATTTCTTCAATACAGTTGTCGCCATCTGGTGTATTTGATACATTAAAATCGTTCCAATCTTCGCTTAATAATGCTCTTTCTTGTTCTAACTTAACTAATGGTGTTATATCTTGCTTGCATAAGAAAACCATATCTCTTGTATGAGTATCGTTTTCATCTTGAATTTCGCATCGTTTGTAATAGCACATTAAAACTTTATTTATTTTATAAATAGGGTACTTTGTTTCAAGTCGCATATTTGCAGTTGTCAATAATGAATTATCACTATTTCTAAAACCTAAATATTCTACACGCCTTGCAGTTTTATACCCGCTTATTGCATCTTGATAAGTTCTCTTTAAACCATCTGCGTAATTATCTAATGACATACTACCACTTATTGAATAAACGCCTTTTGTATTAAAATCGCCTTTTCGCTCTGTAATATCTAGTGCATAAATCGTGTCATCTTCAACAAATGGTATTCTATCTTTTGTTAAAAACAATTGATGAAATACATCTTTTAATGATGGGTTATTCAAACTAAAATCTGGACAATATACATTTTTAAAAATATCTTCTATATCATCTGCTAAAACATATTTATTTTCATATTTCCACAATCTACTTGGCGCAGTTGATACCGCAACTTTCTTTTTTATATTATACATTTCTAAAAATTGCACCGCATAATCGTAAACACTCTTTTTATAGTTTATGTCCAATGGTTGTGTAATAGATATGTTTGGCAATTGTATTGTTTCGAGTTTTTTTGTTTCACTACATAATTCTATTTTATATTTGTATAAATTGCCTGTTGGGTTTAACCTTTCTTCGCTATATTGATAAACTAAAAGATGCTTATAAAATGATGGGTATTCCATAGGTGCAAGTTCAATTTCTATGTCTATGTAATCAAAGAATAAAATTTGAAAGTTATCATCAAAAATCAAATCATAATTTCCATTCGTTCTTGATATAGTATAAGAAAAGCCACCATTTGTTGTATAAAAAGTTATAGTCAATGTGTTGTCATCATTATATTCAAAAAACGCTCTACCTTTTTTTGTTGTTGTTTCTCCATTTAACACATAATAAGTACCTATATTTTGTGTCATATTTCCACTATATAGATTAAACAAATTGTACATTTCGTTTGCGTTAAATCTTAAAGTGTTTTCGTTTTCTATAAATTGATAGCCAAAACTTCTAGGTTGCACATTTTTGTTTCTGTACCCATTAAATTCTACTTCATCATCGCCAACGCTATAAATAAATACATCATCGTAAGGTCTTAAATCTTGCATTTTAGGGACTTGGTCTATAATGATTGAGCCACTATCTAATGTTTCATTATATTCTTCTTTAAATGTCGCACCTTGTACAACACTATATACTTTTCCGTTTATAGTACATTTTAATCTCATTATTAATTCTCCGTTCCGTGTCCACCATCATAATAACCCGCTTTACGCTTTGCGTAATCTTTTTCTATAATTGATGCGTTGAGTGTTCTATAATAGCCACCCATTCTTGCTTGATATGATATATACTCGCTTGCTCCCCATCCAACTGCTCCAATTATTCCACCGATTATCATACCGCCGATACCTGCAACACTTCCTGCCGTTGCTCCACTTACGATTGATGACATACCACTTGTCATTTTGCTAACGCCCAACATTACATTATTATATGTTTGCTCTGCAAAATAATCTTCACTTAATGCGATGTAGTTGTTTATTCCTGCATCTACACTCTGCTTTATTAATCTTTTGGCAGTTTGATACCCTTGATTTAAAATAACACTTTTTAATAAAGTTTTTCCTTCGTTAGATTTCTCTTTTTGTGTTTCATCTTCTTTTGGTGTTGGTTTTGGTTGCCCTTCTTCACTTTTTTGTATTATCTCTATCGTGATTTTTCTTGTTTCTGCCATAAAATCACCCCTTAATTAGTAAATGTTATAGTGCATACAGGAAGATTGCCTATTGACTTTTCAAATGTAAAATTAGCCATTTTAAAGGTTTCATCTTCCAAACTTAAACCATTCTTGAAAACTAAATCAAAGTTGAAAGTAGTATTTACGCTTGATTGTTTTGTCGCAATCTTTAAACATTCATTTACAAGTTCTGTATCATCTAAATAACAAGTGCAATTTATTACAAATGTACCTACCTTGCCTGTTGATGTTGTTCTTTCGCTTACATCATAAAATGCTTGGCTTTCTAATTGTATATCAAATGAGCCATTTAAAGATATTGCAGGTACTAGATAACTTACTTCTTGCTCATCTACTGTATATTTAAAATAAAGGTCAAAATCATTTGAATTTTCGCTTATTTGAAATGTACCGCTTAATGATATTAAACTTCTAAAACCATCGCCAATTTCATTGAAATTTGAAAGTACAGTAGGGCTTTGATAATATTGCTTTATTGTCTTATCGACATTAAATTCAAGGTTGTATGTTTCTGCATATTCCATCAATAAATGATAGCATTTTTCTAATTTATTTTTTTCTCCAATTGCATTTATTAAAACGGGCATTAAAACTTGTCCATAATTGATGGTTGCAGGCAAAAATTTAATAACAATAAAAATTTGTTTAGGGTTATTTTTTAATTCCTCAAATCTCTGCTTATCTTTAACATACATAATTTCGTTAGTGATTGAAAATTTATAACCTTCATAATCTGTTTGATTATTGTCAATAATTGTTTGAATTTGTACGCCTATTAAGTTTAAAATCTGTGTTTCATCTATCATAGCCACTCAACCTTTCTCACTTTAAACTGTTTTTCTTTTCACCATTCTTGTATTGCGCTCGCTATTGCACATTCAACATATCCGTTGTGGCTTTCACTCCATCCGCCTGTTTCGTTTACGGCTTGCGCATAACTTCCTTTTCCTGTATAGACAATTACGCCTTCCTTAAACCATTTTTTAATATCATAGATTTCGGCGGGTATTTCTACTTCATAGCCGTATGATGTTTCATAAACTTTTATTGTATTCATAAGATTTTTTGAAAGATGCACTACATTAAACTCTAATCTTATTTTATTTCTTATCTTTTCTGCTAAAAGCATCATATCTGCTTTTGAAATCATATTATCACCTTTTTATTTGAATATAATTTGTTTTGGCAGGTCTTTTCATAAATTGTCTATTTTTATTAATTGGTTTTGATTGACAACTTACTACTTGCCAAATATCATCTTCAAACTCTATTAAATCGCCTTTTTTTAAGTCTAAATCTCCATTGGCATAAATTGTAGTCAAAGTTTCATCAAACATAAATACGCCATCAATAACGAGTTTACGCAAGTCCTTTGCGGTGATTTCTTTTGCGTAAAATATTCCGCTTGGCTCTTTCTTATGCGTATATTCGCTTAAATCTTCATCTTCTTCATTTCTTACCCAATATTTACATCTTTCAAAATCGCCTCTTCTACCTAGTAAGAGATTAGTACATCCACCAACCATCTAGTCCACTCCTTGCTCTTGATTTAATGTGTCTATTCCATAGTCCACATAAGATTAGTTCTTCTATTGCGTTATCGCTTATTTTGATACGGTTTAAATAATCTCTTTCGGCTTTCTTGCCTTGCTCTATATCGTAGCCACTATCAACCGAAATATCGCCTTGTGTTAAAACATAATTTGCTTGTTCTAATAACGCAAGTTTATAATGTTCCTTTTGATAGTCTGTAAATTTTGGGTATTCTAAATCTACATTTTTGTAAAACTTGGCATTAAGATAAGCACTAATACGATTTTCAACTCTTTTTAAGAAAGCATTAACGGTATTGCTTGGGTTGTCATCGCCTTTAAGTTCAACTTCTAAATCTATGCCAAAATACATTTTGAAATCATCTTTTGTTATATACTTGCTCTTTAATTCTGCCATTATAATCACCTCTTATTTTATTATATAATAAAACAAAAAAAAATAAAAGCATACATTTTTATATGTATGCCCTTATATATTAAAGTGCGTTTATTGTATCTGTAATAATAGATGCGATTGTTGAATTGCTATCACTGTAAGTATTTGAGCCAATAGTTGAAATTGTAAATTTATCTTCTTCTTCATTATAAAGCACTTCACAAAGATAAGAAATACCTTCATTGCTATCATATAAATAACATTCATACATATATTTACAAAAACCTGCTACCTCATCAAACAACGCTTTAAATGATGTAGTATCGTAAGAAGTTGCTCGTGTTGAGATTACAAAAAAATCGTATTCGTGAGTTTCATCGCAATTATCTAACATTTGGATAATTATATGATGAGAGTATAATTTAGTTTGCACTACGCTTGTATCAACTGAAATTGTGCTTCCTGTAATATCAATACCTGTTCCTGCTTCGTATGATGTTCCACCACCACCAGAGCCACCACCACTTAATGATGTGCTATCTGTTGAATTATAAGTCCATACTCCATCGATAAGGTCATAAGATACTGTTTCAACATAAGTAGCATCTGTGTATGTTAAACACATTCCTTGTTTATCTTCTTTATATGAAACAACATAAGTGTGCTTTTGGTTTCCTGTTTCTTTTATAACTTCATCGCCTGCATTTAATACGCAAATCTGGTCATTTGTAAGTTTCTTAATATCTGTTGTATATAATCTTTTTAATGATACATCAAAGATTACTCCCTTTGGTGTTATTACATCAATTTTTTTACCCATTTTTATCTCCTTATTCTAAACAAAAGGGACAAAGCAATTGCCCTGTCCCAATTGTGCGTAATTATTCAGTAGGCAATGTAATTGAGCCACTTGTTGCAATACACTTGCCACTGCCATCAAGTAAAGCAAAGTATTCGGCAGTTTCGCTTGCAAATTTTGTAAATGTGTCGCCTTCTTCAACTTTAACAACTGTTGCACTAGTTGAGTAAGTTTCGCCTAATGTAAATGCACTTGCAGAAACTACAACATAACCTAATAAGCCCGCAGGGTTAGTATAGAAAGCATTTAACTTATAACCTGTGATGTCGCTACCACTCTTTACAACACCTAAATCAACTGATAATAAGTTTGCTTTTGTTGTTGCATTTGTGCTAGATACTGACATATAAACGGCAGGTATCTTGTTCTTTGGGATGATTGCATCGTGATACATTCTAAAATTAACCTTGTAGCCATCGAAATCTTGTACTTGGTCTGGTGTCCAAGTTTTTGATTTTTCTAACTTAACAATTGGGATGATTGCCTTTTTAGAAACAACCATAAAGTTGATTACTTTTGAAGTTGATGATGGTGTAAAGCCATTGTCTGTTGTAAGTACATCTGTAAAGAAACGATTAGATGGTACTTCAATAATTGGTCTTTCGCCATACTTTTCAACTGTAAAGTCAATACCTTTTTCGTTCTTGTAATCGCCTTGTGTAATAAATTTCACTAATTCTGTTGTATTTCTAATTAAAGTCATAATTGCAGGGTTTACAAAGATTACTTGGTCTTCTGCAGGTACTTCGTGTTCTGTTAGCCATTCAAACGCAGTATTGAATTTACCAATAATTTGATTTGCGCTAACTGTTTCAACAATTTTGTTTCCTAATGAAAGAGATGTTTTAGATGCCATCTTTGAGAAACGAATTGCATCAACTTCTGGCACAACTTTTGTTCTTAAAAACTCTGCAAGTAAGTTTCCAATTACCATACCTGCTTGTTCTTCGTTGTCCATATCATCAACTCTAAATTGTTTGCCTCTATCATAATCTAGTTTGAAGATTTCCCAAGTTGATTGAGCGTTGCCAATCTTATAACCATCGTTTGTAGGGTAGTTTGAATAACCATTATTTGCGCTTCCTAAACCATTGTTTGCTCTATAATAGTCGCTTAAACCATCCATAAGTAAAGACATTACCTTTACATAACCTGCTTCCTTGAAATTGACATCAACATACTTTGAGCCGTTTACAAGGATGTTAGTTTTACTTTCTGCCACCATTACTGTATCAATGGCGTTTTGCATATACTTTGTAATTAATGAAAATTGATTTGCCATATTTTATATTTCTCCTTCTTTAAATTAGTTTCATACCGAATAATTTTTCGGCTTCTTTCTTTTCTGCCTGTTCATCAATATCTCGGTCGGCATAACCTTCTTTGTCGCCCATTAAGATTTCTTTTGCTTTTTCAAAATCTTCTGGTGCTAGATTTCCTTCTTCAACCATCTTTTGTAATGATTGTAAGATTTGTTCATCATCTGCGCCTTGTTCACGCATATCTCTAATGATTTTTTCTAGTTCCATCTTTTATCTCCTTATAATAAATTTAAACCAAACATTTTTGATGCAATTTCTTTTTCATCTTTTATAGGCTTTTGTCTTGAATTGTCAGTTCCAAGTGTTTTAATTGTAGTTTGTGGCTTGTTTTCTACCACATTTACCCATTCACCGTGATTTTGGAGTTCATTGACTAAATTTTCTTCATTAAATTCAAGTTCTTTTCCTTTAAAATATGCTCTTACATCATCATATTTGTTAGGGTTGATGTTATTTTTCAAAAAGGCGTTCATCTCTTTATAACTTGAAAGTTCACTCATCGCATTATTGTAGCGTTCTTCCATAATGTTGTAAGATTGTGCTTTTCCTATTAACGCATCTAAACCCTGTTTGTTTTCAACTCCATATCGTTTGTAAAATTTGTTTAATCTTTCACGCACGAAATCGTTGACTTGCTCTTGATTAAATGTCTTTTCAACATTATTATCAAGTTTTTCGTTGACATCATTTTGTTGTTCTGGTTGATTGTCATTTTCCATAGTAGTCGCAGTATCTACACTTTGTTCCTGCATTTGATTTTCATTTTCTTGCATAGAATATTACCCTTTCTATTTAGTCTAATTTAATTGTATACAATTTTTAATTGTTTGTCAAGTATTCTTGAATTGCTTTCTTTAATTCATCTTTTG
>JAEEGL017400605.1_pt1 | contig 10104 bp, 9 predicted proteins | sample 9134231 | NCBI WGS metagenome assembly JAEEGL01 (sample SAMN16246548, study PRJNA631951) | gut metagenome | biome: gut microbiome; feature: rumen; material: fiber-attached | host: Bos | place: Iran: Karaj | collected 2018-10 | reverse complement strand
TACGAACGGGCGGTCCAGACCCAAGTCAGATACAATTTGCCTGAGCAGTTTTTCTTTTACTTTCATCACTAATCCGGCGCCTCTTATGGCTGCTCATCGGCAAATGTAATGAATGACGTAAAAATATGCAACGTGAAATTCGGAAGCCCAGAGGATATGCCCTACAACCCCCTCTAGGGCGCATCAAGTGGGCTTCCGAGGCAATTTAGCCTCAGTAGCCCACCTCAAGTGCCCCTCAGGGCCCTCCAGGGCCGATTACCTGGGCTTCCGAATTTCACGTTAGCCGCCCGTGGCCTTGTGAACGGGCGGATGGCGCTTGCGCCAGAGGGGATATAAGTAAGGAGGGGCTGAAAAATGCCCCTCCTTACTTATATCCCCTCTGGCCAGTGAAGGCCTATCGATTATATTGTTACGTCGATGGCCTGGAGGTCCTTGTCGAGGGATGAACCGCCGTAAAGTACCTGATAGCGTCCTTTCTTGAGGGAAAGACCATCAGTTGCAGCGTCATAGAAATAGAATGCTTCGTCGCTGAGCTGAACGGTAACGGTCTCTGTTGCACCTGCGGCAATGTTGACCCTCTTGAAGCCCTTGAGGGCCTTGATGGGAGCGTCAGGATTGTCGAGAGCCTTGACGTAAACCTGGATAACCTCGTCGCCGTCGATGGAACCGGTATTGGTAACAGGAACGGTAAGGGTCATCGCATTAGGCTTTCCGGCAACCTTGCCCTGGCCATAGCTGAAGGTGGTGTAGCTGAGGCCGTAGCCGAAAGCGTACAGAGGCTGTCCCTTGAAGTACCTGTAGGTACGGTTCTCCATAGAGTAATCCTGGAAATCAGGAAGCTGGTCTGAAGAAGCGTAGAACGTTACAGGAAGACGTCCGGCAGGATTGTAGTTGCCGAACAGTACGTCAGCTGCGGCGATACCGCAAGCCTGTCCGCCGTACCAGGCCTGGATGAGGGCGTCATACTTGCTCTCCACGTTGCCGAATGCAATAGCGCTTCCGGATACGTTGATGAGGACAACCGGCTTTCCTGTAGAGTCAAGAGCAGCAAGAAGATCCTGCTGAACCTGAGGAAGCTCGATGCTGGTGCGGTCGTGTCCCTCACCCTCTACGTCAGAAGAGATACCACTGACCATAACGATCACGTCGGCGCTCTTGATGTTTGCGAGAACCGGAGCGAAGTCTGCCGGCCTGCGGCTGTAGAGGTCGAAGGAGAAGGAAGCGGAACGAGCCTCGGGCTGTGCGAGCTCGATCTTTACCTGATAGGTCTGGCCTGCCTTCACAGGGAAGGTGGTAGGAGCCATTCCACGGCCGAAGAAACCTCTTCCGGCGGGAGCGCCAGCCTGCTCGGCGACGGTCTTGCCGTTTACCTTGAAGTTGTACTTGCCGCTTCCGCGTACGCTGTAAACCATATCACCTGTGTAGTCGGCGGTGAATGATCCTGTATAGCGTGCTGAGAAGTTGGTCAGGTTGAGTCCCTCCTCCCAGGCGCAGTCCTCGTGAGCGAGGGCGGGGGAGGTGGTGTTCAGGTTGAGAGGCTGGGTGTAGTCGGTGCTGACTACGGCGTTGCCGTTAAGTTCGGTATTGTTGAAGTAATCTGCGTGCAGGCCCTTTCCACCGTTGATGCGTGATACATAGTGGTTGGTAATGTAAGGGTCGGTAAGGTCGCAGGCCCTCTCGTAAATAATCTTTGCGCCGGGGGCTGCATCCTTGATTGCACCGAGGATAGTCTTGGTGTTGGCTGCGGTAGGATAGCCGTTGTAGTTGCCAAGGATGACGCGGGCGTCGTCGGCGTTAGGACCAACCACCGCGATGGTTATGTTGTCCTTGCGCAGAGGCAGTACGTTGTTCTCGTTCTTGAGGAGGACGATGGCCTCGCGTGCGGCCTTCTTTGCAAGCTCTGTGTGAGCAGGGCTGCTGAGCTGCTCCTCGCCGAGGTTTGCCCAAGGAAGGTCCTCTGCAGGATCGAACATACCGAGCTCGAAGCGTGAGGTGAGGATGCGGCGTACGTTGACGTCGATGTCGGCCTCGGAGATGAGTCCCTGCTGAACGGCGTCAACCAGGGCCCTGTAGCTGGTGCCGCACTCAACGTCAGTTCCGGAGAGGATGGCGTCTGCAGAGGCCTCAGCTGCGTTGGCGTGTGTGCCGTGCCTGCTGGGAGAATAGAAATCGCCGATTGCGCCACAGTCAGATACCACGATTCCGTTGAATCCCCACTTGTCGCGGAGGATGTCCTGGAGGAGCCTGTTGCTGCCGCAGCAAGGCTCACCCTCGTAACGGTGGTATGCGCACATCACTTCCTGAACGTTTCCATCCTCGACGATGCTCTTGAAAGCGGGGAGGTAAGTCTCCCAAAGGTCTCTCATTGATACGGATACGTCGAACTGGTGACGCAGAGGTTCCGGTCCGCTGTGCACTGCATAGTGCTTTGCGCAGGAGTGTACCTTATAGTACTTCTTGTCATTGCCCTGCATTGCCTTTACGGTCTGGGTTCCCATCACTGCGCTCAGGTAAGGATCCTCTCCCGGAGTCTCCTGGCCGCGTCCCCATCTGGGGTCACGGAAGATGTTTACGTTGGGGCACCAGAAAGAAAGGCCGTTGTGCCAGATTCCTCCGCTGGTCTCGGTAACGCCCATCTGGTTATGGTTGGTTGTGTTCCATACGGCGCGGGCCTCGTCAGATACGGCGGTGTAGATCTCGAACTGCTGGTCCGCATCGAAGGTGGCGCCAAGGGCAATCACCTGCGGGAAGACGGTAACGTCGTCGTAGCAGATACCGTGGCAGGCCTCGTTCCACCAGTTGTAGGCAGGAATTCCCAGCCTGTCGATGGAGATGGAGCCGTTCTGCATCAGACCGACTTTCTCCTCGAGGGTAAGGAGGGAAAGGAGGTTGTCAACCCTTTTCTCAAGTTTGAGCTTGGGGTTCTGGTAAGGGTACTCGTAGTTTTTAGACTGGCATCCGGCAACCAGAAGCGTTGCCGCCAGCATAAGAAGGTAAAGCGTTTTCTTACACATATAGGTTAAAATTATCAGTGTCTTGATTGGAATTACACAAATGTCCGAAAAAAAACTCTAAAAAAGAAAAGATTGTTTTTGTACATTTGCATTGGATTGTGGTGCCGCCTGGCTTTGCCAGGCTTTAGGCTCAATAGGGAATCCGGTGCGAATCCGGGACTGTGCCCGCAGCTGTGTAATCCTTAACGGCTCCGAATCATATGCCATTGTCCCTCAGGGGATGAGAAGGCCGGAGCCGGGATCAGTCAGAAGACCTGCCGCAATCAAGTTGGACAGACGGGCTCGGGGACAAGCCCTTGTGTAAACGAATCTTATATCCAAAATGAAAAAAACTGCATTGCTGTTGCTCTGCGGCGTTCTGTTCCTGGGCGCCTGCCAGAAGATCAACTATCGTGAAGAACCTTCCAAAGACGAAGAACTGACCGGTGTCAAAGTAGATGTCTCCACTTTTTCAGGAGCTGCCAGAAAACTGTTCGTACTGAATGAGGGGCAGATGGGATCGAACAACGCCTCCCTGGATTTCCTCCGTTTCCCGTTCGGACTATACATCTCTGACGCTTTTGCAAAGATGAACCCCTCCGTAGGCGCAGGCCTAGGCGACGTGGGAAACGACATAGCCCTGATAGGGGACGAACTGTGGATTGTAGTCAACAATTCCGGAATAGTGGAAGTCATCTCGCCATATGACGAGATCGAAGTTGCTGCCATCAGCGTCCCCTCGCCTCGCTTCATCGCCACTGACGGCAAATATGCGTATGTGACTTCCTGGGCAGGGGCATATATGGATTACAGTACATTCGAAGGCAGTAATCCCAAAGGCCAGGTATACAAGATCGACCTTAAGACCAAGAAGGTGGAAGGAAGCGTGGAGGTAGGTTATCAACCGGAAGGCATCGCTTATTACAACGGCAAGCTGTACGTTGCGAATTCCGGCGGTTTAGCCAGTATGTTGCCCCCGACTTATTCCTACGACGACACTGTCAGCATCATTGACGTTGCATCTTTCAAAGTGACCAGTACCGTCCAGGTGCAGATCAACCTCAAGAACCTCTATTCCGACGGCAAGGGCAATATCTATGTGACAACTCTGGGTGATTACGGGGATGTACATTCAGGTCTTTATACCTTCAATGTCTCAAATCCTACTTCGGTGTCCCTGATCAGCAATTACGTAAGTGTTTCCGCAGTTTATGGGGATACAGTATACTGCATAGGAACTGAGACTGAGTTTGACTGGAGCGCTGCACACGAGTATAACCTGTGGGGTGCAAAGGATGGGAAAAAGGCCCTTGGCATTCCTCTGGATCTCTCGGGGATTACTCCGTACTCCTTCTTCGTACTTGAACAGAACACCTTCTTCATAGGTGACGCCGGCGATTATGTCAACCCCGGAACCTTGAACTGCTTCCACGGGGGCAACAAGCTCTGGTCCGTGCAGTCCGGCGTATGCCCGGGACATTTCGTAGTTTATTAGTGCGCAGGTACGGACTAGTCTTCTTTATGATATCCGTCTGTTTCGGCCTTAACGCCCAGAAGACGGATACGTTGTCTGCCGCCAGTGTCTCTACCTATAAGGTGCTGCCGGTGGTCAAACCCTCCGAGCAGGTTGCCTTCCTTCCCAGACAGGTGCGCCCTTCCTCGCAGGTTAGCGAGCTGCTGAGGCGCTTCACGGGTGTCCAGGTGAAGGATTACGGGGGAGTTGGGGGCCTCAAGACTATAAACGTCCGCAGCCTGGGCAGCGAGCACGTGGGCGTGTTCCTGGATGGCATCCAGGTGGACAACGCCCAGAACATGCAGGTGGATCTGGGGCGTTTTTCGGCGGACGGCCTTTCGGCCGTGGCGCTGTACAACGCCCAGAAGACGCAGCGCCTGCAGACGGCAAAGGAGTACGCGGCCGGCGCGGCAGTGCACCTCTCCCTGGAGAATCCTTTGCTGATCTGGGGCGAGAGCGCGGGAAGGGTGCGCCTCCGCGCCGGCTCCTTCGGCACCGTCAACCCTTCCTTGCAGTGGGACCGTCGGCTTGGCGGCGTGATGATGAGGGTGGGGGCCGAGTTCCTCGCCAGCAACGGAAAGTATAAGTACGACTACTTCGGCACTCCTCTTACCCGCGAGAACGGGGACATTACCAGCGGACGCCTGGATGTCCGCTTTTCCGGAACCATACTGGGCGGCAAATGGAGCCTGATGCTGTACGGATACGGATCGGAAAGGGGTTTTCCGGGACCGGTCATACGTCGCTCTCCGGAATACCCGTTCAGCGCCGAGCGCCAGGCCGACAGGGACATCTTCGCCCAGGGCGGCTGGACTAAGGACTGGAACGATTTCTATTCTACCGCCTTAAGGTTCAAGTACTCCAACAACTATATCCACTATAACGCCCATCCGGAGAAGAACCCGATGGCCCTGCCCTATAATCTCCATTACCTCCAGCAGTCGGCGTATGTGTCTGTAGCCCAGTCTTTCGGTATTACCGATTTCTGGTCGGTGGACCTCAGTACAGACTTCCAGTTCAATACCCTGGATTCAGACGTGGGGCAGTTCGTGAAGCCCCGAAGGGCGGCCTTCACGGGAGCGCTGGCAACGCTGCTTACCTGGAGTAAGTTCCGTGCCGAGGCGCATATAGCGTATGCCGGCGCCTGGGACTGGTTCCTCCAGCACAGCGCCGGAGGCTGGTCGCGCGAGGACACCTTCAGGGACGAATGGATGCCTTCGCTGAGCCTCTTCTTCGCCCCTACGCGATGGCTGGAGATAGACGCTTTCGCCAAGCGCACTTACCGTCTCCCTACCTTCAACGACCTCTACTATTCACTGGTGGGAAACTCGGCGCTGGTGCCGGAGAGCGCCGCGCAGCTGGGCGTCGACATCAGGATGTCGGCCCGAGCCGGCGCCCTGGACTGGGAAGCGCGCCTCTCCCCGTATTTCAACCACGTGGATGACAAGATCGTGGCCATCCCCACTGCCTCCCAGTTCCGATGGACGATGCTCAACATAGGGAAGGTGGACATCACGGGGCTGGACGTCAAGTTCAAGGCCGGACGCGACCTGGGCTTTGCTGACAGGAGAGCGGACCTGACGCTCCGCTACACCTTTCAGAGCGCCTTGGACCACAGCACTCCCGGCAGTCTCACCTGGGGCAACCAGATACCCTACATACCCCTTCACAGCGGGGGAGTGAACCTTTCCCTGCAATGGGAGCGGTTGACCTTCAACTGGGACACCACTGTGACAGGAGAGCGCTGGTCCCGCACGGCCAATACGGACGACTACCGGATCGCCCCCTGGTCTCTCAGTGATGCGTCAATAGCACGCCGTTTCCTTTTAGAGGGTCTCGTAAACGGCTCCAGCCGCGGCTTTATGCCAGAACTATCTTTGGGTGTCAACTTCAACAACATCTTCAACCAGTCCTACCAGGTGGTACAGGGCTACCCGATGCCTGGTTTTAACGTAATGCTAAGCGCAGAATTTTACTGGTAAAACCGTATCTTTGCAAGTATGAAACTCAATAGATTGATAATGATTCTCGCTGCTGCGGCCATTGCCGTCTCCTGCGCAGACACTGATAAAACATTCGTACGCAAGGCGGTACGCCTGATGGACAAGAACGGCCTTTTTGCCGAAGGCCCGCAGTGGGAGTCTGCCAGGGCCGAGGCCCTCGCCGCCAGCCCCTCCAGCCCGGAAGAAGCTCGTCAGCTGGTGGAAACCGCGCTTAAAGTGGCCGGTGGCAAACATTCCTTCCTTCAGAGTGCCCAGTCAGTCCAGCAGAATGCCACTTCTGAATGGGCCACGCCGTCGGTATCATTCCAGGAAGACGGAATTCCAGTAATAACTCTCCCGCATTTTTCCGGCAATTCCGACGAGGGATTGAAGTACGCCAACGCTGTGCTGGAAGCCCTTCCTGAGACCCTCCCCGGCGTGGTGATAGATCTTCGCGGCAACACCGGAGGCAATATGTATCCTATGATTGCTGCCGTGCAGAGATTCCTTCCTGACGGCGATGTCATCCGTTTCCGCACCCGCAAGCGCACTCAGTGGATTCCTCTTGACTACGTACTCAGTACTGTCGGCGTGCAGCGCCTCTCCCGCATCGAATGCCCCGTGGCCATCCTCACTGACGAGATGACCGCCAGTTCCGGCGAAGCCGTCCTCATCGGCTTCAGAGGGCTGGACGATGTCCGCGTCTTCGGAGCTCCTACAGCCGGATACGCTTCCGCCAACACTCCGTTCCCGCTTCCCGACGGCTCCAACCTGGTTCTCACCACCGGCTGTGACGTCGCCCGCACAGGCGAAGCCTTCTGCGACGACCCCATCGTCCCGGACGTTCCTTCCGATGACCCTCTCGCCGCCGCCCTCGCCTGGCTCCGCTGATTCCCCGGAACGCGACTCACAATTGTTCCGTGATTGGTAATTATTTGGTAATCAGTAGATTAAATAGAAGGCACCCCCACCGAAACAGAGGGGGTGCCTTATGCTTTTTTGCTTGATAATCAAACAATTGCGCTCCACGGCCTTAAAGGCTGGGAACTATTTTGATGCACCTAGAGCTTCTCTCAGATCATCTTTGTTAATAGGGAAGACGTGGCCGAACAGGCCGAAGGATACTTTCTTTACTTCTCCCTTGAGATTCTGGATCTCACCTATGGAGCAAAGAAAACGGTCCTTTATCACCAGCCTGTTATCCAGGTAAGCGCCGGCAACGCCGCTGCCGATAGAACCAACTATAGATCCCAGTCCTCCCAGGTTCTCATTTTCCAGAGAGGTGTTGATGGACTCATTCACTACAGACAATAAAGCATCTTTATGGGCCTGCTTGTCAGGGCAGGTCAGTGCGGCAACAGCGCCAAGTGCGACGATTACCAGCAGGGTGAACAGTAACTTTTTCATAATTGAACTAATTGCTTCCCAAAGGTATTAATTTTTAACAAATCAAAAATGATTAATTTTGGGATATGAAACGCATAGAGGTTGTGGCGGCTGTAATAAAAAAGGGTGACAGGATCTTTGCCACCCAGAGGGGCTATGGGGATTTCAAGGACCGATGGGAATTCCCGGGCGGTAAGGTGGAGAGGGGAGAGACGCCCCAGGAGGCCCTGGAACGGGAAATCCGGGAGGAGCTCTGTGCGGAAATCAACATAGAATCCTACGTGGATACGGTGGAATGGGATTATCCCGCATTCCACCTTACAATGCACTGTTTCATCTGCTCCCTGAAGTCTGAATCCCTTCACCTTAACGAACACGAAGCTGCCCGCTGGCTGTCCAAAGAGGATATCGACGCCCTAGACTGGCTCCCCGCCGACCGCGCCCTCCTTCCCCAGATAATATAGTACGACAGCCGAAGTCTGTAGGTCTCTGGCACCACAAACCCGTGGCCGCCCGTGGCCTCGTGAACGGGTGGATGGCGCTTGCGCCAGACGGGATGGAGCGAAGCGGAAGGTTTGTGGGACAGAGACCTACAGACTTCGGCCTGCTTCTATGCCGAGAAGATACTGCTGCGGCGGCTGGTGCCAAGGGTAATGCCGAGGGCGATGGCAAGGGCGGCGACGCCAAAGAATAGATACTGCTTGTAAGATTCGAGGAATTTCCGAACGTTCGCCAGGAACCCGTTCTGGAAGCCCTGAACCTGCTCCGGAAACAGAAAGACGACAGCCATAGCCAGCATACCCAGCACAAGGCCTGCGGCAAGAGTGACAATCAGGATGATCCGCGAATTCTTATGCTGGCGGTCCACCTCCTTCTTGATACCCTCCACCTGCTCCATACGCCTGCGAGTTTCCATCAAAAACGCAGGATCGTCCTTCACCACGGGTTTAGCTTCCCTTAACATTTCTTCTATGTTATTGTCTTTCATACGCTTAAATAATCTTTAAGATGATTCCGCCCTACAGACAGATGATATTTTACAGTGCCAGAAGGCATATCCAGAATAGTTGCAATCTCCTTTATGCTCTTGTCCTCGAAATAGAACAGCACGATTGCCGCTTTCTCCTTTTCAGGAATCCGGTCCAAAGCCTGGTAGAGTTGCTGGTAGCGGAAGCGGCTGTCGGCGCTGTCGCCTGAGGGTTGGTTCTGTGCCTCGTAACTTTCGGGATCTACTCTCACCGGAGTTTTCTTCCTGAAGTTGTCGATGTAACAGTTGTATGCAATCCTGAAAAGCCAGGTCTTGAATTTGGAACGCCCCAGGAACGAACCGCTGGACACATAAGCGCGCACAAGCGCATCCTGGGCTATGTCATCGGCCAGGGCCTGGTCACCACTGCACAGGGCAAGCAGGAACCGCCTGAGGGGCTCCTGCTCTGTCCGTACAAGATCGATGAACTGTTCCTGGGTCATTTATTCTTTCTCAGTGTTCTCAGCCAATGCTTTTTCCTCAGCCTCAATCTCCTTGGCAAGCATTCTCTTGCCAACGAAGTACACTATGAAAAGTGCAATGCCAATGGCGAGCAGGAACCCTCCGATAACAGTCATCGGTATCCCATAATACTTTTCATAATTGGTAAAGACAGAAATGAGTATCATCGCAGCTCCAAGAGCAGATGTGACACAGGCTCCATTGAGCCTTTCCAGCAGGTCCCGTTTTACGGTCCTAGCTTTTTTCTTGGGCTGGGCTGAAAGGAGATTGGGATCTATGGGAACCCCGGCCTCCAAGGCCTTAAGCATAATCTCGGCTTTGCGGTCAGTTTCGTTTTTCCTTGCCTTCAGGACCAACCATACAATAATAATGGGCAGTACGACGCATATTCCAATTGGAACAATAATATCACCAGCGTTCATAACAGTTACTATTTAAAAATCATCTGCCTTATAGACGGACTCCGGAGACGAAAGGTTGGAATAAAATCATATTTTTTCGTATCTTAGACAAAGTTAATCATATAAGATCAATTATGGAATACAGCGAACTTGGCAAAACCGGCTTGAAGCTCTCGCGTCTTGCATTCGGAGCCTCCTCCCTGGGAGGCGTGTTCAGGACCATAGACGAGGGCCAGGCAATTGAATCAGTCTACACTGCAGTTGACAACGGAATCAATTTCATCGACGTTTCACCGTATTACGGCCACCTTAAGGCCGAAACCGTCCTTGGAAAGGCCCT
>JAEEGL016874466.1_pt1 | contig 10104 bp, 9 predicted proteins | sample 9134231 | NCBI WGS metagenome assembly JAEEGL01 (sample SAMN16246548, study PRJNA631951) | gut metagenome | biome: gut microbiome; feature: rumen; material: fiber-attached | host: Bos | place: Iran: Karaj | collected 2018-10 | reverse complement strand
TGGCCCGCGAGCGTGCCAAGAAAGCCAACCTGCACAACCGCAAGCTCCGCGACTGCCGCATCCATTTCTCCGACACGAAGAATGAACGCAAAGAGGAGTCGTGCATCTTCATCACCGAGGGTGACTCGCCCCGCGGAAGCATCACCAAGAGCCGCGACGTCAATACGCAGGCCGTATTCTCGCTGCGCGGCAAGCCACTCAACTCGTTTGGACTGACCAAGAAGGTGGTCTACGAGAACGAGGAATTCAACCTGCTCCAGGCGGCACTCGACATCGAGGAGGGGCTGGACACGCTGCGATACAACAAGGTGATTGTCGCCACCGATGCCGATGTCGACGGCATGCACATCCGCCTGCTCATCATCACCTTCTTCCTGCAGTTCTTCCCTGAACTCGTCAAGAAAGGCCACGTCTACGTGTTACAGACGCCTCTGTTCCGCGTGCGCAACCGCCGCACGAAAATCAAGAACAGGAAAGCGCTTGATGACGGGAAAAAGGGCGATTTCATCACGCGCTACTGCTATAGTGAGGAGGAGCGCATGAAAGCCATCCAGGAGCTGGGTCCCGACCCTGAGATTACCCGCTTTAAAGGTCTTGGTGAGATATCACCCGAGGAGTTTGCTGGCTTCATCGGTCCTGACATCCGTCTCGAGCAGGTGACGCTCCACAAGAACGACCAAGTCCAGAAACTACTGGAATACTATATGGGCAAGAACACGATGGAGCGCCAGAACTTCATCATCGACAATCTCGTCATCGAGGAAGACAAGCCCGAAGACTATGAAGAAGCTTAGCCGCATGCTGCCTGCACTGGGCAAGAGGAAGGAGCTGGTGATTGTTGTGACGGCAGCCTTCCTCCTTGAATTGTTTTCTGGTGCACAATACTACTTCACCCACCGGCTGATGGAGGAAGAGTTGGAGAAACGCGCAGAAAGCGAGCTAACCATGAAGACGGAACAGATCAAGAGCACGATGCACTCGGCAGAAAAAGTGATGCTCAGCAACATGTGGGACATTACCCGCAACACGCAGCACCCCGACTATCGCATCATGCTGACACGCGATTTATGACGGCCACAGCACCGCACCAAGGACAAAGGCAACAAATCAGATAATCAACGCAATAAAAGCAATAATGAAAACATTTCGATTCGTAATCAATGCTCGCCTGCGCGCAATCGTGCAGGCGGACATGAAACAGATTTTACTGGCCCTGATTACTTTGCTGATGGCTGGTCAGGCCACAGCCCAGATGACCGTCCGTTTAGGACCCGATGCACCATTGCGCAAACTACAGATAGCAGAAATGGCCGTCAACGGTCTTTATGTTGACAGCGTCAACGAGCAGAAACTGGTTGAAGACGCTATTCGCGGTATGATTGAGAAACTGGATCCTCACAGCAGCTATATGACTGCCAAAGAGGTCAAGGAGGCCAACGAGCCCCTGCGTGGTAACTTCGAGGGCATTGGCGTGCAGTTCAATATGGTGGAAGACACGTTGCTCGTCATCCAGCCCGTGACAAACGGCCCGTCAGAGAAGGTAGGCATCATTGCCGGCGACCGCATCGTGAAGGTCAACGACACCATCATTGCCGGCGTCAAAATGTCGAAGGAGGAGATTATGCGCCGTCTGCGTGGCCCCAAGGGAACGAAAGTCAACCTGGGCATCGTCCGGCGCGGCATTGCCGACACCCTGTCGTTCACCGTAGTACGTGACAAGATTCCCGTCCATTCCATCGATGCTGCCTACATGGTACAACCCACGGTTGGCTACATCCGCATTGGCAGTTTCAGCGCCACCACGCACGACGAGTTCTGCGAGCGCATGAAGGCCTTACAACAACAAGGCATGAAGTCGCTCATACTCGACTTGCAGGAGAATGGCGGAGGATTCCTGCATGCCGCCGTCCAGATAGCCAACGAGTTCCTGAACACCGACGAGCTCATCGTCTACACCGAGGGGCGCAAGACCCAGCGCGCTGAGTACAGGGCCAGGGGTGGCGGTTTGTTCACCGAGGGCGACGTCATCGTACTTGTCGACAGCTATACAGCCTCAGCAGCCGAAATCGTCTCAGGAGCCATTCAAGACCACGACCGAGGAGTGGTCGTCGGCCGACGCACCTTCGGCAAGGGACTCGTACAGCGTCCCATCGACCTGCCCGACGGTTCCATGATACGCCTGACCATAGCCCATTACTACACGCCCTCGGGGCGCTGCATCCAGAAGCCCTACGAGAAGGGGCACGGACGCGACTACGCGATGGACGTATACAACCGGTTGAAGAGCGGTGAGCTGATGAGTGCCGACAGCGTTCACTTTGCTGACTCGCTGAAATGCTATACGCTGAAGAAACACCGCGTGGTGTATGGCGGTGGAGGCATCATGCCCGATGAGTTCGTACCGCTTGACACCACCAAATACACCCGATTCCATCGGGAACTGTCTGCCAAGGGCATGATTATCAATGCCAACCTGCATTATGTGGACCGTCACCGCAAGGAACTGCAACAGCAATTTAGGAATTTCGACGATTTCCGCCTGCGCTTCGACATACCACAGCATGTCATTGACAGCATCTTTGCCGAGGGGAAGAAACAAAAAGTCGTTCCTAAGGACGATGCCGAGCGGCTACAAACCCTGCCCTATCTGCGAATCCAGCTCAAAGCCCTGGTGGCCCGCGACCTCTGGGGTATGGACGAATACTTTGCTATCATCAACGAAATGAACGACCCCCTTCGCAAGGCATTGGAATTGCTTGCAAAGGGGGAAGGGATTCGCTGAAAAAAACTCTCCCTGGACGCGCGCGCTGCCAGGGAGAGGATTCTGCGGTATCTTATTCTGAAAGTAGTTTCTCGGCCATAGCACGTCCGAGGGCTTCACACTGTGCCTTTGACTCGGCAGTCAAGCTCTGCTTGATTTCCACCGGCTGACCAACGGCTTCGAAGTGTAGCCGTTCGTCGTTCCAGCGCTGTATCTCAGCAACGGCTTTCGATGCCCAGCCGTAGGAACCGAACCAGCCCAGCAGGTGGTTCTTGATGTCCTTGCCTGCCAACTCTGAAAGCAGCACGTCCATCTCGTGGTAGAGAGCGGTGTTGTAGGTGGGGGCACCTACAATGAGACCCTTGTAGCGGAAGACGTCACGGATGATGTACGAGTGGTGGGTCTTGGAGACATTGTACATGACGATGTTCTTGACGCCAGCCTCCGAGGCAGCACGGGCTATCACCTCGGCAGCACGCTCCGTGTTGCCATACATAGTGCCGTAACAGATAACTAGGCCTGGTTCTGTCACATAACGCGACATGCGGTCATACTCGGCAACGACCTTGTCGATGTACTGATGCCATACGGGTCCGTGAGTGGCGCAGACATAGTCGAGCTTGACGCCAGCCAGCTTCTTGAGGGCATTCTGAACAGGCGTTCCGTACTTACCCACGATATTGGAGTAGTAGCGAACCATCTCCAGCCAGAACGTGTCGCAGTTGATCTGCTCATCGATGATACCTCCGTTCAGCGCTCCAAAACAGCCAAAGGCGTCGCCAGAGAACAGGGTCGTACACGGTGTGGCTGATGATGACTGGGCGAGGGTCACCATCGTCTCAGGCCAGTGTACCATAGGCGTCAGGACGAAACTCAGGGTCTGCTTGCCCAACGGCAGCGTATCGCCGTTCTTCACCTCGAGGGTACCATCACTAATGCCGTAGAAACCTTCCATCATCTGGAACGTCTTCTTGTTGCCGACAATCTGGATTTCCGGGTAGTACTTCTTGATGAGTGCAATGGAGCCGCTATGGTCGGGTTCCATGTGGTTGACGACCATATAGTCTATGGGGCGGTCGCCAATGACCTCGTGGATGTGTTCCAAGAACTGGGTGAAGAAGTCGACCTCGACGGTATCAATCAGGCAAACCTTCTCGTCGTCAATGAGATAAGCGTTGTAGCTGACGCCATTGGGCAGGGGCCACAGTCCCTCGAAGAGCGACTTGTTGCGGTCGTTGACGCCCACGTAATAAATGTTTTCTGTAATCTTTTGCATAGCAGTTATAAAATGTTTTTTCAAGTTTTCAGTCTTATGTGTTCTGCGCTTTCATCTTCTCCCCGAACTCAGCCGACACATAGTTATACAGGCTCTGACAGGCTTCGGCAGAGAACTGCTGGCCGCACTCAATGAGCTGATCCCACTGCTTTTCGCTAAGTCCGCGCTCTATCTCGCGGCCTGTGATGCCGTAACGGATGAGTCCGTAGAGGAAACCAGCATTGAAGTTGTCACCTGCGCCTATGGTACTGACGGTATCGACTGGGACTACAGGATACTGCTTCTTGAAGTTGTCGTCGCCACGCAGCTCTATGGGGCTGGCAGCCTGAGTATAGATGAATTTCTTGGTGTAGAACATGATTTGCGTGCGATAGACCGAATCGGCATCAGTCTTCTTGAACAGTATCTCAAAGTCCTCAGCCGACCCACGAACGATGTCTGCCAACTCGAAATTCTCGAGCAGATTAGGGGTCAGCTTCATGACCTCGTGCTGGTGAGAAGCACGGAAGTTGACGTCGTAATAGAGTATGGCTCCACGCTCATGGGCATAGTCAAGGAAACCCTTCACCTGAGGACGGATGACAGGGTTTAGCGCATAGTACGACCCATAGAGCACGATGTCATCGGCATTGACTTCAGGATAGACAAAATCAAGCCGGTCGTTGGGGTGGTCTTTATAGAATATGTACTCCGCGTCATTACGTTCGTTCAGGAAGGCCAGCGACAAGGGAGATTTCGAGGAAGGATAGACGTTGACGCAGTCGGCCTCGCAGCCGTTGTCCTTCAGGAACTGAATAATCATCCGTCCTACACGGTCGTTGCCTGTCTCGCTGATGAAGCTGGTCTTCACGCCAGAACGTGAAAGTGAGATAATGGCATTAAACGTCGAACCACCCGGCACGGCATGAACGGGCTGATCGCCCTTGAAGATAATGTCCAAGACAGTTTCTCCGATTCCTATTACTTTTCGCATAGTTTTATAGTTTTGACCGCAAAGTTACGAAAAAACGAGTGAAAAGCCAAATTTATTTGAGCTTTTCCGAGTGTATAGTAACTTCTGCAAAGCAATTGTTACGAAAAAACGAGTGAAATGCAAAATTAAAATGAAGAATTATTTGTACCTTTGCACCACAATTATGACGAGATACAATACAACGATACTATCCAACGGGATGCGGGTAATCCATCTGCCCAGCACATCACCTGTTGTCTATTGCGGCATCGGCATCAATGCCGGCTCGCGCCAGGAGTCGCCAGGCGAGGAAGGACTGGCTCACTTCTGCGAGCATGTCACCTTCAAGGGAACCAAGAAGCGCTCTTCCTTCCAGATACTCAATAGCCTGGAAAGCGTGGGCGGCGACCTGAACGCCTTCACCAACAAAGAGGATACCATCTTCTATGCCGCTATTCAGCGCGAACACTTTTCACGCGCTGTTGACCTGCTGACGGACATCGTTTTCAACAGCCAGTATCCCCAACATGAGATTGAGCACGAGGTGGATGTCATCTGTGACGAGATAGAAAGCTATAACGACTCACCGGCAGAGCTGATCTATGATGAGTTCGAGAACATGCTGTTTGCCGGACATCCCCTGGGACATAACATATTAGGTACACATGAGCGCGTGCAGTCGTTCAGGGACGTTGATGCACGACGTTTCACCCAACGGCACTACCGTCCGGACAACGCCATATTCTTTGTCTATGGCGACGTCAGTTTCTCCCGGCTGGTGAAGATGCTCGACACGCGGTTGAAGGCTGATATTGAGACACCTGGAAACGGAAACGCGCCAACAGCGGACAGCAATCCTGCGACTGTGACAGTCCCATCCACCACGCCAGAAACGACATCTGTCCTGCATCATCAGGCCCACGTCATGCTGGGCAGCAGTGCCTATGCCTGGGATGACGAGCGCCGCATGCCACTCTATCTGCTAAACAACATACTTGGTGGTCCGGGCATGAACGCACGGTTTAATATCTCTCTGCGCGAGCGTCACGGCTTGGTGTATACGGTAGAAAGTTCCCTGGCAGCCTATAGCGATACGGGGTGCTGGAGCGTATACTTCGGCTGTGACCATCACGATGTCAAGCGCTGCCTGCGACTGGTACACCGCGAACTGGACCGCATGATGCAGCACCCCCTGAACGAACGCCAGCTGACAGCTGCCAAACGCCAACTGAAGGGACAGATAGCCATCGCCTGCGACAATAAGGAGCAGTTTACGCTCGACTTCGCCAAGCATTTCCTGCACTACGGTCTGGAACGCGACATCACCAAGCTGCTTGAACGCATAGACAGTATCACCGCACTTCAGATTCAGGATGTCGCCCAGCACATCTTCGACCCCCAGCGTCTGCAACTGCTGACCATTTAGCCGACTGATGACATTTGTACCTTTTGTCAGTCTTTTGTATATATAACAACTGCAATCTACTGAAAATGAGAAAATTGATAGTCGCTGTCCTGTTGGCAGCATCGTTTGTGTCGTCGATGGCGCAGACATTTGAGACACGCTACGAGCGTCCCGTACATGACCTGATGGACGACGTAGCCAAACGATTTGGTGTAAAGTTCAAGTTCGACGGCAATGTCGATACGGTAGGCAAGCGTCTGCCCTATGCTGATTTCCGTGTGCGTCCTTACTCTTTGGAGATGACGCTCGACAACATCTGTAAGTTCTTTGACTGGAACTGGTGGAAGCAGAGTGGCAACCTCTATAAAATCAAGCTCTACGAGTATCCGCGCCGGCACGAGCAGGAGGGTAAGATGATGCTCGACTACCTGTCAAGCCTCTACGGCAACAAGGCCCAGTGGGAGGCCCGTCGCGACACGCTGCGCCGCGAGGTACGCCAGCGGTTGGAGCTGGATAAGTTCCTCGACTCGTGCGTCGTGACAAAGGACAAGAAAGGCAATCTCCAGCGGCCTGTCACCCTGTCGAAGATTCGTAAGCACGACGGCTATACCACGCAGAACATCTGCATTGAACTGACACCCGGACAGCACTTGTTCGGCACCATCTATGCCTCGCTGAAGAAGGGCAAGCACGCCCTCATCGTATGTCCTGACGGCCATTGGCCCTACCGATATCGCAAGGACGAGCAACAGCGACTGGGAACACTGGCCCGCATGGGGGCTGTCTGTGTAGACTTCGACCTCTACGGCTGGGGCGAGAGCGAGAAGGAAGTAGGCAATCACCATAGCAGCCGTGCCCACGTCTATCAGGCTGCCTGTGGCTATATCCTGCTCGACTGGATGCTCACCCACCGCAAGGACATCGACCCGGAACGTGTAGGCGTGATGGGCGGTTCAGGTGGCGGTACCCATACCGTCATGCTCTCATTGTTGGACGAGCGCGTCACGGCATCGGCTCCCGTCGTACACATTGCTTCTCATTTCGATGGGGGCTGTCCCTGCGAGAGCGGCAAGCCCGTACAGCTGGCTGCCGGTGGCACATGCGAGCCAGAGCTGGCTGCCGTCATAGCCCCCAAACCCATGCTCATTGTCAGCGACGGGGGCGACTGGACTTCCACCACACCCACGATGGAGTATCCCTTCATCCAGCGCATCTATGGCTTCTACGATGCCAAGGACAAGGTGCGCAACGTCCATCTGCCCAATGAGCGTCACGACTTCCGCGAGAACAAGCGTCAGGCCGTCTACGACTTCTTCATCGATGTCTTCGGCCTCGACGGCACCATGCTCGACGAGAGCAAGATAGAGATTGAACCTGACGACGTACTGAAATCGCTGTACCATTAACTGACATGAAGAAACTATTGATGACATCATTGCTGATGGCAATGACTGGCGTGACACTGGCCCAGGAGACTCATTACCACAAGGGCCTGCGGTCTCAGGAGGACAACGACAAGACGGGTACGGTAGCAGCCGACCCACACTTCGACGGTGGCGGTGTCTACTGGAGCCGTGTACGTAACGTCGACGATGTTGCCATCACCCATGAGTCGCCTGCCGACTCGATAGCACGCCGCGAGAACTTCAAGCGCCTCTGCCGACTGGCCTACGATGCATACGACGACGGCGACGCCCTGAAAACCATACAGTTTGGCGACAGCGCCTTGCAGACCCGCTATCACACGGCCGACCTCTATTTCTTCATGGGTGTGTCGTTCGAGAAATTGGGCAGCTACGACGAGGCAGAATGGAGTTATCGCAAGGCACTGGGAGCCGGCTACCCAGGTGCGCTGCCAGCCTATAATGGTTTCAAGGAACGCCAGAAACAGCGCAAGGCCGAAGAGAAACAACGAAAAAAGGAAGAAAAGCGCAGGGCAAAGGAGGCAAAACTATCCCAGTAAGAAAAAAACAAATTATCTTCAGGAAATTTCTTTTTTTCTTTGAAAAACAGTATCTTTGCACCAGAATGAAGAAATTTGGATTACTGCCTCGCATCATCATCGCCATCGCGATGGGATTATTGATAGGGAACGTGCTGCCGGAAAGTGGGGTGCGCGTGTTCGTGACGTTCAACGCTTTATTCAGCCAGTTCCTGGACTTCCTCATTCCGCTCATCATCGTCGGACTGGTGGTGCCAGCCATTGCCGACATCGGACAGTCGGCAGGCAAATTGCTTTTGCTGACTGTCGGATTGGCTTATGCCGACACCATCCTTTCAGGATTGCTCGGCTACACTACGGGCTCAATGATTTTCCCACAGTTGATAGACGCAAACGCTTCGACAGCGATAGAAAAGCCTGATATGCTGAAACCCTACTTCGAATTGCAGATACCACCTTTTCTTGATGTGATGGCGGCATTGGTGAGTTCGTTCGTGATAGGCATCGGCATTGCCTACACCAATTCACCAACGCTGAAGAAAGGGTGTGAGGAGTTCCGCACCATCATCGAGAAAACCATCCAGACGGCCATCATTCCCATCCTGCCACTCTATATCTTCGGCATTTTCCTCTCCATGACATTTACAGGCGAAGCATATAAAGCACTATTGGTGTTTGCCAAAATCATCTGCATTATCTTCGTGCTGCATATCGTCATCCTGCTCTATGAGTTCCTGATTGCAGGGGCAGTGGCACGAAAGAACCCGCTACGTATGCTGATGAACATATTCCCCGCCTATCTTACTGCTCTGGGCACCTCGTCGAGTGCTGCCACCATTCCTGTAACTCTTAAGCAGACAAAGAAGATCGGTGTGAGTGATGAAATCGCCTCTTTTTGCGTCCCGCTCTGTGCTACTATCCACATCGCAGGCTCGACGATGAAGATTACCTGTTGCGCCCTCACCGTCTGCCTCATCGAGGGACTGCCTCACTCGCTGCCGCTATTCCTTCATTTCATCATTATATTGGGCATCTGTATGGTAGCGGCTCCCGGTGTGCCAGGCGGAGCAGCGATGGCGGCCCTTGCCCCTCTGTCAGGTATACTGGGATTCGACCCCAATGCCCAAGCCGTCATGATTGCCCTCTACATCGCAATGGACTCCTTCGGCACAGCCTGTAACGTAGCTGGTGACGGCGCCCTTGCTGTCATCATCGATCGCCTACACAGGAAAAAAACATGAAGCAGTTTATAGGCTATATTTTCGCTTTGTTGGTGGTGGCAGTAGCGCATTTTACGGCTGTCAGTCTTTGATTACCATCGATTTTCCTGAAAGCGTGGTAAGTTTAGGCTCTTATGTCATTGACTATTGCCCGGCTATGACAGATTGCTACTTCCGCCACACCACACCTCTTAATATAATTGCAGGGACATTCCATGAGTCAACCCGACAACAGTTGACGCTTCATGTACCTTCTGGATGCAAGGCGCAATATGCTACCGCTGAATACTGGAAGGACTTCAAGGAAATTGTTGACGACATTCCTACAACAGCCATCCTGCCCGTTTTGACCAAGCAGGATGCGGAATCGTTTTACGACCTTCGCGGCAATCGCCTGGATAAGACAAGGCTTCCCAAAAACAGCATTGTCATTCTTAACGGCAAAAAATATATTGTGAAATAAATGTTTCCAACTGATTAAGGAGATTCAAGATCATGGAGCCAGTTCTTAGAAGGTGACTCTCTGATCTTTACTGAGATAACAATAT
>JAEEGL016829831.1_pt1 | contig 10104 bp, 9 predicted proteins | sample 9134231 | NCBI WGS metagenome assembly JAEEGL01 (sample SAMN16246548, study PRJNA631951) | gut metagenome | biome: gut microbiome; feature: rumen; material: fiber-attached | host: Bos | place: Iran: Karaj | collected 2018-10 | reverse complement strand
TGAATCCCGCTCTACAAGTATGAGATCTGCGTAAAACTGTTCCAGAAGCATCTGCACAGTCATAAAAAATCTGCCCGCTTTTTACAGTCTATTCAGAAAGATTGATTCCGCGTCCGTATTTTTCTGTCCAGATTGCAGGCTGAGTTAAATCGTTAGGATCTGCAAAGGTTGCCGGGCGCTGAACTGTCTTATGAACAGGCTGAGGAGCTTCTTCTTCTGAGTCCGGTTCAAAAAGTGAAGGTCCCCAGGTTGCAGGCTTTTCATCCTTATCAGGATTTGATTCAAAGGAAAAAGGCTCTGACAGCTGCTGACCGCCAAAAGGCTTTTTTTCTTCAATTGGATCCGGAGTTCGGCTTACATGCAGAATAGAATCAAGTTCATTTGCTTTTACAACATTTGGATCGTTTATTACAGGCTCTTCTACTTTCGGCTCCGGAACAACTTCGCTAGTTACAGTATTCTGCTCATTATCAAAACCGGTAGCAATTACAGTTACGCTGATTTTATCTCCCATCTGTGGAGAAGTAACCTGACCCCAGTACATATTAAAGTCCTGAGCGGCACTGCAGCTGACAATTTTACAGATATCATTAACTTCGGCCATAGAAACTTCTTCAGAAGCACAAATATTGATGAGCAGGTTTTTGGCACCGTCAATATGAGAATCTTCGAGCATAGGGTTAGAAATGGCTTTAGTGGCGGCATCAACGGCACGGTTTTCGCCTTCGCCAATACCAATTCCAAAGATTGCATTTCCCTGGCCCTGCATTGTATTTTTAACGTCTGCAAAGTCGGTATTAACACTACCCGGTTTAGTAATGATATTTGAAATACCTTCTACCCCTTGACGCAATACATCATCTGCAAAACGGAAGGCATCCGGTACAGAAGTATTTTTATCTACAACCTTAAGAATCTGCTGGTTTGGAATAACAATAAGGGAATCAACCTGTCCTCTTAATTTTTCAAGACCGGCCTTTGCCTGACGCATTCGAACAGGGCCTTCAAAATCAAATGGAGTTGTTACAACTGCAACAGTAAGAGCACCAAGCTCACGGGCAATCTGAGCAACAATTGGAGCAGAACCGGTTCCTGTACCACCACCCATTCCGGCAGTAACAAAAACCATATCAGCACCGCGCAAAGCATTTGTAATCATTTCACGGTCTTCATCTGCAGCCTGTTCTCCAATTTCCGGGCGGCCACCGGAACCAAGACCTTTAGTAACCTTTTGACCTATAGCAAGACGGCAGTTTACATCTGCTTTAGAACCGCCTAAGGCCTGAAGATCTGTATTTATTGCAATGAATTCTACGTTCTTAATCTGGGCTTCAATCATGCGGTTTACGGCGTTTCCACCACCGCCACCACAGCCAACAACTTTGATACAGGTAGGACTTGTAGTATTTTCCAGCTCTTCAAAATTTGGAGCGGCACCACTGTCCTCTACGATTGATAAATCCGATACATTCATACTTCCTCCCACTATGAATCATCTTTATTTAATATTTTAAAAGTTCCCCCACTTTTAAAAAAACAATTTCCTTAATCGCTTAAAGATATTTTCTTTAGTTTCTCCCTTTTGTCCGGCAGCCTTTTTTGGTCTGCGGCGAGTATCACGGGTTTCTACCAGCCCCTTGTTAGCAACAACAAGTCCTATGGCCGTTGCAAATTCAGGCTTGCGGTATTCTTCCTGAAGTCCACCAAGACTTTCCGGTACACCACAACGAACAGAAGAAGTTTTAAATACTTCCTGAGCAAGCTCAACAACACCTTCCATCTGTGCACCGCCACCGGTAAGAATAATATTACCTGCAAGCTGTTTTATAGAATCGCTGGTATTTTTAATAACCGCCTGCTTTACCATTGTAAAAATCTGCATCATGCGTGCAGTTACAATTTTTGCAATTTCTGATTTTTTAGTCAACTCCGGAGCACGGCCACCTACTCCCGGAAGAATTACATCAACATCATTTTGAATTCCGTTAGGCCAGCAGCAGCCATATTCAAGCTTAATTTTTTCTGCCGCTGCAACAGGAATGCTGTTTACTACAGAAATATCATTTGTTACAAGATTTCCGCCAACCTGAACTGAGGCAGTGCTGACCGGAGCTCCATTAAGAATGACAATAACATCTGTGGTTCCGGCGCCAAGATCAATTATGATAGAACCCAGCTCAAGCTCATCATCATGACAAACAGCCTGAGTTGCGGCAAGAGTTTTTAACATAACACCATCAAGACCGTATTCTGCACGGCTTATGCAGCTTTTCATATTTTGAATTAAGCTCTTGGAGGCAGTAATAATATGAACCTTAGCTTCAAGCTTAAAGCCAAGGCGGTTTATAGGATCAGGAATATGACCAATATCGTCTACAAGATAATCCTGGGGAATAACATGGATTTTTTCACGGTCTGCAGGATAATTAATTGCCGTAGCAATATCTATAACCTTTTCTACGTCAGAACTGGTTACATAAGCAGAACCACCTTTGCTGTTATTTCGGATAGGAACAATACCACTGGAATTATCACTTTCAATCTGAGAACCACCGATAGAAGCAATTACAGAAGTAACAAGAACACCGCCTTTTGTTTCGGCGGCTTCTATGGCTTCTTTGATGGCATCTTTGGCATCTTCAATATTTACAATTACACCGTTTCTAAGTCCGGCTGATTTTTGGGCAGACGTGGCAATAATATGAAGTTCACCCATATCATCTACTTCGCCGATTGCCACCCTTATAAAACTTGTTCCAATATCAAGTCCAACAATTATTCTATCGTCTGCCATTTTCTTAAGACCCCTACCTTATCTTACACGAAACAGAGCCGTAACGCAAATCAATTTCGCTTACATCAGTTCCAAGCTTGTTTACGACATCTAATACTACCATCATATACTTTAACGCGTCTTCATTCAATGAGCGATCGGTTAAAACTTTAACTTTTGACTGAGCAGGTATAAGGGCAAGCTCATAGTTTCCGGTATCTTTTGGGAGAACACAAATTTCTGCAATTCCTGCAAAATAATTTTTTCCAAGAGAGCTGATTTTATAAATCTGATCAATAAGAGGGCGGTACTTAGAAGGAATACGCATTCCACCGGACATATGTTCAACAGGAAGTCCCGAAATAATAGGAATAAGGTTTGAATCAACCTGGGCACGATCTTTTACAGGAAAAAGAACACCATTTTTATCAATCTGAACAGGATTTGTATAGCCATCATCCATTACAAAAGTAACTGCAACAGGTTCTCTTTCTACAACATTGATATAAATGCGATCAGGGAATCTTTTTTCTACCATTACATTATCAATTCCCGGTTCAGAAGAAAGAATTGCAACAGCCTGGCCAACATTAAAATTAACCCAGTTTGTACTGCCCATTGGCAAAAGCTTTTCTGCAATTTCTTCTGCAGTATAAATATTCTGTCCGGAAACAGTTACCTTTGGACTTGAAAAAGCCGGCATGACATACTTATAAACCACAAGCTCTGCTACGAGGAAAAAACAGAGAATTCCAAAAACCACCTTGATAATCTTGATTTTTTTATCGCTGTTTTCTTCCTGTTTAGAAGGCTGTGAATCCCTTGACGAAAACTTTCCGAATGAAACTGTTTCCGTTGTAACCTGTGTGTCATTCATCAAAACTCCGATATTACCCATTTTTGTTTACCTTTTCCCTTTTTTTTGTTTAGTTTTTATATAACAGTAAGCGAATCAACGCTTATGTCTTCAAATTTAGTAAAGTCTTCCGCTTTTTCCTGACAACGCGAAGCATTAAGAATAAAGCCGCACATTGCCAGTGTTACTATGATTGATGAACCTCCAACAGAAAAGAACGGAAGAGGAATTCCTGTTGGCGGCAAAAGCCCGCATACAACCATACAGTTTACAATTGACTGCATAAAAATAATTGAAACACAGCCAAAACAACCATAAGAAGCAAATCTGTCAGGACAGGCAAAAGCAGCTTTATAACCTCTCCAGGCAAAGAAAAGAAGAAGGAATATATAAGCAACAACACCTACATAGCCCATAGCTTCTGACCAGCCGGCAAAAATATAGTCTGCCTGAACCTCCGGAATTGAATTTAATTTTGTAAGATTTCTTCCAATTCCAACGCCCCAAAAGCCACCGGCAGAAATTGCTGCTTTAGAAGCATTTGCCTGATAATTAAAATCCTGTCCGCCTTCAGAAGGTTTTAAAAAACCAATAATTCTTTCTATACGATACTGCTCAGAGGCAACCACAATAATTACTACAGGAATTGCAATAAGCATAAAAGGAATTATCCATTTAAGCTTTTGGCCTGCAATAAAAAACATAAGAATTCCAATCAGAGTAATAAATACGCTTGTAGAAAAATCCTTTTGCAAAAGAACCAGCAAAACCATAAGCAGGAAAATACCTACACAAGGCAGCACATCCTTTTCGCCTGAAACATCTTCACTTAATTTGTCAAAATAAGAAGCCAGGTATAAAACAATTGTAAACTTAACAAGTTCTGACGGCTGAAAGGTAAAGTTTAAAGGCAGCCTGATCCAGCGGCGGGCACCGTTTTTTTCAACCGAAAGTGGTTTTATAAAAGTACAGGCACAAAGCACCAGAGTAAAAAGCACAATTACTATTACCAGCTTTTTAATTGTTTCCATATCAAAAATAAAGAAAGTAAAAAACAAAGCCAGACCAACAGCAGAACAGACAAGCTGACGTTTTACAAAATAATATGAATCATTATTAAAGAATCTTGCTGCATAACCCTGTGAACAAACCAGAACAGTAAACATTCCAAGGCCCCAGAGCAGGATCATAGAAACCAAAAGCCAGATATCACTTTTATGATAGTTTTCAGAAGGCTTGTGTGCATAAAAATCGTACTGATTCATTATCTTGCATCCTCCTGAACAATCATAGGAATAAGCTTTTCCAAAGCCATGCTGTGAGAACCCTTAATGAGAATAAGAGCACCCTCTTTTACAGCTTTAAGAATTTTTTCTGCGGCAGAAGCATAAAAATTCTCGTCATTATTTTCAAAATAAATACAGTTTTTAGAGGTCTCCAAAAGCTTTTCGGCAGCCTTCATTTCCGGGCCGGCAAGAATAACAAGCTCTGCATCACCGGCAGCTACAACCTTGCCAATCTGTTCGTGAGCCTTTAAAGATTCTTCTCCAAGCTCCTTCATATCTCCCAGAACAAAAATCTTTTGAGAGCAGGTATTATCCTGAGCGCAAAAATCAATAACCTTTTCCATAGAATCAGGATTTGCATTATAACAGTCACAGACAATCACTGCCTTTTTACCTGACTTTAACACAACATCCTTAATTTCCATACGTCCGCTTACGGCAGACATTGCTTCAAGACCGGCTTTAATCTGCAAAGCAGGAATACCAAGTTCTTTTGCAAGGGCAATTACACCAAGTGCATTCTGATAGTTATATTCTCCGGAAAGTGGAAGTGTAATTTCTACACCGTCTACAGCAAATTTTGTTCCCCTAAGGCCAAGAGAGCTTATAAAACGAACACCGCTTTCAGACTCAGGAACATTTTTTCCAAAGCGGACAACCTTGCCGCAAACTTTTTCTGTACAATAATCTGCAAAATCATCATCTGCAGGAACAAAAGCAGCACCGGATTCAGGAATATAATCAAAAGACTTACGTTTTTCCTGAGCAATATTCCGGCGGCTTCCAAGAATACCAATGTGGGCAGTTCCAATGTTTGTGATAATTCCATACTGAGACTGCCATACAGCTGAAATTTCACCAATTTCATTTACACGGTTCATTCCCATTTCAAAAACGCCGATTTTTTCGTCTCCCCGAATCTGGAACATTGACAAAGGAAGCCCTGTTTCTGAATTAAAATTGCCTTTTGTGTAGGCAACAGCGTCCTGACCAAAATGAGCCTTACAAACACTAACAAGCATTTCTTTAGTAGTAGTTTTTCCGCTTGAACCGGTAATGCTTACACGAATCATATTGGCAGCAACCTTCTGAGCATAAGCACGGGCAGCGGCCTGCAGAGCATGCAGAGTATTGTCAACAGCAATAAAAACTACAGAGGCAAAGGAGGAAAATCCTTCTGCATTTTCATTGCTGTTGACCAACACTACAGCTGCACCATTTTCTACTGCCTGAGGAATATATTTATGACCATTTTGAAATTCACCAACTAAAGGCACAAAAAGTGAACCAGGAATAACATTGCGGCTGTCTGTAGCAACAGAAGTAAAGCAGCATTCACAAGCGTTTCCAATAACCTTGCCGCCGGTTGCTTTGAGAAGTGTATCTAAATCAAGCAAAGTTGCACTCATTTCTTCTCTCCTGTCATTTCTACACGAACAATATCTTCTGCTTCTGCCTTGTGCATTCCAAGCTCTTCTACAGCAATGCGTTCAATACGTTCTGCACTGCTAAGCTGGCTAATATCACTTACAAGCTTTTTATTTTCTTCAATTAATTTTTCCTGTTTAACTTCAAGCTCTGTAATTTCTTTGGTAAGGTCTGTATATTTTTTTGACTGAATTGCATAAAGCACCAGCATAACAGGAATAGAAAGCGCAAAAAGACTTATGAGAAGAACTTTAAAAAAATCTTTAATCTTAAGCTTAGTCATTCTATTCATATACAAACCACCCTAAAATCCAACAACACCATCAAGATGATACTCAGTAGCATCAAAAAGCTTGCGCACAACACGCAGCTTGGCACTACGAGAAGGAGAATTAACCTTAACCTCTTCCTGAGTAGGAATTACAGGCTTTCTGGTCAAAATCTCTGCACACTGGCGTCCACCACAACGGCAAACAGCAACCTCCGGCGGACAAACACATTTTTTACCAAGATTACGAAAATAATTTTTTACAATTCTATCTTCGAGCGAATGAAAAGTAATTACACCCATCTTTCCGCCGGTTTTAAGGCAACCAAAAGCCGCATGAAGTGAACGAGGAAGGCGTTCCAATTCCCCATTAACAGCAATGCGCAGAGCCTGAAAGGTTCTTGTAGCAGGATGAATATTTCCGTAACGATAATTTGCAGGAACTGAATTCCAGATAATTTCTGCAAGAGCTTTAGAAGATTCAATACGTCCATTCTGGCGGGCAGCAACAATTGCACCGGCAATACGGCGGCTCAATTTTTCTTCACCATAAAGATAAATAAGATCTGCAAGCTTTTCTTCAGGCAAGTCATTTACCAGGTCTGCGGCAGATTTTTCACGGTTAGAATTAAGACGCATATCAAGCTTTTCATCGTACCTGAAGCTGAATCCACGCTGAGACTCTTCATAATGAAAAACAGAAATACCAAGATCAAAAAGAATTATATCAGGACGTTCAAATTCAGAAGGATAGTTTTTATAAAAATCGTCGAACCAGCCGTTGTAAAAATGAATGCGGTCTCCAAAACCAGCAAGACGTTCTCGGGCTTTTGTCTGAATTATACTGTCAGCATCAACACCAATAACAGTAAGATTTGGATATTTAGAAAGAAAATTGAACGTGTGTCCGCCTTCACCCAGTGTTGAGTCAACCATTACAGCATGGTTTTCGTAACTCTCCCCCACAGGACTCAACAATTCGAGACATTCTTTCAAAAGAACCGGCGTATGCACGATTTTCATTTTTTTAATCAAATTACCCTTCCTGCTATCCCCCACCCAAGGATAAACAGTCAGTAGTAATTCCCCTTCCACCCAATAGTTTTTTTTATATCAATTCAGGGCAAACCCTAAAAATTAATATCATTAAATTCTTCGGCCGCTTCCATGAACGACTCTTCGCTTTCTTCAAGATACTTCTTATAAGCTGCAGAATCCCAAACTTCAATAAACTTTGCAACTCCAAGAATCGTACAATCCTTTGAAAGCCCTGCATGTTCACGCAGACTCTGGGGAATGGAAAGGCGTCCGTTTTTATCGAACTCAACCTGCTGGGCCGGCGCAATAAAATGTCGAACAACCTGCATACTTCTTTCTTTCAAAGGCGATGCATTAGACATCATCTTTGCCTGAAAGCTTTCCCATTCATCAGCGGTAAAAAGCCATAAGCAGTTTCTTGGACCTTTGGTGACTATAAGTACGTTGCCGGGCACAGCAGTTCTCAGCTTAGCCGGAAATGAAAGCCTGCCCTTTTCGTCAATCGTATTATTGTATTCACCAGTTAATAGATTCATACCCACTTATTACCACTTTCTACCACTTTTTCCCACTTATCTACCATTTTACACCATTTTTTCCTAAAGTCAAGCACTTTTTTTGCCGAAAATTAAAAAATATGCATTTTTTTCATTACTAAGAATGAGGGGCAATTATTAATAGAACAAATTAGAAAAAACAGTCCACTGGACTATTTTTTCTAATTTGTTCTATCTTAAATCCCTCGCTCCAGCCCTACGGTCTTGCGCTACCCCTTCGCCTAGGGGCTCTGCCCCTAAAACCCCTGGCAATGTATACATAAGATAAAAAAAAAATGCTCCCGCTGCGGACCTGTCTTTGCTCTGCCGAGTAGACGTTGCAAGTTTTCGAAGAAAACTTGATAGTGAGCGTAAGCGAACGTACTAACTATGCGTCGCGGACTGTGAACCTCCGCTCCGCATTTTTCCATAAATCTATACTTTAGGGTTTTAGAGGAAGAACTCTTAGATGTAGTGCCCAAAGAGTGAAAGACATCCCTATACTTAGAAATAAAAAAAATGCATATTTTTTATATGCCACGAGGTTCTATCAATACATATAATGAAAGTTCTCTTCATAATACTTTGAAGGTTTTTTATGCCGAAAAATTTGGTGGGAAAACTGAATTTGAAGCTGACGGGCATATTTATGATATTCTTTGTGGTGACGGGCATGTAATTGAGATACAGACTAAAAATCTTTCTAAGCTGGCGGGGAAAATGAAGGATGCATTGGATAAGGGGCACAAGGTTAGTCTGGTTTATCCGCTGGTTTACAGAACCAGGATTATAACAACAGACGAACAGGGAAAACCTGTTTCCAACAGATTAAGTCCTAAAAAAGGTTGCATTTATGACATTTTCCGGGAAATCACCGGGCTTACGGACATTCTCTTAAATAAAAAATTTATTCTTGAAGTTATTACAATAAATATGATTGAACACCGGGTGCGCACACAGGAACCGGTTCAAACGCAAAACAAAAGCCGCAGGTTTCGCCGCAACTGGATTAAAGTAAACAAACGGCTTGATGAAATTTTAGAAACAAGACAATTCAAAAATAAAAAGGACTACACTGCCCTGCTGCCAAAAGGTCTACCGCCGGAGTTTTGCGCAAAAGACATTGTAAAAGAAGATCCTTTGCTAGCACGCTACGCACATCTTATATTGTGGGTTTTAGTACGCATTCCGGTAATAAAAGAAGTGAAGAAAAAAGGAAGGAGCAGGTATTATAAGTGGATTGCTTCGCCTGCGGCTCGCAATGACGAATAATCCATAAAAAAAAGGGACTCATAAGAGCCCCTTTTTTTATATATTTATTGCATTAATCAGAAGATTACCAGTTGTCATTCATATCATCTTCGTCATGATTTTCCATGTCGTAAAGGTCTGTTACAGCACGAAGATCATCAAGGTAAAGATAATATGTACCGCGAGCCTGCATTGGGTTACAGTCAACACGGAATCCAAGAATCTTGAAGCCCGGTTTGTCACCGTAGTAAACGCTGCTCTGAACAATTCCATGTTCTCCATCAGGACTAGGTGGAACTACACAAGTAAGCTTTTTCCAGCCACTGAATCCGAGTGAACCCATATAAAGCTCATAGTTTCTTCCAAAATAATCCTGCAAAAGAAGATACATTTCGTGATCCTGGTTACGTCCACAAACCCACATAGAAACAGTCTTTACAGTTCCTTCTACAGGCATTGGGCGACCGGCCATAATTGTAAATGAATCCAAACCACGGCGGAAGAAGTCTACTCTTACACCAAGTACGAGAGTATCTTCATCTTCTTTTCCTTCATCTTCCTTAAGAGGTTCTTTCATTGCAGGGCTTCCTTCAAAAAGGCGGGCTGCAATTGTACCATCATCAGGAGAAATATGAACATACCATGAACCTTCGCGTTCAAACTTATCT
>JAEEGL016140484.1_pt1 | contig 10104 bp, 8 predicted proteins | sample 9134231 | NCBI WGS metagenome assembly JAEEGL01 (sample SAMN16246548, study PRJNA631951) | gut metagenome | biome: gut microbiome; feature: rumen; material: fiber-attached | host: Bos | place: Iran: Karaj | collected 2018-10 | reverse complement strand
TACTTCGAGAAGCCGTATTCATCGCAGACCTCGTCGTCTACGAGGAACGCGTCGACGTGGGAATCCATCGAGCCGATGCCGCGGTAGAAGAGCTTTACGTCCGCAAGGAATTTCTCCTTGTTCTGCATCGCGCGCAGATGGCTGTTGAAATCGAGCGATTTGTCGAGATCTCTGCCCGGGCCGACGCGGCGCATAAAGCCGGAGAGCAGGCCGATATAAGCGAAGACTTCGGGATGCTCCAGGCCGATCACGCACGACTGCATCGAGCCCATCGAGAAGCCCGCGAGGCCGCGGTGCCATTTGTCCGCGATGACGCGGTACTTGCGCTCGATCATCGGGATACAGCTTTCGATGATCGATTTCGCGAGTCCTTCGCCCGCGCTCATCATCGTTTCGTTTTTCGCGCGCTGCATGCCGTCGTTCATCACGATGATAAACGGTTCGACTTTGCCCTGCGCGATCAGGTTGTCCATGATATGGTTGACGCGGCCGTTGAAGATCCACGAGGTCTCGTTTTCGCCGGCGCCGTGCTGGAGATAGAGCACCGGGTATTTCCCGCCCTTGTAGTAATCCGGCGGGAGATAAATGTAGCAGCGCTGCTCGGATTCAAACGCCTGCGACCAGTAGTATTCGATCGCGACCGTGCCGTGGGGAACGTCGTTCATCAGGATGAACGGCGCGTTTGGATCGGGGATCTCCACGTAGTTGATCGCCTTGCCGTGGCTGTAGTACTGCGGGCAGTAGGGCGAAACCGCCTCGGCCCCGTCGATCAGGAAGACGAAGGCCTTCGGGCCCTTGAAGAGCGGATCGTACGCGAGCGTTGCGCGCCATACGCCGTCCTCGCCCTTTTCCATCGGGAGCGGCGCCTCGGGCTTTAAACCGAAGGAAACCGCAAGGCTCTTTGCGTCGGGCGCGTAGAAGCCGAATTTCACGTCGCCGTTTTCCTGGACCTTCGCGCCGGTATCGAGCGGCGTCGCGTCAAAGAAGTTTTTGCCGGGAAGCGCCTGCGGCCCCTGCGGCGCGAACGCGCTGATGCGGTCGTCGAACACGCGGTTGCCGATAAAATCAAAAGTTGCCATACGTTTTTCGTTCCTTTCTTTTTTTATTGGAAGCGCTCAGACGAGCGCCGAATAGACGATGTTGCGAATGCGCGGATGGACGTATTCCTCTTTGTTGGGAGCCGCCTGATGCGCGTAGACGATCGTGATCTTCTCCTTGGGATCCATCAGCACCCAGGAGCCGAAGCCGCCCGTCCAGCCGAATTCGCCGATCGAGGAATTGCTGCCCGCTTCGGGGCGCATGCGCGTGCGCACCGCGAGCCCGTAGCCGTAGCCGCTGTGGTAGGGATTCTCGAATTCGCGCATCGCCTGCTCGCCCAGGCGGTTCATCGCCATCAGGCGGATCGTGGAATCGTTGAGCAGCCGGACGCCCGTATATTCGCCGTTCGTCATCGCAAGCGCGAACTTCGAATAGTCGTCGATCGTGCCGAACAGTCCGCCGCAGGCCGATTCATAGGTCGGGAAGTAGAAGATCGCCGGGAAATCGCCCTGGACGCGCTTGCCGTCGCGGAAATAATAGAGCGGCGAGACGCGGTCCTTCTTCTCCTGCGGGACGTGGAAATAGGTATCGACCATGCCGAGCGGCTCAAAGAAGTGCTCTTTTAAGTATTCGCCGAAGGTCGTCCCCTCGATCATCTCGAGCATCCCGGCCGCAACGTCGAGGCTCTGGCCGTAGTAATAATGCTCGCCCGCCTCAAAGGCGCCCGGGGCCTTGCCGGCGGCCTTCGCGAACTCGGTGAGGTTGTAGGTGCCGTTTTTCTTGCACTCGTCCATCATGTCCGAGATCACTTCGCTGTTGGGGTTCTTCCAGTGCCAATCGACCGTAACGCCGCTGGTCATATCGAAGAGATGGCCGACGGTGACCGTCTTTTTCGCCGGAACGATCGAAAGATCGCCGCGCGGCGAATAGGAAAAGACCTTGTGATCCTTGAATTCGGGGATGAACTGCTCCACCGGATCGGTCAGCAGGAATTTGCCCTTCTCGAAAAGCTGCAGTACGGCCGCGCTCGCGATCGGCTTTGTCATCGAAGCGAGCTGGCAGATCGTTTTGTCGGTAAAGGGCGTCTGCTTTTCCGCGTTTGCGTAGCCGACGTAGTTTTCGTAAAGGAGTTCCTCACCCTGATAGACCCGAAGGCCCGCGCCTGCGATGCCGAGATCCAGTACGTCCGAAAGCAATGCGTCCAGATTTTTTAAGTTTCCCATATCGTTCCTCCTCGTTTTTTATCGTTTCAGCGTTCTTAAATAACGCTTTCGTTCTTCCGGGATGCGGCGGCTTTCGGTCGCTTTGCGGATCGCCCGGTTCTGAACGTCCTTTGAAAGCGCGCCGTTTTCGAAATACGGCAGCGCCGCCGCGTACTGCTTCGCGAGCGCCTCGGCAAAATACCAGGCGCACGCCATGTTTACATAATATTCCTCCGAGCGCACCGCCGCGACCAGCGCGGGGTACTCGGGATCGAAGCGCTCGTCGAGGAAATTTTTCATCAGGGAGATGACCGCGAAGCGCTTTTCATAGATACCCGGCGCGTTGAGCATCTCGCGGCAGAAGGCGAGGAACCGCGCCTCGTCTTTCACAAAAGCCTTCGGGTCGAAGGTGTCGCTCGTGGACCAGCTGTCGATCAGCGGCAGAAAGCGCCGCAGGCCCTCTTCGCATTTTTGCGCGTCGCGCTCCTTCGAGAGCAGGATCGCGTGGAGGTTGTCCTCCTCGAAATAGTAATGCGGCAAACAGGAAAGGAACGCCGCCTTCTGCGCTTCGCTCAGCTCCTTTGCGAGCGCGCGAAGCGCCGGGAACCGGATCCCGATCACCCGCTCGGGCACAACGGTCGGGATCAGCGGGAGCGTAAAATCGCGGTATTTGGGATCCTTAAGCGCAAAGAGCTTTTCGCGGATTTCGCCGATCTGCGGCGGCAGAAAGCGATCCCTGAGCTTTTCGAGGATCTGCTCGTCCGCCGGGCAGAATTCGAAGTTTCCGATCTCTTCCGGCGTGATCCACCTTAGCTCGGCGTGCTCGAGGGGCTGCGGTTCGCCTTTTTCGATCCGCGCGCGGTAGAGCGAAAGCCGGATCGTCAGGTCCGGGTAGACGTGCTCGACCTCGAAGAAGAGGTCTCCCGCCGCGATCTCAACGCCGAGCTCCTCCCTGCATTCCCGCCGCAGCGCTTCTCGCCTCGTCTCCCCTTTTTCCACCTTTCCGCCCACGAATTCCCACAAAAGCGCGCGCGCTTTGTGCGCCGGGCGGCGGCAGATCAGAAACGTTCCGTCCTTTTCGATCAGGGCGGCGACCACTTCGGTCATCGGCGCCGCCTCCTTCCCTGATTGATTTGGATTTTATAAGTTAACATAACACTTATGAATCAGATTTACAGCTCCATCTTCACGAGGGATTCATCCGTGCCTTCCTCGAACTTTTTTTCCTGCGTCCGATGAAAGCCGTGCGCCTCGTAGAAGCGGATCGCATCGGTGTTTTTTTCGATCGCCCAGAGGAACCGGACCGGGAAATGCTCTTTTACGTACTCGAGCAGCGCCGATCCGATCCCGCTTCTCCAGAAGAAGTAATCCACGTAGAGCTGTGCGATCTCCTCGCCCTCGATATGAATGAGCCCCTTCACGATCCCGTCGTCGTAGACGAGGATCTTTTCGAGAATATCGGCTTTTCCGTATTGCTTTGCCACGCGCAGCACCTGAAGCTCCCCGAAGGAGTATTCGTCGTCCTGAAAGATCGGGCGAAACTTGATCCGCTTTACGAACACGAGGATCTCCGCGATGCGGGAAAGATCCTCCAGCCGGGCTTTTCGGATCACGCCTGTTTCGCCCGCTTTGCGCGCCGCGGCATCCAGGAAGCAGCGGTATCGTACGGAAACTCCGTCAGGATAGCGAGCCTCCTCGCGTTCGGTTGAAAAGCCGCATTTTTGATAGAATCCGACCGCGTCGGCATCCGTCTGCGCGGAAAGCCGGGCGATTCCCTCGGCTTTCATCGCCTGCCGGATCATATCGCTCCCGATCCCGCGGCCGCGGCGCTGTTCGGCTACTGCGATCCCAAGGATCTCCGGGAGCTCACCGCTCCTTTTCAGAACGAGCAGCCCCGCCGTTTCGCCCTCTTCCTCGCAGAGATATACCCGAACGCAAGGCTCCGAGAGGAACGCTTCCATCTTTTCTTTGTATTTCTTAAAATCCGGCGCGTACATGCACGCGCGGTAAACGAGATATGCCTCCTGCGAAAGAAGCCGCTCCCGATCGTTGCAGAATGCTGTTTCCATTTCTTTTTTCCTGCGGTTTTCCTAAAAAAAGGCAGCGGAAATTCCGCCGCCTTTTCGCGTTACAAATCGATTTCTTCCTTGAGCGGGGCGTAGAAATAGCCCGTGGAAACGAGGTTCTCGTAGAAGCGGACGGCCTCGTCCGCCACTTCCTCAACGATGCCCATCTCGTGGCCGACGCCGCTGTAAATCACGAGCTTGCAGTTTTTGAGCGCCTTCGCCGTGCGCAGCATCAGATCCGGGCGCGAGATCGTATCGAGCATCCCGCCGATCACGAGTGTCGGCGTTTCGATCGTGGAGAGCGCCTTGACGACGTTCTCCTCCGTCCCGTACGCGCGCAGCGGGCGGCCGTAGTCGATCGCGCGGGTCTCGGGCGAATTGTAGACTTCCTCGTAATCCGGCGCTTCGCGCAGCTTGCGGCGGTATTCGTCTTCCTGGGCGCGGCGGCGCAGGATGCGCCCATCGTCCGTTTCCGCGCGGAAGCAGGGCTTCGGCGGCGCGATGCCCATCATGCTCATCGTCCGGTACGAAAGCCGGCTTTCGTCGATATTGTGCGGCCCGGGAACGACGGCGAAGAAGCAGATCACCCGCTCGGGGTAATTCAGTACAACGTGCCAGCCCGCGCCCGCGCCGTGGGAAGCGCCGGAGTAGACGAAGCGGTCGATGCCCTTAAAATCGGCAAAGGCGATCACGTCCTTTGCAAACCGGTCGTACCAGTGGTCGCCGTAATCCTCGGTGACGTGGGTCGAGCGGCCGAAGCCGCGGTTCGTCAGCAGAAAGACGTGGAAGCCGCGCTTTGCGAGCTCGCGCTCGAGGGTGTAGCCGTTGTGATCGCACTGCGTGCAGATCAGGCAGCGGTCGCCTTCGCCGAGTTCTTCGTAATAGATTTCAACGTTGTCGTCGGTTTTGAAGAAAGGCATTCGGTTCTCCTTTTATTCGGCGCCGATCTCCCGGCGGCATTTGCGGATATACTTGAAGACTTCGGGCAGATAGAGGTTCCAGCTCTTCCAGTCGTGTATACCGGGCGCCTCGATCCAGTCGATCTCAACGCCGAGCTCCTTTGCGTAGGCGCGGTATTCAACGTTGCCGTTGTAGGTGTGGTCCTCCGTGCCCTGGCAGTGCAGAAATCGAGGCAGCTGCCTGCCCTCCTCCACCGCTTTTTTGAGCAGATGGAAGCAGTCCTCGTTCGTCCCGAGGATCGCGGAGGGGTTGTCGTCGCAGCCGTAGATATCGTTGAAAACGCTGGGCTTTCCGTCCTTCGGGGCGCCGCCGGGGACGCGGTCCCATCTGCCTTCGGCGTAGCGGCGCGCCACCTCCACCGCGGAGGCGAGCGGAACGGCGCACAGATAGCGCTCGGGCTGCAGCAGCGCGAGCTTGACCGTGCCGGAGCCGCCCATCGACATTCCGGCGATGAAGTTATCCTCGCGCTTTCTCGAGAACGGGAAGCGCGAATAGATGTATTCGGGCAGCTCGTTTAAGTAGTAATCGAGCCAGTTCGGGCCGTAGGCCATATTCGCGTAGCTCGATTGCTGCGCGTCCGGCATCACAACGGCGTAGCCGTATTCCTCGGCGAAAAGCTGCACCTTCGTGCAGTTGTGCCAGTCGGTGTAGTTGTCGGAGCCGCCGTGCAGGAGCCAGAGCACGGGCAGCAGGCCCTTTTTGCCGTATTCGGCCTCGTAGTCGGGCGCCTCGGAGCGTTCGATCGCGCTTGGGATGATGATTCGCGCGGCGGTCGCAAGACCGATCGTTTTCGAATTGAAATGAATCGTTATTACTGCCATGACGAACCCTCCTTACCGTTTCGGGAGCCGGAGCCAGTCGAAGAACGGCTCAACGTAGCGGTCCCATAAATCGAAGCTGTGAACGCCCATATCGTAGAAATCGTCGATCTCTACGCCGCGGGCCTTGAATTTCGCGATCGCGCCGCGCACCTGGTTCACGCCGAAATCCTGCTCGCCGACGAGCGACCAGAGCCGCGGCATTCTTTCGCCCGCCGCAGCGCGTTTTCCGGCAAGGTCGATGATGTCGCTTTCGGTGCCCTCGATCTCCTCGGCAGAACCGAACGCGAGCTTGAAGGAATGATTCTGCGGCGCGTTTTTCGTAAAGTCGCGCGTGATCTCAACGATGTCGAGCGCGCCGGCGAACGCGCCGGCCGCGCAGTAGCGCTCGGGGAAATTGAGCGCGAGCTTAAAGGCGATATAGCCGCCCATCGAAGCGCCCGCGGTGAAGTTTTCCTCGCGCTTTTTCGAAAGACAGGGGAACATAAAGTGAATCGCCGCCGGCAGCTCCTGCGAGAGCATCGTATAGTACTTCATGCCGTGGACCATGTCCATGCCGTGGCCGTCCGAAACCGTGGGACACACGACGGCGAGGCCGCGCTTGTTGGCGTAGCGTTCGATCGAGGTCTGGCGGAGCCACTCCGTGCAGTCCTGGTTTGCGCCGTGGAACAGCCAGAGCACGGGGTACGGCTTGTCCGCCGGTTGATCCGGCAGGATCATAACGACCTCCTGATGGTAGCCGAGCGCCTGAGAGCGAAAATCGAGTTCTACAAGTGCCATTGTTTCTTTCTCCTTTTTTTGTTGAAAGCCCGATAGCCCGGACTTTTTGATGGAAGTTCGGCGCGCCCGCGCCGGAAAAAGGTTCCGCTGCTTCTATCATAGCACGCAGCGGGAAAAGCGTCCATCCCTTTTTGAGCAAAGGAGGCCGCTTTTTCAGAGAATTCCCGAAAGATCGTAGCCGGCGAGGTATTCCGCCGCGGCCTTGCAGACGCTTTTAAGGCACCGCTCCTCAAAGGGCGTCTCGAGCCCCGCGTTTTTGAGCAGCTCGGTAAAGGTGCGGCTGCCGCCCTGCTCTGTATAAGCCATGTAGCGCTCCCAGGCCGTTTTGCGGTCTTTTTGGATCAGCACCCAGAATTCGAGCGCCACGGTCTGCGCAAGGCAGTAGTCGATATAATAGAACGGATAGGAATAGATATGGTGCTGCCGCTGCCAGCCCTCGCCCTCGGAATAGAAGGGGATCTCGCCGTCGAGCTTCATCCAGGGCATATAGATCCCGAGCAGCTCTTTCCAGACGTTGTGGCGCTCGCGCGGGGTCAGCTCCGGACGCTCAAAGACGACGTGCTGGAAATGGTCGACCATCGTCCCGTACGGAATAAAGGTGATCGCGGAGGCTAAGTGCGTATAGCGGAACTTGCGCGCGTCGCTCCCGAAGAACGCCTCCGCCCAGGCCTCGCCGAAGAATTCCATCGACATCGAATGGACCTCGCAGGCCTCCATGCTCGGCCAGATATACTGGATCGGGATGCGGAAGCGGTTTACATAATTCGCGAACGCGTGGCCCGCCTCGTGGGTGACGACCTCCACGTCGCCGGCGGTGCCGTTGAAATTCGCAAAGATAAAGGGGACGTTGTAATCCATCAGGCTCGTGCAGTAGCCGCCGGCCTGCTTGCCCTGCGTCGAGAGGACGTCGAGCAGCTCGCCCGAGAGCATCGTGTTGAAAAACTCGCCCGTCTCCGGCGAGAGCTCTTCGTAGAATTTCTTCCCGGCGGCCAGGATATCGTCGGCCGTCCCCTGCGGGCGCGGATTGCCCGAGCGGAAATCGAGCGCGGCGTCCGCAAAGCTCAGCGGATATTCCACGCCGAGGCGCTGCGCCTGCCGGCGGTAGATCAGCTCCGCGACCGGGACGAGGTGCTTTTGAACGGCCGCGCGGAAGGCCTCCACGTCCTCTTTCCCGTAGCAGTTGCGGCCCATGCGGTCGTAGCCGAGCGGGAGGTAGTTTTCGTAGCCGAGCGTGCGGCCCATCCCGTCGCGCAGTTTGACGAGCTCGTCGTAGAGCCGGTCGAGATCCGCCTGATGCTCCTTGTACCAGGCCCCCTCGGCCTTCCAGGCGGCAAGGCGGCGCGCATCGTCGGCGTCGGTTTTAAAGGGCGTGAGCTGCGAGAGCGTATAGATCTTTCCCTCAAAGGGGATCTGCGCCGAGGCGAGCAGCTTTTCGTATTCCTGAACGAGCTGATTCTCCTTCTGGAGATCGGGGATCAGCGCGGGCGTAAAGGTGCGCGCCTCGATCTCGGCGTTTCGGAACATCAGGTCGCCGTATTCGCGCGCGAACTCTGCGCGCCAGGGGCTCCCCAGCATCGCCGCGATCCACGCCTGCGAGTATTCCTCAAGCTGCGGCGCCGCCGCGATCCAGAACTGCATCTCTTCATCGTAGAATTTGTCGCGTGTATCGATCGAATGGCGAATATTCACGAGCGTCGAGAGCGTGTCGATATGCTTCTGGGCCTCCTGCTGGCGCAGGAAAACGTCCTTCGCCGCTTCGTAGCTTTCGGCCGCCTTGAGCTGCGCGGTCAGCTGCGAGAGCTGCGCCTTGAGTTCGTCCAGATCCGGCCGTTCGTACGGCATCTGCGAAAATTTCAAACGAAATCCCTCACTTTCAAAAAAATCGTATCCGGGAGCGGACGCCTGAAACGCGTTACGCTCCGATCATCCTGAGCATCTGTTTTTCCGTAAACCCGGGGCACCGGCGCGCGAGCGCTTCGAGGATCCGCGCGCGGGAGATCTCCGGCTCCTCCCGATAGGCCTCCCGGGTGATCGCCTCGCCCCAGACCGTCTCCGGCTTCGCGTAGACGGCGATCGACCAGCCGTAGGGCTCGCCGCGCGCGTTCAGGCGCCGGCGGAAATCGCATACCGTCAGGTACGTTTTCATCCCGAGCGCCGTCAGCGTGCCCTCGAAATTCTTCTCGCCGCCCTTTTGAAAGCCCGCGAGCGCTTTGATCTCGCTCGAAAGCAGCGCATCGTACGTTTCAAAAAGATCCATGATCTTCTTTTCGCGGTACGTCGCGAGCCCGTCTTCCCAGCGGGCGTCGAAATCGTAACCGTCGCGGCGGTAATTCAAAAAAGTCGGTAACCACCGCAGCGAGATAAACCCGGCCTTGCGCTCGAACAGCTTGCCGTAGGCGAGCTTTCCGCTGCGCGCGATCTCTTCGCGCCAGGCCCAGGGATCGTGCCGGGAACCCGTCCACCAATCCTCCGCCGCGGTGCGTTCCTCCACGGAAAAATCCGGCAGCACGTTTTTAAAAAGCGGGAGAAATCCTACCTCGTCGACGTATTCGATCAGCGCCTGCGCCGAGCGGATGCAGCGCGGATCGCTCTTTTTGATTCCGCGGATGATCCATTCGCCGGCCTCGTTTGCCATCTGCCCGCCCCCTTTCGCGCTTTGTCCGATACCTTGATTTTACCACAGTTTCGGCCTCCCTTCAATCCCGCGAAAGCGGTTTGTGAAAGAAAAATCCCATTTCACATAAAGCGGGCTGCGGCCGCATAAAATGAACCGTCCGAAATCGAAAACGAAGGCGGTTTTTCCGATGATCCTCTCTCTGCGGCGCGCCCGGCGCTATGTGCCGGCGGCGCTTTTTCTGCTCTGCGCGGCGGTCTGCGCCCTGCTCTCAAAGCCTCGCGCCGCGCTCCCCGCCGCGGGAAAGACTGCGGTCCCCGTGCCGATTGTGATGTATCACAGCGTCTGCCGCAGCCCCTATCTCCCGCCCGGCGACTACCTGATCGCGCCGGAAACGCTCGAATCGGACCTGATCGCCCTTAAATCAGCCGGGTTCGAGAGCGTCTTGATCGCCGATCTGATCGAATTCTCCCTGGGAAACGCCTCGCTGCCGCAAAAGCCGGTCGTCCTGTCCTTCGACGACGGTTTCCTCAACGCGAAAACCGAGGTTCTGCCGCTGCTTTCGAAGTACGGGATGAAGGGCGCTGTGAGCGTTGTGGGCGAATTTACGCGGCAGTTTTCGGAAC
>JAEEGL016036454.1_pt1 | contig 10104 bp, 9 predicted proteins | sample 9134231 | NCBI WGS metagenome assembly JAEEGL01 (sample SAMN16246548, study PRJNA631951) | gut metagenome | biome: gut microbiome; feature: rumen; material: fiber-attached | host: Bos | place: Iran: Karaj | collected 2018-10 | reverse complement strand
TTGCGTCAATTCAGGACGACGCTCTTGATGAAGAGAAAATGGCAAATCAGGAACATGGTCAATGCTATGGGTGGCTTGGCGAAACTCACTCAAGGCCATCTCGACACGAGAGGCAAAATCATCTTGTATTTCAAAGATGGCAAAAAGAACGTGTTCTATTACGACCAGTCCTCATTGTATTTCCGTGGAAACTATTATGACATTACCACCTTTACTGCAGCAGGCGCCGAATTCCGAAAAATCCTATTCCCATTAATTCACCACACCGAGTAAAGAAATCGTTGTTATTAGCGTTCCCTCGCCCAAAAAATGTGCATTTTTGGGATGGTTTTTTGCGCCCCAATCGGCAAATTACCCCGAAATGACCTTTTTGTTTTATAAGTCACTTTAAATCAGTTGTTTATATTTCTCAAAATGACCATCGAATGTTAGCCGTTTTTGGTTGTTTTTCAAATAATCGGTTGTAATTTTGCAACCGAGAGTTAACACGTTTTTATCAACCTGAAAAATTTGACTGATATGAAACGATTTTGGAAATATGGAGCAATAGTTGCCATGGTGCTGATGAGTGGCCTACTAACATTCGGCCAGGTTAGCGCACCGACTTCACGTCAAAGCAAGATGCCTGATAACAACAATGATTTTGCCTGCAAGCTGTTCCGCACCATCAACAAGCAGAAAAAGGGTAGCACCATCGTGTCGCCCATCAGCGTGAGCTATGTGCTGGGCATGCTCAACGAGGGAGCTGACGGCGAGACACGCCGGCAGATTACCGATGTACTTGGACTGGGCGACTCGGTGCAGGAGATTAACGAGTATTTCAAGAAGATGATGGGTGACGCCCAATCAGTTGACCCAAGCGTGAAATTAAAAAACGCCAACTGCATCTACTGTAAATTGGGAAAGAGCATCAACCCGAAGTACAAGGCTGACATGCAAAACTATTATGGCGCCAATGTTGAAGCGATTAACTTCAACTCAAGTAACATTGTGGACAAAATCAACAATTGGTGCAAGACACATACCGACGGCATGATACCAAAACTTGTAACCAAAGGCGAACTTAACCACCTCGCCGTGATGTACCTGTTGAACGCCGTCTATTTCAAGGCTTCATGGACCGACAAATTTGACCCTATGAGCACTCGCGATATAGACTTCATAACGCATGAAGGCAAAACCGTCAAGCGACCGATGATGCACCGCAGAGGTATTGTCGCCTACGGCAAGAACGACTTGTGCAAAATGCTGTGCCTGCCCTACGGCAACAAAGCCTACAGCATGGTTGTGTTGCTCCCTAACGAGGGTAAGACGACCGACGATATCATCCGTAATCTCTCGGCACAAAAAGTGAAGGAGTGGCAATCACAAATGAGGACAGAGGACGTCAATATCCTGATACCTCGCTTCACTACCGAAAGCGAGACACATCTTGAGGCTATTCTCTCGTCGATGGGTATGCCACGGGCTTTCAGAGATGATGCTGAATTCCCCAATATGATACAAAAGGAGGGGCTGTCTGTGTCGATGATGAAGCAGAAAGCTAAAATCGAGGTCAACGAAGATGGTACCGAGGCCGCTGCCGTCACAATTGCCGAGATGATTTCATTTGGAGTGCATGATTATGAGTACTTCCACGCCACGCGGCCATTTGTATATTACATCATGGAAAAGAGCACTGGCGCCATCTACTTTATGGGCACCTATTGTTTCGACGATACTGGTGAACCGGTGACCATAAAAGAACCACTTGAGGAGCGTGAACCAGCATTTGGTAGATATGTTGCTGTAGTTGAAAACCCTAAGCGAAAAGAAAATGAAATCTTCAAGTCAGTAGAGCAGATGCCTCAATTTCCCGGTGGTGATGCCGCTCTGATGGAGTACATCGAAAGTCACATCCAGTTCCCGCCCATGTACGCTGAGATTAATGTTCAGGGTAAGGTTGTTGTACAGTTCGTTGTTGATAAGACTGGTGAAATTGGTGAAGTCAAGGTTGTCCGCTCGGTGGACAAGGACCTAGACGAGGAGGCTGTTCGCATTGTTAAGACGCTACCCAAGTTCATTCCAGGCCGCCATAATGGTCAAGCCGTAAGTGTATGGTACACTTTGCCCGTGACCTTCAGACTAAGGGGAGAGGGGCAATGATTTTCATGGAATAATAAAAAGCACTATATTTGCATCTCTTAAAATGAATGTGATGATGGAACACGGCAAATATATCTGTAACGCGCTCAAGGCGGTCCGTCTTGACATCGCGCGTGCCAATGGAATCGAATATACCCCCAAGGCGTGTGACCACCAGGGTGAATGTGCGGGTACCTGCCCCGCTTGTGAGAGCGAGATGCGCTACCTGGAGTGGGAAATCGCTCGCAAGCGTTCCCTCGGCAAGGCCGCCCTTGTCGCTGGTGTGAGCCTGGCGTTGTCAAGCTTGTCGGCTATGGCAACCAGTGTTTCGCCAAGCGAGGTCATGATGCCCAATAATGGCTGTCAGAGCCAAGTGTGTGACACGACGCAGCGAGAGGAAGTCTTCGGGATGATCCATGAACAGATGCCCTATTTCCGTGGAGGCAATCGTGCGCTGATGGAATACCTGCAGATGCACGTTAAATACCCGCCTGAGGCCGTCAAGGATAGCATCCAAGGCCGTGTAATCGTGCAGTTGCTCATCGAAAGGAATGGCGAGGTCCGTGAGGTGAAGGTTGTCCGTTCAGTTCATGAATTGCTCGACAACGAAGCCGTCCGCGTCTGCAAGGCGTTACCCAAATTCTTCCCCGGCAGCCGTGGTGGTAAACCTGCCGCGATGTGGTTAACATTGCCTATTACCTTCAAACTGGAAGGAAAGAACGATTTGGAACTAACTGAAGACTAACTAAAGTAAACGGCTATGAAAAACGGAAAACATATCTGTAACACGCTCAAGGCAATTCGTCTTGACATTGCACGTGCCAACGGTATTAAATATGAGCCTCGCGAGTGTCACCACGAGGGTGATTGCTCGGGCACATGTCCGGCATGTGAGAGCGAGATGCGCTACTTGGAGCGTGAAATCGCCCGCCGCCGCTCGAATGGCAAGGCTGCCCTCATTGCTGGCGTTAGCCTGGGCCTGATGAGTTTTACCGCCACGTCATGCAACCCCCTGAATAAAGGTGGCAATGATGAACTCCTGGGCGAGGTTGAACTTGTGGAGGATTCCTGTGCTATGGCTGACTCAATTGTCGACGAGAGGATTGAATCTGGCAAAATAGTTGATACAACAGACTATCGTAAAGATGAGGTTGTCGAAAGATTAGATGAGTGAAGATAAATATAGGGTGCCGATTATCGGGGTGGCTCGGCATCGGCTGGCGGTGGACGGGCAGGGGGTGACTACACTGGTCGCCTTCCATGGCTGCACGCTGCGCTGCAAGTATTGCCTGAATGCCCAATGCCTGTATCCTGATGGTTTCTCGAGGACAATCACCTCTGCCGAACTGCTCGACGAGGTGATGATAGACAATCTCTATTTCCTTGCCACGGGCGGCGGAATTACCTTTGGTGGTGGAGAACCGGCCATCCGCAGCGAATTCATCGAGGCCTTTTGCCACTTGGCGCCGTCTGAGTGGCACTTCACGATGGAAACCGCCCTTAACGTGGACCGTGGGCACCTGGAGCGCCTGTTGCCCCTCATTCACGAATACTTCATTGACATCAAGGACGTGAACCCTGACGTCTACAGGCGTTACACCGGCCAGGACAACCAACGTGTGCTTGACAACCTACGATGGCTCTTGAGCCACGACGGCATGGCCGACCGCATCGTCGTGCGTGTGCCTCACATCCCCGACTACAATACCGATGAAGACGTCTGGCACAGCCGGCGGTACCTTGAGTCGATAGGCATCACCCGCATCGACGAGTTCACCTACCTGCGCCGCGATTCTCAACACCCATAACCGCTAAAGTCTTTCCCGATGATTCTTGGCCCATTCATGGGCTTTTTTGTTTATTGATATGTTAGCACCCAAGCATTTTTTTAAACTTTTTTGGTCAGTTCAGGTCTTAGTCGTATATTTGCATTAATTTTGTGTGAGAAAACAAAGTTTAATTTAAAATACTACGATTATGAAGAAATTATTTTTGATGGCAGTGTTGTTCTGCTTTGCAGCAGCACCCGCAGCTATGGCTCAGAATTATGAGACTCCGCAAAACCTTGAGCAGCAACAGAATCAGTATGCCAAGGACGCTGATGTAGCCAAGAAGCAGGCCGAGGCCGCCAAGAAGCAGAAAGACGCTTACAAGGAGCAAGAGAAGAAGGCCAAGGAGGCCAAGAAGGCTGCCGAGAAGCAAGAAAAAGAGGCTAAGAAGAAAGAGAAAGAGGCCAAAAAGCAGCAACAGCTAGTCCAGAAGCGCCAAAAGGCCACCGAGAAGTACAACAAGGCCGTTGACAAGCAGAAAGACGCTCAGAATAAGCTTTCTGATGCTCAGAAGAAGATGAACGAGCTGCCCGAGAAGCAGGTCAAGGAGCGCCAGAAACTCAACGAGGAGATAGCCAAGGCTCAAGGTAACGCCGAGAAAGCCCTCAAGATGGAGACCAAGCAAAAGAAGTTTGAAGAGAAGGTCGCCAAGGACAACCTCAAGGCCCAGAAGAACTATGAGAAGGCTGTCAACAACTTGAAGAAGGCCGATGAGAATCTTGAGAAGGCCCGCAAGGAAATGGAGAAATACAAATAATTTCCCTTTCTTGACAACTTTAACACGGATTTCGCTAATTTCAGCGAATGACACGAAGCATGCTTTGTGAATTTCGTTAAAATTAGCGAAATTCGTTTTTTATCGTATTTCGTGATGGTTTAGTAGAAAAAACTATTAACTAAAAACTCTTCACTATTAACTATTTTAGTACCTTTGCACGATTTTTCTAGAATAATGACTGAATGGACTATCAACTCATAGCCACACCCGAGGGCACCAATGCGCGTGCTGGACTCATCACGACCGACCATGGTCAGATCGAGACCCCCATCTTCATGCCCGTGGGCACGGTGGGAGCTGTAAAGGCAGTTCACATGACTGAGCTGCGCGAAGATATCAAGGCACAGATTATCCTGGGCAACACCTATCACCTGTACCTGCGACCCGGTATGGATATCATCGAGCGTGCAGGCGGATTGCACAAGTTCAACGGTTGGGACCGTCCCATACTTACCGACAGCGGTGGCTTTCAGGTGTTTTCTCTTGCCGATAACCGCAAACTGACCGACGAGGGCGTGACTTTCCGCAGCCACATCGATGGCAGCAAGCACCTGTTCACCCCCGAGAAGGTGGTGGATATCGAGCGCACCATCGGCAGCGACATCATGATGGCACTGGACGAATGCCCGCCAGGCACCAGTGACTACAATTATGCCCGCAAGTCGTTGACGCTGACCCACAACTGGCTCGCCCGTGGATGGAAACATTTCAAGAACACCCAGCCCCGTTATGGCCACAGCCAGGCCTATTTCCCCATCGTGCAGGGTTGCGTCTATAAAGACCTGCGTCAGGAATCCTCCAAGTTTGTCGCCGACCTGGGCGCTGACGGCAACGCCATCGGCGGTCTTGCCGTGGGCGAGCCCACCGAGGTGATGTATGAGATGATCGAGATTGTCAACGATATCCTGCCACAGGACCGTCCCCGCTATCTGATGGGTGTGGGCACGCCTGCCAATATGCTCGAGGCCATCGACCGCGGTGTCGATATGATGGACTGCGTGATGCCCACCCGCAACGGTCGTAACGGTATGCTGTTCACGCGCCACGGCATCATGAACATGCGCAACAAGAAGTGGGCCGACGATTTTACTCCCTTGCAGGAAGACGGACCCTCGATTGTTGACCATATCTACAGCAAGGCCTATGTGCGCCACCTGTTTATCGCCCAGGAAATCCTTGCCATGCAGATTGCCAGCATCCACAACCTGGCCTTCTACCTGTGGCTCGTGGGCGAGGCCCGCAAGCACATCATCGATGGCGACTTCCCCGCCTGGAAGAAACAGATGCTCCACGACGTGCAGCAACGCCTGTAATAAGAAGTGATGGAAGAGAATCTCAAAAATATGGAGCAGCCTGTAGAGACGCAAAATCTTGCGTCTCCCACCGACGCCGTCCAATCCGTAGATTCCGTAGATTCCGTTCCATCCGTTTCCCCAGCCTCTCCTGCGCCCCTCAAGCGCTACCCGTGGTACTATGTCAAGCGCTTTGACCGCTATATCATCAAGCACTTCCTGGGTACCTTCTTCTTCGCCATCCTGTTGCTGTTTGCCATCGTGGTGATGTTCGACATCAACGAGAAACTTGATGCCGTGCTCACCGCACCGTGGAAGGCGACAGTCTTCCAGTATTTCATGAACTTCCTGCCCTTTGTGCTCAGCCAGTTCAGCCCGTTGTTCACCTTTATCTCGGTGATTTTCTTCACCTCGCGTCTGGCCGACCGCAGCGAGATTATCGCCATGCTTTCCAACGGCATCAGTTTCCATCGTTTGACCTTGCCTTATCTCTTCTCGGCGGCGGTGATTGCCGTGGGCAGTTATCTGTTGGCAGCCTACATCATTCCGCCCGCCAATGTCGAGCGCATTGCCTATACCAACAAGTGGGTGAAGAACAAGGAGGTTATCTATGGCGACAACATCCAGTTGCAGATTAGACCCGGTGTGATGGCCTATATGGCGCGCTATGACAATACTACCCGCAGCGGTTTCCGCTTCTCGCTCGAGGAATTTGACGGTAACACCCTCAAATCCAGGCTCACGGCCGAAACTGTCAAGTATGACTCGGTGGGTCTGTGGACTGTGAAGCAATATACTATCCGCACATTCAAGGGAATGAAAGAAACCATGACCAAGGGTGCCCAGATGGATACCTTGCTCAACATCGACCCAAGGGACTTCCTGATTTCCAAGAATGACGAGCAGACAATGACTTCCCCTGAACTCAAGGAATACATCAACAAGCAGAAGGCTCGTGGAGTTGCCAACATCAAGAACTTCGAGATTGAGTATGAACGCCGCATCGCCATGACTGCCGCCGCCTTCATCCTCACCATCATCGGCCTGTCGCTCTCGTCGCGCAAGGTGAGGGGTGGCATCGGCCTCAACATCGGTCTGGGCTTGCTGCTCAGTTTCTCCTACATCCTCTTCATGACCGTGACTTCAACCTTTGCGGTGTCGGGCTATACGAGCCCTCGCGTGGCGATGTGGATTCCCAATTTTGTCTATATCATCATTGCGGCAGTTCTCTATTACAAAGCCTCCAGATAGCGATTTGTCATCAAAATCGGTTTATTTGTCGATTCCTGTCAAAAATTTGTTGATTTCTCTTCTTGTTTGCAGGGAAAATAGTATATTTGCAAGCAAATAAGAGCGTTTCGTGCTATGCCTGAAGTCTAGTTCATGTCACTACGCCTATTTAATTTAAGAATCTGATAACCAATTATTTATAGTTATTTATTTGTAAAACTTTTTTAAATTTCAAGCGTATGAAAAAATTGTTTACTTTAGTTCTTATGGCAGCTTTAGCTGTTGGAACAGCGATGGCTAACTGGCAGCCCAGTGATACGGAAGCTACCAAACTCGACAAAGAGGGTGCTAGCGGTCAGGTACAGATGAAAACCATCCGCACCGATGACGGTAAGATTATTCTCAGCTGGCTGCGTCCTGAGAGAGTGAATGATGTGTTCTCCTACACACTGCATCTCCAATTGTTTGATGCCGAGGGCAATGAGCTCTTCGGCGACGAGGGCATCGTGGTTTGTGACAAGCCCACTAGGTCTTGGACTACCGATTATGCGCTGGCACTGGCTCCCAATGGAGATATCCTCTTGGCTTATAATGACTCCAGAAACGATTCTGGAGAAGGTGAAGTGACCGAGGTGTACCTCTATCGCTATAACCAGCAGGGTGAGCCCGTGTGGGATGCCGACGGTATCCTCTTCCCCTCATGGCCGATTGTTGAGAATGAGGCCTATCCCGAGGATGTTAACCCCGCTATCTGTGTTAGTGGCGACAACATCTATGCTTCAGTTGTCAGGACCGAGTACTCCACTTATAAGTCACTCTTCGAGCTCATTCGCTTGAATGATGATGGCACCACTGCTCCTACCGTAGTAAAGACTTTCCCCTCCAAGGTGTTAGTCATGAGACCCGCTCCCGAGGGCATGGTTTATTGCATTTATGATAATGCCGAACTGGGTATCGATGGCGAGTTGCTGGATGAGGACCTGGTGAACAACTGGGATGTACCCATCACTGTAGAGCCGAGGCAGGTATCCAATGGCCGCTATATGCCTACCCCCCTTGCTGAGAACGATCCCGAGGGCGGTCTGTTCCTCTCCTACAGGGTGCTGGAGAGCTTCACTGGCTATCAGGTTCTCAACCACTTGACCCCCGAGGGCTTGTCCTTTGAGGACGCTCCGAGTTGCAATGGTTCAATCGATGGTGATGCAGGAACTGCTACGATGGGCGTGAAGGACGACCTGGCCATGGTGGCTTGGGAATATGATTTCGGTAACTACTTCATGAATGTCAATGTGCTTGATGCCGCTGGTGACTTCTGCTGGCCCGATGAGGCGATGTACGGTAAATCCATCGATGAGAATGGTATGTGGGGCTTCACTCCTGTCAAGGCTATTCCGCGCGAAGATGGCTGGGTACTCCTCTATGGCAATCTGCAGAGCTGGAATGGTGCCAACTTCATGGTAGTGAAGATGGACGAAATCGGCGAAATCGAGTGGACCAAGCAAATCTGCGAGGAAAACTTCAAGTCCAGCGGCTTCTCGGTAGTTTATGACGAGTATTATGCTTACATTTTCTACACCCAGGAGGAACAGTACGATGACAACTGGAATGTTATCCCCGGCTCGGGTGGTATGTTCGTAATGTGCGTACAGATTGCTGACGAGATTCCTTCGGCTATCAATGAGGTGAATACTGTGGCACAGCCTGTTAGCACCGAAATCTTTACCCTCGACGGTAAGCAGGTTAGCAAGATGGAGCATGGCATCTACATCATTCACATGACCGATGCCAACGGCAACGTCACCTCCAAGAAGGTTCGCAACTGATGCTTTAGCTGTCTCATAAAGACATTCCATTAACTTTTAGCAAGCCTTGCTGCATGATTCATGAGTGCGCAAGGCTTGCGTTTTTATTATAGGTTAGCACGATATTTGCACTTATCATAAAAAAAAAGGAAGGATTTTGCGCTTTTTAACTGTTTTTAGTGAACGGTTTTCTTAGACATTGATTATCTTTGCAGCATTATCAATGAGTCCAAAATAATAGATATATGAGAAAGTTATTTGTTACTATGTTTGTATGTCTGGTTGCTGGTTTCGGTGTAGCCCAGGCACAACTCCCTGCCGTGACGTTAAAGACTCTTGACGGCACTTCGGTTAATAGCGAGACCCTCAGTAATGACGGTAAGCCGTTCATCATCGATTTCTTTGCCACATGGTGCAAGCCCTGCAACCGTGAGTTGTCGGCAATTGCCGATGTCTATGAAGATTGGCAGAAGGAAACCGGTGTCAAGATTTATGCTGTGAGCATCGACCAGGCACAGAACATTCACAAGGTGAAGCCTCTCGTCGACCAGAATGAGTGGGAATATGAAGTCCTGCTTGACACCAACAGCGATTTGCTTAAAGCCCTCGGTGGTCAGATGATTCCCTTTGTCGTCGTGGTTGACGGTAATGGCAATGTCGTCAGCAAGCACAGTGGCTATACCGATGGCGCCGAGGATGAGTTGATTGAAGAGGTGCGTAAACTTATCGATAAGTAATCATCCTGTCTTCAAGAATGAACCGATTCAACCTGATACGATTAGTGCTGCCGGCGATGCTGCTGGCAGCATTTCCCGTTTTCTCACAGGTGACACTCAGTGGAAGCATCCAGAGTGACATCCTTGTCCCGCAGGATGATGAGGAAATCGGGACAGAGCACTCTAAGTACAAGGTGCTGACCAATACCTATGTGGACCTGAACCTGGGTAGCAAGTATGTGGACGCAGGAGCACGGTTTGAGTTCTTGGAATACCCGTTGCCCGGGTATGAGACCGATTTCAAGGGGTGGGGTGTACCTCACTTCTATGTGA
>JAEEGL015948389.1_pt1 | contig 10104 bp, 11 predicted proteins | sample 9134231 | NCBI WGS metagenome assembly JAEEGL01 (sample SAMN16246548, study PRJNA631951) | gut metagenome | biome: gut microbiome; feature: rumen; material: fiber-attached | host: Bos | place: Iran: Karaj | collected 2018-10 | reverse complement strand
GGGTATGCCCCAAAGAGGTAAAAGATAATGGATGAAATCAAGAAAGAATTGCTGATCGACAGAGCAGAATATATGCTTGCGGAAATCGAAGACGAGATAAACCGTCTCCAGGTGCAGATCGAGAAAGACACAATAGCCGTCAACAGAATGGAAGATAATTTCGCCGATTCCGAAGAGGATTTCTATATCGCGGCAATTGATGCCGGTCTTGATGAAAAGGAAGCTGCATCACAGCGGGACGACCTGTATGCAGCCCACATCAATGATTCGACGCTTGTGAATCTGAAACAGTGTATCGAATACAACAAGAGGAAGGCTGTCGCTTTGAAGCAGGACAGAGAGATCTATCTGTTTTATCTCAGGCAGAACGAGGAGGAACAGTAATGTCCAATATCGCATACATCAGAGTATCTACCGAAGATCAGAACACTTCCAGGCAGGAAGAACTGTTTAAGGATTATAAGATAGATAGGTTCTATAAGGAAAAAGTATCCGGTAAGAACATTAAGGATCGTCCTGAATTACAGAAGATGATGGATTACGTCAGAGAAGGCGATGTGGTCTATGTAGAGAGCATTTCCCGATTCGGAAGATCTTTACAGGATCTGCTAAGTCTGATCAACCAGCTCAACGAAAAAGGCGTAGAATTCAAGTCTCTTAAAGAAGGTGACATTGATACCACCACACCAACCGGTAAACTGGTCTTCTCCATCTTTGCCTCGCTTGCGGAATTTGAAAGAGAGACGATCAGGCAGCGCCAGGCAGAAGGTATCGCCATCGCAAAAGCTAATGGTGTCTATAAAGGACGAGTCCGTAAAGACATCAACCGGAACGAATTCCTATCCTTATATAATAAGTGGCAGTCCAAGGAGATCACAAAAGAATATATGCGAAAGAAACTGAGCGTTTCACTTTCGACGCTTGATCGAAGGATTGCTCAATACAGGAAGACTGGAGAATAGAATCCCTGTTCTAACACGTACATCTGTAAGTACATAGATGTATAGATATGTTTGTATGCGTTGCAAGGCTGTTATGGTAGGCGTGTTGGCGGTATTTGATGATATGGTAAAAGAAAATCGTGAAGAAGAGTTTCTGTCGTTGCGCTGAAAAACATGAAAGTCTGCAATGCGTGCGACTTCTGATCTATTGTAGAAATAAGTAAAGGAGGGACCAAGTGGCTGAGCATTATGTTTTGTATAATGGTATCATTTACGTTATTCCTAATGATGAGTTATACCGAAAATATGAAAATGGTGAAGCCTTAATAGACAAATATGGAAGGCTTATTGATTCAAAATCTAAGAAGGTAATTAAAGAATTAATACATAAGAGTGATCAAAGACCCATTATACAAAGAGATATTGTTATGGTACAACCGCCTGAAGAGCATCCTATTCGAGATGCTGCTAAGCGGGCTGTAGCTGATGCAACATATGATTATATTAACAGAAAAGTTGATTGGGTTTTTGATGTTGGTATTCCCCGTCTGTGGCATGAACATATAGTTCCGTTTTTCCGCCGCACAAAAGAAGCTCTAACATCAAATGAGTTGAAAGCAGATACTGTTATTGCAAAACCAAAGGAAAACACCAATGTGATGGTAAGGCAGTCGAAGGCCGATACAAAGATGACGCAGGAAGAGGCTGACATTGAAAAGCGAAAAGTCTTATATCATTGGCTGGAGATGCTGAACAGTCTTAAGAAACTGCACGATGCTGGGGAGATGGACATTGATTCTGCCTTAGTATATTTGACAGATCCGGGAATTCTGAAACGTGTAAACAGCTATCTAGATAATAATCCGAATTTGCTCGAAACGGATAAGTACATCGTGCTTCACGATCTGCTTGGAAGGGATATATATAAAGAACAGCAGCTTGTACCTATCATGGCCTCCGAAATAACAACAATAGCTAAAAAATATGGATATAATCCAGGAAGCGATAAAAATGGTGGATAACAACAAATGATTGAAGCTAGATGATGCTAATTGTCTCGACTAGTTAAACAACAGGTGGTTATATAAGATGTTATTTAACAGATAACGTCTTTTTATTATAGTAAAATATATACTATAGGAATTTTGATATTGTATTACCTATGTTTATTAATTCTTTTCTGTAAAGAATTATTATGACGGGATAATCAAGGAGAACCATTTCTATGATTATTTACTCCGGGAATACGCAACTAAGACAGAACGAATACGGTATATATTTTGTAGGAGCAAACTTCAATTGTTTTGATGCGCCGGTGTTGCTTGCTTCCAGAGCAAAAAAAGATAAACCAGTTTCTTCCAGCTTTCATAAGCTGATATGTAGTAGTTTTAATGAAAAAGAATTAACTGATTCCATAGAAAAGGCCATAATATATGCAGCTGATAAGCAGATCGATTCTGTTGCGATCCCTTGTCCGTATTTTCAAATGGAAGGAGTTACAGCTTTCAGATATTTCCTGGATGAGATCGATAAAGAACTCAATATAAGAATCATCGTTCAAAAAAACCATCTACAAACGATAAACCGAAATAATAACAATCTGATTTCCAGCTTCGTTAACAGGAATTATAACGGCTATAAAATCCAGTATTCTCTAGGCCAAATCTCAGAAGAAGATCGCAAAAGAGCCGAGAGAACCAGACGGGAAAGAGAAGAAAGATATAGGAAGTCTATTGATTATTCTCATCATGTTAGGTTGTCTCCTGAAGAATTGAAGGAAGAATTGAACAATAGAAAGCCGCTATTGGAACAGACATTTTCTGATATGCTATTCGACCTGATCAACGAGAAACACATGGATGAGGTCGAAGTATATAAAAGAGCGAATCTTGATAAACGACATTTTTCAAAAATCAGAAGCAATTCTGACTATCGTCCGGGCAAAGCCACCGCTTTATCTTTATGCATTGCATTAAGGTTAAATATAGAAGAGACAGAGATCCTGCTTAATACGATTGGTGTAACCTTGAGTAGGTCCGATTTAAGTGACGTTATTGTTAAAGCGTTTATTTTGAACGAGATATATGATCTTGATGAATTGAATCTGTGTTTATTGGAACGCAACCTGAAGCCTTTATCTTATTATTAAAAGTCGCTTGGTAAGGCGACCTTTATTATTTACTGAAAAGATATACTGAAGGTAGTTTTAGGAGGTATTACGGATGCCGGCTGAATTTCATTGCTTTGGATTGGGAAAAGCGTTTGAAGATGAAAAAGCAGTAATGAACTCTATAGGTTATTCTTATGAAAACGGAACACCAATCACATCATATTATGGGACATACGTCTTGAAGAAATATGGCAAGACAGATTTTCTTTTAAGCTGTGAAATAACCAAAAACGAGAAAGGTGAGGACCAATTAGAAATTAAGGATCTGAATCTTACCGCAAACGGCACTTGTGTATGGGATCTGAAAGTTCATCCTAGCATTGATGTCAGCGATTTTTCTGAGATTGATTCCGATCGTTATTGCGCTTTCACGCGAGAGGATGGAAGCGGAATGGTCATTGTTCATGTTTTGGATTCAGAAACGATTCCCAGTTATTTTCCTGGCGAAACAATAAAAATGCAGGTTACCGGATTAGCTTTCGGAGATGTGAATTATTATTCAGATGATGACGAGTATGATGAAGCGGTCAGAAGGAACAAACACGATATCATTCCTGGCGTTGGTGCCGTCTTTCCAACCGGATTTATGGCCGGATCAAGTAATTTTGAAAAATCCATATCTTTGATCACCGGTAAAGTGAAACAAGCACATTATGGAACATTTGCATTACCAGATGACGATGGGGAACCGGCAAGACCGTATCTGGTCATTACTGCTGAAACCGGTTTTGGGGATATTGATCTGATTCATTCATTTGAACAAACTTCGGAAGAGGAATTAAAGAAAATACAAACAGGTTCTATTGTGTCTGGTTTGTTTGTTGTTACAGGAGACGCCGGGATATTTGATTACGATAAGGGGTTCATATGCGATTTCGAACATAATTTAAAAGCCCTTCATTATGCAATTTATTCAAAAACAGTAGAAAGAATCAAGTTTATTTTGGCAGACGATGTTGTATATTCTCGAGACGATGGTGTAAAAACCGTTTCTGGAAGAGAAGAGGTACTGTCATACCTAAGATATGTATGTGACAATGCAGACGAAAAAGTGTACCCGTGGCTGGCAACCATAACCGAAGCACCTGATGGGGACGCATTTACAGTTGGCGATCGGTGCATTGCTTTTGCTTACGGAAACGAGTCCAACATAGAGAACCTGTTTAAGATAACGGTTTCCGAAGACGGGAAAATAAGCAGGATCGATTCGATCAGAAATTCAGCTTGCAAGTTTGAAGTCGAATACCCTGTTGAAAGACAAGATGATGATCTGGGCATAGAAGATCACGGTGTAGAAGGATCAGTATTGGCCAGGGCGACATTGTTTGGCTTTTTGAACGAAGACAAAATCGACAAAGATGTAATTCTCAAGCAAAGCGAGAATATGGCAGGATCCATAATAAACGAAATCAACCAGTATATTGCGGATATTGATGTTCCGAGATTATCAAACGATGAAGACTACCGAAAGGGAGTATTCAGTAAGCACTTTGCCGATGTTATAGGTGATCATATAAACGAATTTGATTATGATGATCAGGTTTTGATTCGTGAAAACTCCGGCAATTTTGGGCTTGATTATCATTTTCGTGTTGATATCTGCAAACAGGATCCGAACGAGATGCTGTTTAAAGTGCTGCTGATGGAAAGAATAATAGCCAACGAAATGATCGTTCAGAATACAAATAATAATGAAACGTTCTTTTATCAGAACAATATAGCCTTGAATCTGATTGACAGTAGAAAATATGAGGAAGCAATCAATATTCTTCGCGAACTGGTTGTATTACAGCCGTTGAACGGGGAAGCCTGGAACAACCTCGCTTATTGTTACAGCATGGAAAGAATGAAAGACGAGGCATACAAGGCCCATCAGAAAGCATATAACCTCAACAAGGATAGCAAATCTTTGATCGGGTTGATACTGTCCGCTGAAGATCTAAACAAAAAGGAGGAGGCAGAATCATATCGAAAGGAATTCAAGGAAAAGTTCAAAGATCTTAATCTTGAAGAAATACTCGATGTTTCAGTAGACGATGAAGAGTCTATGAAAACATTCACGACAAATATTGCCGAAAAGGCTAATCAGATGATTTATCCGTCGTTCTGCAGAAAATGCGGAACGAAACTGTCGGAAGATTCTGAATTCTGTCATATCTGCGGAGCAAAAGTAATAAAAAGCTAAAATAAAAAATAGTAAAGTAAAAAAATGTTAAGCAGAAAACAGTCCAATAACGCTCATCGTAAATGCATTTATCGAATTACAGTAATGATAATGCTGGTAATTGCTTTAAGTGCGTGCAGCAACAATAACGATGTAACAATAGATTACAAATCTGGCGATTCAAACGGAAACATTAAAACGGTCGAAACGTTTGATGTCACGAAGGTCAACATGAAAGAGGTTGAATCTTCAGCAATTGCATATATAGGCTATTTGAATGGAAGGCTGATTATCGTATTCAACAGCTCATTAGACAGATGCTATGTGTATGATGATGTCGCATATGATGATTATACAGATTTGATTAATGCTGAATCTATAGGTGGTTATTACAACAAACATATAAAGAATGTCTATGATCAGGCATTAAGAATAGACGATATTTATGTTTCGAATGGTCATATCAAGTATAAGTAGGCAACACTGTTAAGGGTAAACTATCAGCAAAGAATGGAGACGATACGATGGAAAAGCGAGAGACATCATACGAAATAATAAACGAAGAAAGAACTGAAGAGATCAAGCGTCTGTTGATAGATAGAGGTGTGGATCTTCCGGAAAGCGACTACCAGCTCTATGGCAACATGTTCGAGATCATCGCTCAGCTGACCAACAATAAGGTTGACAACCGGACCATGGTGGATGTGTTCGATGTGCTAAGCGATCTGATCCAGAATAAAATACCTTCATTTTCAGCATTTATCCTGAAGGGCCAGGAATACAAAACCCAGATCAGATATATGAGTGAAAAAAACCTGCTGCAGAATCTGACAGATGAAGAGAAAGAGGCGTTTGCTTTTTGTGTCTGGCATGCAACCAGGGTATTTACCATGGATGATGACGGTGAAATGCGTTCGTGCCTGATTGATTTCGATAGTTATGATCATATAAAGGCTTTGTATGATCAGGACAGAAGGCTAAAAGGAGATTCGTATCCGACAAACGAAAAGAACAACACTCCTGAAGCGAAAAAGAAGGGTAAGTATGGTTATTGTGTCGACAATCCAATCTGCACCACATCTATCAGGGAAGCTTACGATCTTATCAAAAAGGTTTCTTATTATGACGAACCAGTAAGCATATCTTCAAGGTATTCAACCAGTGGCCCTAATGGTCATATGCTGGATGTTTATCAGCTGGAAACGCCCTCGGGGAAGAGCTCTAAAATATATATCGATTCATATTCATATGAAAATAGTAAAGAACTTCCAGAAGGTTTTTCGTATAAAAACGAGAATAAACAGTCTCCATTAGTTACGCCTGATGCATTAAAAAGGGTTATGGATAATAGAACGGTTAAAATTGAGAAGGAAGAAAAGCCTATGTTTTGCAGAAAATGTGGAACAAAGCTATCAGCAGATTCCGAATACTGCCATAAATGTGGAACGAAAGTGATAAGGGGTTAGCTATTATGGATGGAACAATGTTTGGAAAACTGATCGTTGACATCATTCTTGCTTATTTCGTTGGAAAATCAACATGGAACAAAACTCAAAGCTCCGGGAAAACAACGGTCGTTGTGATCATTGCGTTGATTTCTCCGTTGATTGCGTGGATCGTTTCGGCGTGTTTCTCTCCTGCTGAGCAAAGAAGAGATCAAATGCCAGTTGTCCCTAGCAACAGGATTGAAGTCAATCTCGGTGAAATGCCTATATCAAATGATTCATCAACGGATGAAGCCTCATCAGAGCATCTTGAAAAAAACACAAACGATGAAGAAAGATCGCTCAACCCTGGTGTTGACAATGACGCAGATAATCCGACCGAGGATCCTATTGAAGAGGCGAAAGATGAACCGAAAAAGGAAACGTATTCCGGGACTATTGAATTAGAACACAAACCTGTGAAGGCCATGGCAGACTCATTGGAAGACAAGCATGACTTAACGCGGGAGAAAACAACAAATAAAGAAAACGTAAAGCCAATAGTGTTTTGCAGATTCTGTGGTGCAAAACTGAATGATGGCGCTCTGTTCTGCCATAAGTGCGGAAAGAAAGTGGGGCAATGATGATTTATCTGATTTTTTTGGTGCTGTTTATCGTTCTTTCTGTTGTTTATTTTAATAAGCACCCGTTTGTATCGACTAATGATTATTCAATGAAGTTCCATTCGTTTTTCTTAAAGTATTTCATTCCTGTTGAAATGGCTATTCATTTCGGAGATTGCTTAGTAGAAATATCAAATGGTAAAATCGTTGCATTTGTTTTTCAATTTGTTTCAGGAGCCTTGTATTTTTGGCTATTTACAAAACTAAAAAAATTGGAACAACCATCTTTATATCTCATCATAGGATTAACTGCAGTATATTATGGTATTAACTTAATATCTACAATTGGTTTAGTTAGTAACAATCACCCAAGCTTTGATAACACGAGTATCATATCTTCCTTGATATGGTTTGGCTTGGGTATCTATATCTCTCTATATTATTACCAGAGAAGGAGTATTTTTACCCCGAAGAAAAAAAAGACAGAGGCGATCATCGCTCGTTCTGACACCAAGACAAGTGATGTAGCCAGTAAGCAGATTTGTTATTGCAGAAAATGTGGTGCATCAATTCCGTCTGACAGCGTTTTCTGCCCGTGCTGCGGTGAAAAGATTTAGAGGTGTATCTTTATGAAGAAATGTAATAATTGCGGAGCGGAACTCCCGGAAGACAGTTTGTTTTGCCAATATTGCGGATCAAAGGATGTAGTTGAAGTAGAGATACATCCAGAGAATTTTAATGTAGACAATAAAGGAAACGATTCAGAGCAATTAACCAAACAGAAAAAGAACAACAAGATTCTTTTAGGAATTGTGGCGTGTTTAGCCATTCTTTCTTGTTTTTTGGCGTATGAGTGGAATCAATACTACCAGATTTCAAACAGTCTTAATGAACAGCTGAAACAAGCAAATAAGGATTTGTCGAGTACGAAAAATCAGCTAAAAACCGCTCAGAGCAATGCATCCACTTATAGAAACAAAGCTTCGTATTATGATGCAATAAAAAGCAAAGCAAGTTCTTCTTCGAATACAAATTTCTTTGCCAGCAATACAGTACTTAAAAACCCAAATAAAACAAGAGTTGTATTTTATATTGGATATAGCGGCTCATATAACATATCCTGGGAATACAGTTCTAATATAACAATAACTTCTGGAAACACATCGAGCGGATTAGTATATATTGATGTTACATACAAAGGGAGCGGTGTTGGAACGATTGTCTGTACAAATTCTGTAAATAATCAAAAAATAACAATATATTGCTTAGGCAGCAATTAGATATTCATAGGGGGTAAAGGGATGAAAAAATGTTTGAGCTGTGGTAAAGAAGTGCCGATCGATTCTATTTTTTGTCCGTTTTGCGGATCCAAAGAAATAAAAGATGATAATACTTGTCCAAATTGCAAAAAAGTCGTTCCTGCAGACAGTGTGTTCTGTCCGTTTTGTGGTGAAAAAATAAAAGGCGAAGGAGAGACCGAAACAGTTGTTCGAAACGCTGTCGTACCTGATGCAAAAGAACAAGTAAATGAAACAAAAGCCGAACAAACTGATCCGGGGTTCTTCAAAAGATTTCTTTCATGGGTTGTGCTTGCGGCTTGTTTTGTGGTAGCACTTATTGTTTTTTCGATTGCTTTCATGATAGTTGACTATATTGTTGATTTAATTGAGGACCTTCCTTCTTTCCTTAAGATAGTTGTTTATATTTTTGGTGGAGGAACGTTTATATTTGGTATTATATCTTTTCCATATAATGTGGGTTTGCCAATGATTATAGGCGCCTCTGAAGCGGTTTGCCCTTCAAAGAACGGATTAAGATACTTAGTGTTTGGCGGGTTTATTGCTGTAGATTATTTATGGGCTTTTGTGAGTAATTTTTTAAATCATCATATATCAGTATCTCATCTAGTAATTGGTCTATTTGGTATTGGAATTGCTTATTTTGGCAAATCTGCGTCAAAAACGTTATGATGGTAAATTCAACCAGTAAAACAATTTGCGAAGGGGGGACAATCATGAAAAGAATAATAATTGTAATGATGCTATTGCTTGTTCTTTCAGGATGCCAAACAAAATATGGCAGTTTTTATAATGAGGCTAAGAATAGCGATCTTCTAGAATACGACAATGATAAAAAGGAATATATTACAAAAGGAATTATAGCGACTGACGATGGATACTATTATAGGGTTTTAATGAATTCTGAATCAACGTACATCACACAATTCAACCTCCATAAAGATGGTCCAAAGCCTTCCTTTAGTTATTTCTGGTATAAAGGGTCGAATTGGGAGTCAATAAGCAGCTATGACAACGAAGATAATATGGTATCATCCTGCACAATAAACTCTGATTGCGGAGAAAAAGATAAAAAAGCTATAGATAATGTTAGGAGAGCAGGAAGTTTATTTGTAGATGATATAGACCGATACATTCCTGCGATAAATAGTAGCACAGAGAACGGCGAGTACTCCTTTGAATCTAAATATGTCGAAATGATAAGTAAAGGGTATTATGTTGTATTTATAGAAGATTTAGGCATAAATGATGTTTATGATTTAAATGACGAAAACTATGATTTTATGTATACGTTTGATCGTTCAGATTATTCAAACGGATTGATGATGAATATAAATCAAGATGGAGAAAAAAAGTTTACAATCACAACGTTCTATGATGAATATGTGGCCTTTTTTCCTGACAGTTCCAAGTATTATTTTGGCGAAAGAAAAGGATATGATTCCGAAGACCATGAGTTGTCTATAAGTAATGAAACGCAGAGT
>JAEEGL014740659.1_pt1 | contig 10104 bp, 11 predicted proteins | sample 9134231 | NCBI WGS metagenome assembly JAEEGL01 (sample SAMN16246548, study PRJNA631951) | gut metagenome | biome: gut microbiome; feature: rumen; material: fiber-attached | host: Bos | place: Iran: Karaj | collected 2018-10 | reverse complement strand
GTCTCCTCGCCGCGCTCGGCGAGCCCTATACGGATGCGGAGGCCGTCGTCAAACGGATGCAGGCAGCCATCGCCGAGCATGTCGCCGGGGCCGATGCCAGCGACGACCTGACGATGCTGTGCCTGGAGATCAAGGGATAGCGGGGCTTGTACTCGGGATTCCGGCTTCGCCGGCATCCCTGACCGCTCGCCGCGGGGCCCTGCAGAGCATGGAATGCAGCCGGTTGGACCTGAGGTCCAACCAGCTGTTTTTGATTGATGACGTCGTCAAAGCGAGCTTTGCCTCCGCCATCAATCAAAAACAGCCAATCGCAATTGCGATCGGCTGCATTCCTTTCTGCGGTGAGGAAGGGATTATGTTCGTGGTTTCCTCTTGTTTCTTACATATTCAATACGCAAAGATAATCAATTAGTTAGTAAACTAAAAGATTATTATCTATTTCCTTTGATTACTCAAATAGTGTGTGTAAATTTGCGTGTGTAAATAATTACTACCTCTCGCAATGGTTAAGTTTTATCTTTCTCCTCGCCCAGACAAGGGGGGCGAATGCCCGATAAGGGTCTCTGTCTCCATCCGAGGCTCCCGGCTTATCTCTACCGTAGGCTACAATATTGCTCCCGACAAGTGGAACGAAGAAGGACACCGGGTAAAGAATGGCCATAACAATGCAAAAGGAGTTCCGTCCAACATCATCAATGCTCGGTTGAAAAAAATAGATTCCCATTTTGCCGATTACGAAATAAAGTTAGATCACAAGCCGACAATTGAAGAACTAGCGGATCAGTTGGCGGCTATCAAAGGGAAGGTTCGCAAAGGTGCATCCTCTGGCGATGAGCCTGGCCAGTCTGCCGTTCTCTATGCTTTTGATGCTTTTATCAAGGAGGAAGGTCGCAACAATCAATGGACGGAGGGAACGATGCAATGCTGGCGTGCATTCCGTAGCCACTTGGAGAAACAACATTTTTCGCAATTCTCGGATATCAATGAGGCGGGAATTGCGGCCTTTGTTGATTATCTCCGTACTCAGATGGAGATGGGAGAAAACACCGTGCAAAAGCATTACGGTAATTTGATGTGGTTTTTGAATTGGTGTGTCCGCAAGGGTTACTGCCAAGATGGAGTAGTCCATCGTTTTAAACCCAAATTCAAGGTAGTCGAAAAACCTGTTATCTTCTTGACGAAGGAGGAGCTGATCACCCTATACCGATATCATATCCCATCAAACGGGGTAAAGGTGACGCTCCAGAATGCTAACGGCGAGGAGTACGAGAAGATAGTACGCGATGCTTCCGCTCTGGAAAAAACACGCGACTTGTTTTGTTTCTGCGCTTTTACGAGTCTCCGATACTCCGATATGGCTAAGTTGAAGAAAACTGATCGGGTTGGCAATACGATAACAATCACCACAAAGAAGACAAATGACAAGTTGCAGATAGAACTCAATTCCTATTCCGCTGCACTATTGGATAAGTACAAGGACGTTGATTTCCCGGGAGGACTTGCTCTACCAGTTATTAGTAATCAAAAGATGAACGATTATATCAAAGATTTGGGCGAGCTGTGCGAGTTCAATACGCCCATATCCAGGGTCGTTTACCGGGCCGGGAAACGGGTGGAAGAAACAAAACGGAAATGGGAAATGCTTGGAACACATGCCGGGCGTAGGACTTTTATCTGTTTTGCGCTTTCGGAGGGCATCCCTCCCCAAGTGGTGATGAAATGGACGGGGCACTCAGATTATAAGGCGATGAAGCCATACATAGATATTGCAGAGGCTACGAGGGTGGAGGCGATGAAGAAGTTTGACAAGTTGGAGGATTAGCCATGATAAATGAATTTGTTTACCTCGGTGAGATAGCGCGCAAATTCTCCGGTTTCCTTGGCTTTATTTCGGAGAGGACGGCCAATACTCACACTCAAGTTTGGCGCGACCTCTGCATCGATAATCGTTGGGAATCGGATTTCAAGAAGTTTCTGGCCGAGAAACTTAAGGAATATCGAGATGTCCTTGAATCAATGTCTCTATTTGATTTACGCGCCCAAAACAAGATCCGGGAACAAGAACTCTTAAATCACTTCAAAAGGATGCTGGAGGTTTACTCAAATATGAGTAGATTCGAACAGCATTCGTTTGAGGAACTCCGCTTTGCCAATGCATTCCAGGTGCTAACTCTCGGATACATTAGCGCAACCGCATGGGAGTATATGAAGCCAGACCGTAGTATGGATGTAAACGGGTTTCTTACCCCATTCCTGTCGGCCGGATTGAAGATTGAAGAAGTCGCACAGTCGGTAGAGCACCAGGGCGTAACCGATTCGGAGACTTTCTTGCAACTCCTTTCCGACCGAGCGGGGGGTCATAGAACACCGCAGCCTCGCCCCAAGGATGCGATCCTCAATAACTCCATCGCTGTTTCATTGCTGGATATAATGAAAGATGCAGGGTTGCTGGATTATGCATATCAATGGAGTACTAGTGACCAGTTCGGAAAACCTATAAAGAACACTAACTATAAGAAGGCGACCTTTGCTGTATACATAGCCAATAAGGCCGACTTGGCTGAATGGGACAAGGTATTCTGTGACCTTTGGGGATTGCCTCACCGCACGCTTTCAAAGGCTTATGATGCACTGGGTAACAAGACACCAAAGACACAAAACATGTACGCCAACATGCTTTCTTTCTTTGACATTCACTAAATAGTAACCTCAAACGAATAGGTGGACACTTGGCCTGTCCACCTATCCTGTCCTCCCTGTCCGTCTTTTTTCAGTATACTTTTCCTCAACTTTGCTTCGGAAAACACCACGCAGATAAGCAAGTGCGCTGGTGGCCGGGGCGAGGGTGGTCGTTTCTTGCTTGACCTCCACGAAGCCAAACCCCGGACCAAAACCTCAGATTATGCATTATGAGGAACGATTTAGTTTCGGAGTTGGGAATGAATTACAGCACCCCACTCTATTCTCTAACCGTAGGGCAGTATGTTGAGATGCATGCCGCTTTGGAAAAACTATCAGCATCGCCAAAACAGGATGAAGAGCCATACGTTTATGGACTGCGAGGCATTATGCAGCTATTCGGCGTGAGCCACAAGACCGCACAGGCGTGGAAGAACACTTTTTTGGCGCCCGCCTGTTCTCAAGTGGGGCGGACAATCATCGTGAACAGGAACAAGGCGATTGAACTCTTTGAGGCTACCGGGAGGGCCGCGATGGATTCATATGGACTATAAAAAAACCGCCCCCAACATCCCTGCTAGAAGCGGCTCGGGTACATCACGTACCTCTCGCAACAACAAAGGTAACGAGATTCTGTTTGAAAAGCAAGAGACCAGAAAGTGTGCTATACAGCCAGAATCAAGTACGTTCGTGCGACTGCGAGATTTGAATTTGGAACGAGCACTGGCCCGTTGTGTGTCCATCACCGTCGGAGAATGGTCCGTTTTGGATGATTCGGCTATAATCGAATTATGGGAAGTGTTCCGTACTTATATCCACACCGGCTACGAGGATAACGGCCAACCCGTCCTGGCTGCGGTCGCCGATGTCTGGGAACATTGCCGCAAGTTAATTGATAGGGAGGTTCAACTATGAGCAAGCAACGAGATGGATTTGTGCTGTATAAAACACACTATGCACCAATTAAAGACTTCACCGATGAGCAATTAGGGCGACTCTTCCGTTGTATTTTCGAATGGCAGATAAATGGTAAAACAAACCCGGATAAGGATATCTCCATCGCTTTCGCATTCATTGAGAATCAGTTTCGAATTGATGACAGTAAGTATAATGATAGATGCGAAACAAACAGAGCAAGTATAATGAAACGATGGCATACGAACGAATACGAGGGAATACAAACGTATACGATTGATACCGATAAAGAAGAAGATAAAGATAAGGAAAAAGATGTAGGGAGAGGTATCAGCATGGCAACACCCACCACAAGGACAAAATTTAGGAAACCAACACCAGAGGAGGTGAGAAGTTATTGCATGGAAAAGAACTATCCGATTGATGCAGACGCTTTCTGGGACTATTACGAATGTAATGGATGGGTTGTTGGCAAGTCCCCTATGAGGGACTGGAGAGCAGCTGTAAGAACTTGGGCGAGAAAGGAGAAAAAGTCATCAGCCGTGAACTGTTCCGATCAGCAAGGTGACCGTATTCTCGGTCCAGAAGAAATACTTAAAATGATGAGCGACAATGGATAAACGGATAACATCGCTTTCAATAGCGGAATATCCTGTGCCAGATACTTCACAGGATGAGAAAAGAGTTATTGCGGATTTGATCATTTCCCCGGAAGTCATATACGATGCTCGGGGAATACTAACCCCGAAAATGTTCTCCGATCCCGAAAACCAAGAGGCTTACAAGACTCTGTTGGCGATGGCAGATAAAGGCGAATACATCGACCTTACAACCGCATCCAACAGAGTAGGCCTGAATTATGTGACCAAGAAGATCGTACCTCTAACTATTGATATAGGAGGCGTGATGGCACCGAAGGCACATATGGCCGTCTTTCGAGAAAAGTATATAAGGCGCGAGATCTATTTTTCGGCAATTGAACTCTTGAAGGAGGTGAACAATCCAGGAAGGTCAGCGGAAGAACTTGTCGCTTATGGACGGGTTCGGATGGAGGAAATAATAGGCGGTGTAGAATCGCAGAATGGGATGCAGACCCTTTCAGACGCCTTTAATAATCTCGGAGAACAAATACAAGAGGCCCAGATAGCGCAGGTTAACGGAAAAACTGTGAGGACTACAACCGGGTTTCCGATGGTGGATTTCCTCACGTATGGAGGATTCGGCCCCGGGAACCTTGTCATCCTTGCTGCCAGGCCTTCGGTAGGAAAGACAGCTACGATGTTGCAGATGGCACGGGCGGCTGCTGAGAGTGGGAAAGTCGTGAATGTCTTTTCTCTGGAAATGACCAACACCGAACTTGCCCAAAGACTTCTCCTGTCCACGGGTCGGGTCCAGTCCCTCGAACTTGCAAGAGGTCAAGTGGAGTGGTCAAACTTTGAAGCGGCAGTTAGCTGTGTCGAACAGATGCCGATGTTCCTCAACGATAACGCATATTCAGTTGATGAAATCGTGTCGCATATTGTCATCAATCGACAGAATGGCAAATGCGATATTGCCTTTATTGATTACTTGGGATTGATCAACACTACTGGTAACAAACCGCAGTACCAGGTACTCGGAGAAATCACACATCGGCTCAAGTCTACAGCGAAAAAACTCGGTATCCCTATTGTTCTCCTCTGTCAGTTGAACAGAGCTATAGAGTCAGCCAATAGACCACCGGCCCTTCATGATCTCCGGGATAGCGGGGATATCGAACAGGATGCGGACATAGTACTGATGTTGGAACGCCCCACCAATTTCTCAGATAATAGAGTAAATATGTACCTGCGGAAAAACAGACAAGGGCCAAAAGACGCTTGCATCCCTCTGCTCCCTAATGATTCCTATACCAACTTCATAGAGATTCGGCAATAACCTAACATAGATGGCCCTCTCGAGAATGAGGGGGCCATCTTCTAATTCTGTTATTTATTCCTTCAATCATTTGTAAGTTATTCTTCGCCATATAATAATAATCTATCGCCCCATTTGTTACCAACTTTCCAACCGCTAGCTCCCATAGCAATCGTTATTCTTTTTTTAAAGCATAAGGCCAGAAGACCGGATATGAAGAAGAAAACGCAACAAAGAAGTGGAATCAATTCGAGAGTAAGTCGCCACCATATAAAGAAGCATAAAGAGCAAAGAAAGTTAACAATAGAAGGGGTTATCCAATAATGCTTTCTGGAAATCTCACCGTATACAGATGCGATAACACCGATTCCCGGAACGATAGCCACTAAGTTTTTCCAAAAAGGTATATGCTCTGCTCCCATACATAAAAACAAAGAAGGAACGCCTGCCAAAAAGAAGAAAAAGTAGGGGAAGAACTGAGAGGTCGTGAACTTGTCAAATGGGTTATAGAATTCACGTACACTCCTTCCTCCATGAATAAAGCTAGCATTTGAATACACGAACTTTGAACCATAAATCCTGTACGCTAATTGGGTCAATTCGCGTGATGTTAAATTATACTGTTCGCTAAATAGCCACGAAACATACTTTTCACATTCCCGGATATCTTTCTTATAAGAACCATATTTCTGTGCGAATCGGTTAAAAATAAGAACGACTTGCTCATGTATATCTTTGTTTGCATCAAGAGTTTGAACAAGACTGCCCAACCAGCGCTCTTGACATCGTTTAAGAATGAGTTCCTTCGTTTTAAGGCATTCTTCGTATTGCTTGTAATAATACTGCATAGAAGAGTAGTTGATTGAATATAAAAAAGTGTGGAGCACTTCGTCTATCTGTACCGAGGTTCTGGATGACCTTTGAGCAAATAAACAACACTCCACACAAGTATCGAGAGAGTGCAGAGCACAATCATGCGATACAAGTGATGAGTGTCGCTCAATCCCTTGCTCAAATGAAATTTTCCAGATTTCGGTACAAGGATAAAAGCGAAACACTTTCATCAAATATGTCTGCCAGGAAAAAAGGATCTCTCCAATCCTCCCAACAAGTGCAAATATATAAAATGATTTGAAATAAGGTGTTACATTAAGTGCCCTTTTTGAAATGCATGCTTGCAAATTCATTAATTCAAATTATCTTTGCAAGGTATCCTTGATGAGGGTCAGGTTCGCCTGTCTTGAAGCCCTTGTCGTGGAGAACAATTAAAGCAGATTCGTCAATCAAAACGCCCGGCTCGCCGGCAACGTTGGTAACAGACGAGTCTGCTTTTTTATTTCACCTTGGGATATAGGAACGGAGTCAGCACTTTGTGCATGCGACTATCCGCTCAAAGTAGATGAACAAAAAGAAAGCCCTCGATTACTTGCAAACCTCCGCACCGATCGCGGTATCCTCAAGTAGTCAAGAGCTATCTTCTGATGACAAAGGTACGGAAAATTCCGGATTATCCAAATACAATCTCGACGAATGGGTCAATAGGTGCATAATACCGATCTTGCTTTTGGTAATATCCAGGAGGGCAGATATGGGGTTCCTTTTCGATTCGCCTATAGGGATACCGGCACACTGTTATCTCTTTTAGATGTCTTTTTTAATAGTTATCTTCGTCTTTTGAAGAAAGAAGATTAATGGAGGCAGTGATTATCGTTTATCGTAATCTCAATCAGGTATTATCGAAATGGTTATTGTAGATGGCGAAGTATGAATCGGCAATACGGACTGAGGATGAATCCCTCATCCATATCGAGGATGTAGAAGGACCCATGTATGGCCGGAAGGCTCATTTTATCTGTCCTTGCTGCAAGTTGGAAATGCGTCCAGTTCTTGGAGAGATAAATGAACATCATTTCCGCCACAAGGGTACGCCTTGTAAGTACGATAGCTATCTTCATTCTCTCGCCGAAGAGACTTTCCTGAAAGAATACAATTATTGCCTTGACGCAGGAACTCCATTCATAATCGAATGCGTTGTTCCGATTCGTTGCAATGGAGGTTGTGTTCTTGAAGTAGACCGTGATTGTAGAGAGCATTATGTCCGGCGTGAGCTTGACCTCACGAAACATTATACCAAGATTCGTAGGGAAAAGCGAGTTGTAACCCTGCCGGGTTCATTTCGACGTCCCGATGTTCTGCTAGAGACCGAGTCTGGTGAGCAACTTTGGGTGGAGTTGTTCGTCACGCACAAGAGTTCGGACGTAAAAATCCGAGAGGCAGTTGATAGGAATGCGAAAGTCATTGAAATCAAGATTACAGATGAACACTGCGAAGGACTGAAGGCGATTTCCAATCATCATCTATCACCGACGGACGATATCGTTTATTACAATATTAGCTTCGACCCGATAGATCCGCCCGAGGGGTTCTATCCGCCATGTATGAAATATCTGGTTTATAAGGTTGAATCTGAGGGTCGCAGGTTTCCTTATGTCAACGCCAGGGAAGGATGTTTAGAATTCGTTTCTCAGATACCGACAGAACTCGAAGAAGGTATAGAATATCTCGTTGCACTCCGATTGAATTTCATGTCCGTTTTTTCGATTCCTTTGGATGAAAAATGGAAAGGCGCTCGTCAAGAAACCTTTTATCATTTGAGATACTACTTTTCAAGGCTGTATAGGAATCAGTCGGTTCCGGATCGTTTGAAAGACCTGCTTGTATGTGAGTTTCGCCGGCCATCCAATGATTCTGTTTTTCCTCCTAGGCCTGCAGCAAAACTTCAGGATGCCAGCCTTCAGAATGAAGAAGACGATGCTGCCGATGACCCTATTAAAGATTTATCACCGTCAAATGTTGTTCCGGCTGGTATCTGGGTCTCATTCGGATCGCCCAACATACTCTGGTGTGACAAGGAAGGTAATGATACTCCCGTTTTACCTGATGGTTATGTAAAGTGTTTACCCACCCTGGATGATGTGGAAGAGTTGAAAAAGTGTTCCGGGCAAGAATATAAGGACGGATATTGTTATTTCGGGTTGAACGGGAACAAATTATTGTTCAAATGGGATGTCAATTATTTGCTTAAAAGTGGCGGAACATGGACGTGGTCAATTGAAGATGGTGATTTTTATGCCGCCCGAGATAACCATGTCTGCCGTTATGTAGCAAAACCGATAGGGGCGGAGATGGTCGGCGGAATCGATACCGGAAGTGTAAGGCAAGCCCTTACTGATGAACAGGTTCAATCTTTGTTCCCGAAGGAAGATGTTATTCATCCATCTTATGTTTCTCCTGCTTGTTTTCATAAGGAAGATCCAGGAGCATAACCATTTGTTTTCTTTGAGTTCTTTGCCTTTCCTATTGGATTATTATCTTCGTGGAAAGAAATACAGCGTCAATCTGACGCAGGGCCCGTCTGCCCACGGTCAACTCGAACGGGTTGACCGTTTTTTCTTTGCAAGATCGAACTTAATCGATTTTAGTTGAAAAACACTAAGCAATGCTTTTCACTATACATTAAAAGGGGTTGCATCTGCCGATAAAGATTTATATCTTTGATTCGAACAAGTATATGTGTTATGGGCATCTTTTCATTTTTCAAGAAGGAGAAGGCTGTTGTAGTAGTCCCTGATGAAGAACAGCAGAAGAAAAATGCTGTGTCATATGTTGAGTCTTTCCTTAATGAAATCTTTACTGACTTCGACAAGGAGGGTGAAGGTGAGTTTGAGTGTGCAAGATTCAAAATTGCTGGCATTACTAACTACTGCTCAAGGAAAGATATTGGGATGATCTCCGGAGTGTCTTTTGTCCAATCCGGCAACCCCTATGATAAGACAGCCATTGCCCTGGGAAGGGTGAAGGACGGGAAGGTGTCAGAGATTTTCGGTTATATCCCCAAAGAGGACAAGAAGGATTTCAACAAGTTTTCCGGAGAGAATAAGAATCAACCCTTCTTGGGCTATATCCGTGAGTTTATTGCGGAGGATGGCAAAAGGGGAATAATGGGCATTGTCAAGTTGTACAAAGGTAATGGAGTTGGCTTGTACAAGCAGATGATAAAGGATGCCCAGTTATTGCAAGGTCTATCCAAAGGCTATTACAAAGACCAAACACTGGAGGAACAAGAGTTGAAACTGGAGTGGGTATTGGATAGGCATTTTTAGGGGAACTATATGCCTGTGTCTACGATATCTTTGTAAATAGCTGATAATAATCTCAGAAAGACTGGACTTCTCTAAGTATTAACAAAAGGAAGCCATTATCTCAATTTAGCTTTTGTTTTATTTTGGGTGGGCGGATATGGAGTTCCTTTTCAATTTGGGGCCCCTCCCTTGAAGCACTCTAACTCCCTGAAGACATTTCAAGAGTTTGTTTGTTTCCTGATAGATTACGTATATTTGCAAAGTCCTTCTGGGTTATTGCATCTTAGGCACGCACACTGGATGCGTGTCCCTTAACCCAGGGGCCAACCTCTTGGGTTGTCGTATAATAGGATCGTAAATTGGAGACCTTCCCGTTGACCTAAGAGGTTTTAACGAGTCTCACTCTGACCTATCGAGCCGCTATATGCCGAAAGGTTTTCAGAATCGTCTTCGAACCGATTCCAGAGTGGGG
>JAEEGL014740415.1_pt1 | contig 10104 bp, 7 predicted proteins | sample 9134231 | NCBI WGS metagenome assembly JAEEGL01 (sample SAMN16246548, study PRJNA631951) | gut metagenome | biome: gut microbiome; feature: rumen; material: fiber-attached | host: Bos | place: Iran: Karaj | collected 2018-10 | reverse complement strand
GATTATACATTAGATAAAGCATTAGAAGATATTGATAAAGAAATACAAGAATTAAAAGATATAGCAACAAAGTATGATTATAGTAAGTTGCCTAAAGATATCTAATTCAGGGAGGTAATTATGCAATTAAGCAGTGTTAAAGTAGAACAAATTGATAGTTCTAGTGGCGTAATAGTAGATTATGGTGAGACGTTATCAAACAATGAAATAATAAAGATTGCCTCTGATGTTTTTAGTGGTACAGAATACAAGGATGGATATCTATATGGTAGGTATGATAAAACAGATTTTTGTTTGTATTTTAAAAATATTAGTTATTTAGGAAATCCACATCCAATTTATAAAAAAAGGATTCAAATACCTGGAACATTTAAAGAACTATATGATCAAAATGCATATAAAAATGTTAAAACTCTTTTGTTAGGTATATATAAATATAAAGATGTGGTATTATTTTGTGATTTTGATACATCTACATATGTTAATAAAAAAATGAATAATTCATCGGCTCACATTTATACGATTGATTTATTAAAGGGGTTAGAAACAGGCTTCTTTCAAAAAAGAGATAAATTTGGCAATTTATTAACTGTTTTTACTAAAGAAAAAATTAATGATTTTTATAAATATAAGTTTGAACATACCGAAATTGAAAGCAAAATAGAAATAGTAAATACTTTTGATGATTTCTTTAAATCTATATCAAAAAATTGGTTTGGTATTGATTGCTATAAAGACATGATTCAAGCGGGTTATAATAATAAATTTCAAAGTGAATGGGTTGGATTTTACTTGGAATATTTATTAGATGCTTATATCATGGAACACCATTTATATGATATTATGAAATATATGCAAAACAAAAAGAACGATGAAGTTGATTTGGATTTGTATTTTTCAAAAATAAATAGTTATGGTGATTTAAAAACTCATAGCGACACGTCATCTGGAATAATAGGTAATGATTTAAGTACTATTGAAAATCTTGTAAAAAATGGGAAGGTTTATTATATTGTATGTAATCATATGACGCAAATGGATAAAGATTATGAATTTGAAGTTACAAAATTCTGGAATAAAGTGCAAAATAAAGATGATTTATTAAGTTACTCTAATAAAATGAAACATGATGTTAAATTAAAAAGTTATTTTATATTAGAAATAAATAAATTTAACTTCAAATATTTAAATGTTTATAATCAAGGAAAAAATAGTAATGGAAATTCTAGAAATCCTAAGATTTCAATAAATAACAAAGATATAGGCAATTTTTTAATTCACATGGTTGAATTTGAAGATGATATTAATTAAGGAGGTTTACATATGAAAAAATTTAAATTTATAGATTTGTTCTCTGGCATTGGTGGTTTTCATCAAGCAATGGAACAACTTGGAGGAACATGCGTATTTGCTTCTGATATAGATAAATATGCAATTGAAACTTACAAAGATAATTATGGAATTGATTCTGGTATAAATGTTAGAGATGTAAAAGAAGAGGATATACCAAAACATGATGTTTTATGTGCTGGATTTCCATGTCAAGCATTTTCAAAAGCTGGAAAACAAAAAGGGTTTAAAGATGAAACAAAGGGTACTTTATTCTTCGAAATTGAAAGAATATTAGCATATCATAAAACTAAATATATAATATTAGAAAACGTAAGAAATCTTGTTTCACATGATCATGGTAATACATGGAAAACAATATATTCTCACTTAAAGAAGTTGGGTTATAGATTAACACCACAACCTTTAATAATTAGTCCTCATCAATTAGGTGTACCTCAATTAAGAGAAAGAGTAGTTATTTTAGGAATATATGATCCTGAAAATAGTGATAAAGATTTAGATATTAATTTTAATGAGTTAAATAAATTAGTAAGTAAGGATGAGAATTCAATATATTCTGTAATTGAAAATAAAAAGGTTGAAGAAAAATATTACATTACAGAAAGAGAAAAATATGTATTAGGTGCATGGGACGCTTTCTACAAAGGCATTAAAAATGATATTATTGGATTCCCAATATGGTATGACTATTTTAAAAAGGCACCAGAAAGTGATATGCCTACATGGAAGCAAGAATTTATTAGAAAAAATAATCAATTATACAACGATAATAAAGAATTTATAGACAATTGGGCAAAACAATATAATTATTTAAAAGATTTTACTCCTACTCAAAGAAAGTTTGAATGGCAAGCTGGGGATTCTATTAAAACATTATGGGATGGATTAATACAAATAAGACCATCAGGTGTAAGAGTTAAAAAGCCTACATGTTTTCCTGCATTAGTTGCTTTAGTACAAATTCCGATCATTGGAAAATACAAAAGAAGATTAACTGTTAGAGAAGCAGCCAGACTTCAAAGTTTTCCAGATGATTTTAAACCAAATAAAAATGATCAACAAGCATATAAACAATTTGGTAACGCTGTAAATGTTAATGTTATTAAAACAGCAGCTAGTGCGTTATTTAACTATAATAAGGAGGATTAACAATGGCAAATACTATTGACATAAGACCAGCAACAAGTGTTTATGGCACTTACCGAAGACTAAGTTATAAACCTTGGTTTGCTGTTGCCGAATTTATAGATAATTCTACTCAAAGTTACTATGATCATGCAAAAGAATTAAGAGAAGATCCTAATTTCCAAAAGATGGTAATAAATATTAGATATGATTCTAGTGAAAAAATACTTGAAATAACTGATAATGCTTTTGGAATGAATTGGGAAGATTTTCAACGTGCATTAGTTCTTGATAAACCGCCTAAAAATAGGGATGGAAGAAACGAATTTGGTATGGGTTTAAAAACAGCAGCTTGTTGGTTTGGTAATTTATGGACAGTTGAAACAACAGAATATGGTTCAAATCAAAAATTTTCTGCCACAATGGATATACATAAATTTGAAACTGAGAAGACAGAAACAATTGAACCTGTAATAGAATATGTTCCATTCGAAACACATCAAACAAAGATTACTATAAGAGATTTAAATCAGCCTTTAGCAGCTAGTGCGATTAGAAAAACTAAAGAATTATTACAAAGAATATATAGAAATGATTTAAGAACAAACGAAATAGATATTATTTGGAATGGGGAACATCTAGAATATTCTGAAATAGAAATATTAACAGAAGAATTAGAAGATGGTTCAACAAAAGAATGGAAGAACGATGTTTCATTTGAAGTTAAAGATCCATTTGGTAATGCATATCATGTAAAAGGATGGATTGGTATTCAATCTCATGGTATTACTAAACAATCTGGTTTTGCATTGCTACGTAGAGGTAGAGTTGTAGTTGGGACTGATTCTAATTACTATCCTGAAGAAATCTTCCATACTGGTCAAACCTATGAAAAATTGTATTTAGTTGGTGAACTAGATTTATATGATTTTGAAATAACTCAGGCTAAGGATGGATTTATGTGGGATAATGGTCTTGAAGATGAATTCATAGATTGTTTAGTTCATGAACTTGGCACTTATGGTTATTTTGAAAAAATTAAAAAGTTAAAAAATAAAAATGAAGCGAAGAAAGTTAGTGAGATATCAGAGGAAACTAAGAATGATATTATTACTAATACTGTAGAAAAATTTAGAAATATAGTTAAAAATGATAATTCATTATTTGATGATAACAAAGCAAAAGAAGTTAACGATGTGACAATTAAACAAGTTGTCGATGAACCAAATATTGAACCGGTTAAACAAGATTTCTCTAATGTTAAAGATATTTATGAATTTGAAATAGAAAATTACAATATAAGGGTAAAATGGGATGATAGAAGCGAAGTTGGAACGTGGCTTTCTCTTGATAATGAAACTGATAATAGTTTTGATATTATAATAAATATTAGACATAAATTTTTTACTCCATATCAAAATCAACCAGAGTTTTTAAATGTCATAAATCAATTTGCAATTGCATTAATATTGGCAGAAAAGAAAGCTAAAAGTGCAACTAGTAATCCTAATCAACTTATTGATTCTTTTGCAATAAGAACATATATGAATCAATTATTAAATAAGTTAAGTTTAGATAAGGAGTAGTTTATGGAAGGAATACTAAAGAGAGTTGAAGAAAATAGTAGTGATGTTAGATGGTCTGTTAAACTTGATGGACCAGAAATAGGAATAGTTCGTAAACACCTTGATATGGATGAATCTGAAAAAGAGAATACTATTTTATCTGCAGCTAGGATATTAGGTAATTGCGCTAATCCTTCAGGAGAACCAAAAAGAAAAGTTGGTTTAGCTATAGGAAAAGTACAAAGTGGTAAAACTTCGAATTTTATATCTCTTTCTGCTCTTGCTTTTGATAATAATATTAATATAGTTATTTTATTTGGTGGTTCTTCAAAAATATTATTGAGACAAGCAAATGAAAGAGTACTTGATAACTTTGACTATGAAGAAAGAAAGAAAAAAGATGATAGAACATTAGCAGTAATAACTACCTCTAATAACTTCGATAATCTCTCACCTGAGAATATTGAAAATATATATAGAAGTGGACACAAAATAATTATTACAGCATTAAAGTCTTATACTCACATTCAAAAAATAATAAAAATGCTAAAAGAAGCAAATTTAGATAATAAACCTATTTTAATTATCGATGATGAAGGCGATCAAATGACTTTAAACGGCGCAGTGAAAAAAGGGAAGACTACTACTACATATAGAGAATTTGTAAATTTATTTAAAGATTTATCATTTTCTACTTTTATTTCTGTTACTGCGACACCGGAAGCAAATTTACTTATTTCTGTAGAAGATGAACTTTCTCCAGATTTTTGTGAATTAATTACTCCTGGTAAGTTATATAGTGGCGCAGCTACTTTTCATGGCGAAAAATACACTAAGTATATCTGTGAAATTCCTCAACATGAAAATGTAATACTTGACGAAAATGAAGGTATACCTGAATCTTTTGAATGTGCTGTTAGTACTTTCTTTGTTGGGGGAGTTATACGAGACTTAAGAGGAGATTCATCAACTCATTCTATGTTAATACATCCTAGTTCAAAAATAATAGATCATAAAAAGGTTGATAAAAAAGTTAGAATTTTGTTAAACAAATATATGGAATATGCTCAATCTTCTGAAAATGAAATATTTGAACAATTTAGGAAATTTGTTAAATTAGGATATGACGAATTAAACAAAACTATTGGTGAAAACTATGACTTTGAATTGATTGTTGAAAAGATGAAAACTGCAATTAATGATTGGCGAGTAGTTGTTGTAAATGGTGATAATGATTCTGAAATTTCGTATGATTATGTTAAGTATTACATTGTTATTGGTGGAACAATGGTTGAGAGAGGTTTGACTGTTAAGAAATTGGCAGTTACATATATTGTTAGATCAAATAAAGGTAAAGAAAATGCAGATACAGTATTACAAAGATGTCGTTGGTTTGGTTATAGAATAAGTAAAGGCATGAGTTATTTGGATGTATGTCGTGTATTTATGACAGATCAAATGGCTGAAAATTATCATGATTTGAAATTAACAGAAGATAGTATTTGGAAATGGATTCAATATTCTGAAAAGAATGGTATTAAACTTAAAGAGATGGATAGAATTTTCGAAATTAGTAAACACTTTAATGCGACTAGAACTAATGTTGTTCCAGATTCAGAAAGATTTACTTTTGGTTCATGGAAATCTCAAAAATCAATTAAAGGTATGGATACAAAAGATAAAATTGAAGAGATTCAAAATGCGTGGAATAATTTATTATCAAAATATGATTCATCTGAAGAAAGACATCCAAATTTTTCTCATAAAGTTTATAAAAACGTTGACTTTGAAGAAGTTTACCATGATATTCTAGAAAAATATTATTTTAATGATGATTTAAGAGTGGATTATAAATATATCCGAGCTGCATTAGATATAAAAAAAATAAAAGAAGAACCACTTTTATTAGATATTTATATCATGCGTGATAAATTAAAAAATGGTTCACATGGTGAAGAACGTAAAATATTTGCTGATAAAACAGTAAGCAACATAATGCAAGGTCGTAACAGAACTGAAGGTGATCCTGAGTTCTATCCTGGTGATGATAAACTAAATGAGTATAACACACAATTACAAATTCATAATGTATGGAATAAAGAATTTGGATTAGTAGATATTCCTGTGATAAGTTTTTATTCGCCAAACGATAGTGAGAGAATGGTGGGAAGAATGGTATGATAGAAGATATTTTAGTATTTTTAAATAATACTTTTGAAAATGAAGGATATTATGTTAAAGAGTTTTCTGATGGGATTTTCTTTGGCAAGGATAGAGATAATAATATAATATGTGCTAAAGTTAATCTTTCTAAGGAATCCCCTTTTAGTTTGACTACTAAGGCTATTGAATTGTATCAAAATTACCATTTTATAATGCAAACCGACACAGATAATATTGATGGAAATTATGACTTATTAGTTTTAAAAAATAAATTTGTTGATACAAAGAAAACATTTATTAATTTATGCTTAAACTTTTATAGTGAAGATTCAGATAGAAGTATTGTTGAACTTACAAATGATTTAATTGAAATGTATAAGATTAATAACAATAAAGATTCACTTGCTGAGCAAGGATTATGGTCTGAGTTATTTACTATTTTATATCTTAAAGATAATTATGAGGTTGATATATCAAAGTACTGGCATAATGATAACTTTAATAAATATGATTTTTCATTTAGTGAAACATTTAAATTGGAAGTTAAATCAACAAAAAAAGAAACAAGAGAACATAGATTTTCACATGAGCAAATATATACTGATTATGATGTTATAGTGTCTTCAGTACAGGTTAGAACTGATGATAATGGTTACACTATATTTGATCTTTATTCTCAAGTAGAAGAACTATTCTCGTCAAAATACGACTTACTTATAAAGATAGAATCTTTACTAGCTAAATTCAATAAAGATTCGCTAGATAAATATGATTTTGAATACGCTAAAAATAATATTAAATTTTATTTGAATAAAGATATTCCTCATATCAACGAGAGTGAACCTGAAGGTGTACATGGAACCGAATACACAGTTGTATTAGAAGGTGAAGATGAACTTAGTTCAGAAGAATTAAAGAAATATTTTGAAAATATTTAACAAGTAGAGAGAAAAAACATTCTCTCTTTTAATTTGATCTTTAATGAAAAATCTGTAATAATATTTTTGGGTGATAGTTGTGCAAAATAAGGTTAAATTCGAAAATATAAATAGTGATTCTACAAAAATTATAATTGATTGTGTATATGAACACGGTAAACCATGGTCACTAAGTAATGACGCTTTATCTAAATTGATGAAAGTAAAAAATGTTGGAGGTTTTAGGACCAAATCTGGTTTAAAATATGTAGTTTTATATTCAACAAACAGTGATATTTATTGGAGAGATGAGTTAGATACAGAACAAGGGTTATATATTTATTATGGAGATAATAAACAACCTGGTGTTGATATTCATACTCCTTATGGTAACAGGGTATTAAAAGATGTTTTTGAGTATGCTGAATCTAATGAATTAGAAGTAAGAAAAAAAATACCGCCATTTTTCTTATTTGAAAGTGATAGAGAACAGGGTGGAGTTAAATTTAGAGGCTTACTTGTTCCTGGATATAGAGGTGTTAATCACTTTGATTGGTTAACTGCTGTATGGGCACAACTAAATGAGGGGGGCAGATTTCAAAATTATAAATCTATGTTTACGGTTTTAGATACTTCTACTGGGTCAGTAGAATCACCTAAAGATGCGACAATAGATATTAGATGGTTAAAAGATTTAGAAGCTGGCAAGGGATTTGAAAGTAAATATGCTCCTTTATCATGGAAAAATTATATAGAAAAAGGAATATTTAAACCATTAACAATAACGGTAAATTCTATGATAAGAACTAAAGAGCAACAATTACCTGAACCTGGATTGAAAACTGAGATGTTAAATTATATCTATAATTATTTTATTGATAAACCAACTAACTTTGAAGCGTTTGCTTTAGGTATTACAGTTCTGGCTGATGATAATATTTTTGACGAAGAGCAAACTAGGCCAACACGAGATGGTGGAAGAGATGGAATTGGAAAATATGCAATTATGAAACGATTAAAAACTAGTTTGAATACAACATTTGCAGTGGAGGCTAAATGTTATGAGCCAAATCATAGTGTCGGTGTTAAAGAAACATCTAGATTAATCTCTCGTATTAGACATAGACAATTTGGAGTTTTTGTTACTACTTCTTTTATTGCACCTCAAGCGTATGAAGAAATCTTAGAGGATGAACAACCAATTGCAATAATATCTGGTAGCGATATTATTGATATACTATTTCAAAATCAAATTACTTCTATGCCTAGACTTATTTTATATTTAAACAACAATTATCCTAAGGAATAATTTTACGTCACTTGTGTCACTTTAATATGTAAGGTACCTACCTAAAAACAAGTGTCATATGTGTCATTTTCTATTATGAAAGGATGTATAATTATGAGCATTGAATATTTTGGCAGTTATTATGGAGATGGAAGATTTAAAGATGAATTTGATTTGCAAAAAGAAATAAATAGAAAAATAGATGTAAAAAAGAAAAAACAGGTTAAAAAAACAAAGAAAAAAAAGAAATCAAATATTAAGCCAAACCCACCAAAATTAAGAGTTCCAAACGGGAAGTTCAAAGTTGAGTATTCGGATGGAGAAATAGTTGAATATATAACAGGTAAAGAAAACGATGGTAATACTATTAAAGAAACCTCACCATTAGCACTAGCAATTGTTAAAAATGAGGTTGGAACATATATAGAACTTAACGGTGAGAAGATTAAAATTCTAGAAAAAGATTTTAAAATAGAAAAACGAAAAAAATATTAATATTTCAAAATAAAAAGCATATATAGCTACGTAACCTATATATGTTTTTTATTTGCTCTGCACAGTTTCTGCACAACAATATAGTTAAATTGTTGTGTAAAAAAATGAATTTTTTTAAACTGTTTATAATATAAAACGTTGATTTTAAAGGGTTTCTTCTAATATGGTTAACCCAACTTTGTGGGCCCCCTGAAGAGAGCATATATATATTTAATTTAATTCTTTGTGATTGCTTTTGGGTTAATAATAGATATCATCAGCTTTAATGCTTATTTGTAAATATATACATTTTTATAAAAACTATATTGACATCCAATAATAGTATGTTATTTTTAGTGTAGGAGGAGAGTATAGTTTAAAGTTGTAAAATGAAAGTGAAAAGTTTGTTTTTTCTTGCACTATGTTTTATTGGAATAACAAGTGTTGATGCAGGATCTTTTAGAATTGGTTCTGCAGAGTATGATACATTAGCAGCTGCTGTTGAAGCTGTTCCTGCTGATGGATCTAAGACAACTATTATGATGATGCAAGACGTAACTAATTCACCTGGGGTTCAAATCGATGAAGGAAAGAATGTAGTGATCGATTTTGGAGGACACAAATATGTATCAGGTCCACCATTTGTAGGATCACCAAATACCCAAACGATTTCGTTTAGGTTTATGAAAGGGGCAACCGTTGAATTAAAGAATGGTTACCTAAAAGCTAGCACCGATGAAAATTCAAAAATGTTTATACAAAACTACTCAGACTTAAGACTTGAAAATATAAAAATTGATGCTTCCGATAATAACTATGATGCTTTCTATGCACTTAGTTCTAATTACGGACATGTTTATTTAGGAGAAGGTACATCAATCATTGTTAATGAAAACACTCATGCTAGAGCGTTTGATATGTGCTGGGCACCTAAGGTAAGTAATGGTATCTATGCAGATGGTACTCAAGTAATTGTTGAAACAGATGATGAAATCAATGGTTATATTGAACTAGATGTATGGGGTACTTTTAGTGATGAAGGTGGAATTAAGAGTACACTTGAAATCAAGAATATAGATTTCCATGGTAAATGGATGGTTGATTCAAGACTTAAAAATCAATTAACAATTGATGGTGGAAGATATATTAATCCTGGATTTAGTGAAACTAACTTACCACCTGAAATACCTACAGAAGAAAATCCATATATTGATATTAG
>JAEEGL014493417.1_pt1 | contig 10104 bp, 8 predicted proteins | sample 9134231 | NCBI WGS metagenome assembly JAEEGL01 (sample SAMN16246548, study PRJNA631951) | gut metagenome | biome: gut microbiome; feature: rumen; material: fiber-attached | host: Bos | place: Iran: Karaj | collected 2018-10 | reverse complement strand
TTCGTATTTTGAATTTTGGTAAACCGCTTCGACCAAGTCATACTTTGTAATCTTTTTTGAAAGCATAAGTTCCGCCAAAATTCAAAAAACTTTTAGTTGGCGGCGGCCTTCTGAACGAAAGTTACGTTGTAAAGGCGTGTCATGCGGCTCTTCTTGCGAGAAGCGGCGTTGAGGCTGATGACGCCCTTAAGACGGGCCGAGTCCAAAGCGCTCTGAAGCTGCTTGAGCTTGGCGGCCGCGGCCTCCTGCTCCTTTTTAAGAACCAACGCGACAAACTGCTTTGCGTAAGTGCGGCACTCCGATTTGATCGCCTTGTTGCGCATGCGGCGCTTTTCGCTCTGAGCGTGGCGTTTTTCCGCTGAAGTCTGATTTCTAGCCAAGGTATTTCCCCCAAAAAATGTTATAAGAAAATGTAAAAGTTATATTAGCAATTTAGGGAATTTTTGTCAAGTGGCGGAAGAATAATAAAGCGGGCGCAAAAAGCCTCCTCCCCCGGCGGCCGGACGTAAACAATTCCAAAAATATTCCGACAATAGAAGGGTGAAAAAATTTCTTAAAATTTCTTTTTTTCTATATATAATGCCGCTCCTGTTTTTGGCCCACGCGCAAGTGACCGACGGCGCCTTTTCGCAAGGCGTCCCAAAAGCCTTTGAAGGAGTATGGGAGCGCGACGACCGCTACGTGATTTTTTCTTGCAACAACGGAGAGGAAGGCTCGCAAAAAGAGGCGGCCGCGATTTTGCTAAAGACCTTTTACGGCTGGTACTTGGACCGCTGCGCCGAGCCTGAGGAATGGAAATCGGAAAGAACTTTGAACGACTCCACCTGCCCAGACGCCGAAAGGATTTTCATAGAATACCGGCCGCTTGTGACAGGAAGGAGCGCCGCGGGAGACGCCTCCGTTTGGGAAATGTTCGTCTGGCATCCAAGGCTTAGGCAGGCCAGCGTGGTTCCCGCGGCAATCATAGGCGGAAACTTGTACTTGAATTTTGCGATGAAGCTTGGCGGACACAACGAAGAAAGCGGCCAAGAAGACGACCCCCTTTTGGGCTTTTGGGCGCAAATGTCGAGCGCGGACGGCGTCAAGGTTTGCCCGCCCGTTTCGTCGGACGACATCTATTCCACCTACATAACAAAGGACGCGGTATACACAATCCGCTACTGGCGGACGGACATGGAATACACAAACGAAATGGCCTTCTTTTCCGACGGCGGCCAAACCTTCTCGGTCGTAAAGCACATACAGTCCGCGGGGAAAATTTACACTTGCGCCAACGGCCGCAGCGTGACGATACGCAACGTGCAAAAGACAAACGACCGGCCGCAAGTTTACGAGCTTGACGGCGAGGCGCAAATCTGCGGCCTTGGAGAGCCGTACCTAAAGCGCGTCCAGGACACAGGAAGCCAAGAGGCCGCCGTGGCCCTCGCAAAAAAGTATTACCAAAAGCGCGCGCCCAATCCCGACCCGCCCTTTCCGCCTTCAAACTTGGACTGGCGCATGGACGACATAAACAGGCTTGAGGCCGGAAACAAAATCATTCAGGCGGTGAGAAAGCGCCAGCGCGAATTCGCCGAAAAGTATCCGCCGCGCGAAATTTATTAAACCCGGCGGCAGTCCACGACCATAAGCTGGCGGTCTTCGTGGCCGTTAAAAATGTTTCGCTGAAAATTGTAGGCGATGTCGATCGTGTCGCCGACCTTGAATTCGCTTCCAAGGCGGGCGGCTTGGTCCCACCACAAGGCCGGCCACTTGAGGTTTCCTATTTCCACAAAAAGCTTAAGGTGCTGCCTCTCGCCCTTTCCTAAAATTTGGGCGCCGGCAATCTTTGCGTTTTTGGTCACAAAGACAAGCTCTGGATTTTCGTTTCCGTAAGGCTCAAAGAGGTCCACTACTTTCATCAAGTCGTCGTTCACGTATTGCGGCAAAAGCTCCGCGTCAACGTCTATCGTTTGGTTTTCGTCGGCGCCCAAGACAAGCTCTTGGACAAGACCGGCCATTTTTTGCTGGACCTTTCCAAAGGTTTCGGCTGTCAACGAAAAGCCCGCCGCTCCTGCGTGGCCGCCGTGGTTAATGTAAATGTCCCCGAACTTGTCCAAAAAGTCGGTGCAGTTCACGCCGCGGGCGGTCCGCATCGAGCCGATGTAGTTTCCGTCAATCTTTGTCATCGCAATCGAAGGAACTTGGACGCGCTGGACAAGCTTCGCGGCGATGCGGCCTACGACGCCCCGGTGAATTTTTTCTTCAACGATGAGGCAAAACTTTCCGCCAAATTTTTCGAGCGAGCGCTCGGGGCGGCCGCCAAGGTATTCCCAAGAGGCGGCCTCAAGCTTCTTTCGCTCCTCGTTGTGGTCCAAAATTTTTTGGGCGAAGTTTTCGCGCTGGTCGGCGCTTTCGGCCAAGAATAGGTTCAAGGAATCTTCGGGGCTTCCCAAGCGGCCGGCCGCGTTTAGGGCGGGAATCACGTTCCAGCCCAAGTCCTTTCCGCAAACGCGCTTTCCCAAAAGGCCTTGGCGCGCCATAAGCTCCACCAAGCCGGAGCGCGCCCTGCCCGCGTTTATCGATTCCAAGGCGCGGCGCGCGAAAATTCTGTTTTCGTTTTTCAAAGGCATTATGTCGCTAAAGACAGAAAGCGCCACAAGTTGCAAGTCGCGCTCGTCCGCCTTGGCGCTGGCGGGAAAAGCGGCCTCAACCTTTTTGTCAAGGTAAGTTACAAAAATGTTGTAAAAGGCGTCAAGCTCCGTCCCGGCCTCTTCCGAATAAAGCGCGATTTTAGAAAGGCCCGAAAGCGCCTGCAAGGATTTTTTTGCAAGCGACGGAATTATCTTGGCCGCTTCCGGCCGAACGTCAAAGAGATTGAATTCTACTCCGCTTCCAAAAAGATTTTTTAGCGCGGAAGAAACGGCCGGCGCGTCCCAAACAAAGATTTGCTCGCCGCGCAAAAATTCCAAGAGGCCGCTCGAAGAAAGATTCATCGTTCCGCCGGAAAAATCCCTTTCGAAATTTTTACGATTGACCAAGTTCCTAAGCTTTACGCATTCGATGACGCTTTGGTCGCGAACGTTCAAAAGGCAAATGTCCTGCTTGTACAATTCCGTCTGCGAAAAGCGCAAGGCCTGAGCCAGCTTGAAGGCCACGGCGCAGCCAGAAATCTCAGCGAAGGGATAGCCGGAGTCCGCGCATTTTGGATTTAAAATAATCTCGGCGGGCGGCAAGACCTCGGGCGGATTGTGGTGGTCGGTGACGATCACGCTTATGCCAAGCTCTTGCGCGCGGCGGATTTCGGCGTTGTTGGAAATGCCGCAGTCGACGGTAATCAAGAGAGTTCCGTAATTTTTTGCGAATTCCTCCACCGCCGCGAGGCTAAGGCCGTAAGCGTCGTCGCCCGAGGGCAGGCGCCACGTGACGTCAAGGTTCATGCGCTTGAGCTGCTCGTAGAGGACCGCCGTGGCCGATATTCCGTCAACGTCGCGGTCCCCGAAAATCAAGACTTTTTCGCCTTCGTCGACGGCGGCCAAGATGCGGTCCACAGCGTCTTCCATTTGCGCGAACTCAAAGGGCTTCCACAAAAAGCGCGCGTCGTTTTCCAAATAGTAAAGCAAGTCGCTTCCAGCGGTTATTCCACGACGCGCGAAAATCGAGGCTTCCAAGGCGTCCAGCTTGAACTTGTTGTGCAAGGCCAGCGCCTGTTCCCGAGAGATTTCTTTTTTATTCCAAGTTTTCAAATCGCGATTCCAGCTTAATTGATTTCTTTGTAAATGAGCGGAACTTTCTCCGGCGCGGAGTCTTGGTAAGAGAGCGCCTCCTTAAGCTTGGCGAGAGCCGGCTCAAGGCATTCGTTGTCCTTTCCGTAGACTTCCATGACGACGTCTCCGGCCTTGACCTTGTCTCCGCTTCTAACGCGCAAAACCATTCCCGCGTCGGGGCATACAGGGTCTGTCGTCTTGTTGCGGCCAACGCCAAGATAGACGCCGGCTAAGCCGGTCTTGTAGGCGTCGATGTTTATGTAGCCGTCCTTTTCGGCCTTGAGCTCGGCCTTGAAGGAGCTGCGGCGCTTTCCGACTTGCTCCATAAGCTTCTTTGAGTCGCCGCCCTGTCGGTCAACGTTGTCCAAGAATTTTTGGAGCGCCTTGCCCGACGCGACAGCATCCTTGCATTTTGCTATTCCATCTTCTTTGGAAGAGGCCGCTCCGCCAAGAATGAGCATTTGCGCGCCAAGCGCGTAAGTAAGCTCCATGACGTCTTCGGGGCCTTTTCCTTGCAGGCACTCGACAGTTTCCTCTATCTCCAAGAAGTTTCCGATCTTGTCGCCAAGCGGTGCGTTCATGTTTGTCATCAAGGCCGCGGCTGTTTTGCCCATGGCCTGCGCGGTCTTTACAAGGGAGTTGGCAAGCTCCATCGCCGCGGCGCGGGTTTTCATAAAGGCCCCGCTTCCGTACTTTACGTCAAAGACAAGCGCGTCGCTTCCTTCCGCCACTTTTTTAGAAAGAATGCTGGCCGTGATGAGGGGAACGGATTCCACCGTGCCAGTAACGTCGCGCAAGGCGTAAAGCAGGCGGTCGGCCGGAACGATTTCCTTTGTCTGGCCGGTCATCGCGTAGCCGTCCTTGGCGATGTAGTCGCGGAAAACGTCGGGTGTGAGGCCGACCTTGTAGCCTTCGATAGATTCAAGCTTGTCCAAGGTTCCGCCGGTGTGTCCGAGGGCGCGGCCGCTCATCATCGGAATCTGGACTCCGCAAGAAGCGACAATCGGCGCGAGGGGCAAAGAAATTTTGTCGCCCACTCCGCCGGTGGAATGCTTGTCGACGAAGGGGCCCTTTAGTCCCATCGCCTCGTATTTTTCTCCGTGGAGCTCGATTACGTCGCCCGAATGAAGCATGAGCTTTGTGAGCGCCGCGCTTTCCTCAAAGTCCATTCCGTTAAAATAAACGGCCATGAGCCAAGAAGAGATTTGATATTCGGGAATCGTTCCCGCGACATAGCCGTCGACGATGAATTTGATTTCCTCTTCGCTAAGCTTTGTGTCTCCGACCATAGAGCGAGTTCCGTTGTCGTCAACGACAAAGGAGCCGCGCTTTTTCATAATGATGTCTACAGCTCTCATAAAATCCCCTTTCCTGATTCCAAAGTTTTAAGTTTTATTCCCAAGGCGCCTTCGACAAGCTCGTACAAAAACGCCTTTAGTTGTCCATAATCGCGCTCGGGCAATTGCGCCTTGCGCGCGGCGGCCATGTCGCTTCCGCCAGAAATTTGCAGGTAAAAAAGCGCGGTCTCCGAAAGCCTTGTTCCTTTTTCTTGCGGAGAAAAGCAGCCGGCGCACACAAAAGCCGCCTCGGACTGCGAATAAAGCGCGAATCTTTTTCCACCCGCCTCCAATTCTAGCGCGCTTTGAGAAAAATTGCTAGACAAGAACGCGGCGGGCGGCGCGAAAGGCTTTTGGCAGCGGGGACAAAATTCCGCCTGCGGCCGCACTCCAAGCAAGTCCAAGTAGCGCCACAAAAATCGCAAGAGGCCAAGCCGCGCCTCGCCCTCGCCCAAGAGGTCCATTCCGTCCAAAAAGCCGTTGAGCAAGACGTAGCATTGCTCGGGGCTTCCGGCGCACTTTGACTTGGACACAATCTCGCCCGCCAAGGCCGCGGCGAAGGACTTGAACAAATTTTCGCGGAAGGTGGGATGATATTTTTGGACGTCAAAGTCGCTTATCTTGCAGGAGGCCTTTTCTTCGTTTTTGTACAAGTAGGCCGCGCCCCGGTTCCAAGGGCTCACCGCGCCGCGCAGCTTGCTTTTGGGGCCGCCAAAAAGCGTGGCCCACTCAAGCCCTTCCTTTGTCAAAAGGCAGACGGAGCGGTTGTCCTGCGCCGTCTCCTTGACGGAAAGCACCAGCGCGTCCTTGCGTATGTTGCGATTCATCATATATAAGATACAACAGTTTGCGCAAAAATTCACACTTTTTTTGAAAAAAAATAAAAAAAAAAAAAAAACGCTCCCGGGAGAATCGAACGGCCTTACTCACGGTTGCGGCTGTTAAGTAAAGAAGATTTACAACAATTTCGCTTCGCGAAATTGCCAGCCGCAAAGTGAGCGGCCGTCCGACTTCTCCCTCCGCGTTTTTTGTTGTTTTTCAAAAACGGAAGACGCGAGAGCGTTTTAATTACTTATAAGGCGGCGGCTTGACGCAATGCCGCCCGCTTTCTCGCGCCGCTTTTCACTTGCCTTAACTTTCACGGTTGACAAAAATTCCATCTTTCTATATAATTGTTTATCAATTTTTGGGAGACAAAGATGATTTTTCCTTTGGAACAGCTTGTAAAATTCACGGACAATATTTACGAAATAACAGTGGCCGCCAACCGCCGCGCCTACCAGATGTCAATGGTAAAGGACCCCTTGATTGAAGAGAACAAGGACAAGGTCGTTTCATTGGCGGCAAAGCAGCTCTTTACAGAAGAAGTGACCTACAGAATTGCCGAATAAAATACCGGTCCTTGTCCTGTTCGCGCCCACGGCCACCGGAAAGACTGAGCTTTTGTTCAAGCTTTTTGGCGGAAACGAAAGGGCGCGGGTGATTTCCGCGGACTCCATGCAAGTCTACAGGGGAATGGACATAGGGACCGCAAAGCCCACCTTGGCGGAACAAAAGATTCTTCCGCACCATCTAATCGACATAAAAAATCCAGACGAGCAATATTCCGTGGCGGAATTTGTGGAACGCGCCGACGCGCTTTGCAAGGAGCTCCACGAACAAGGAATGCTTCCCATCGTTTGCGGGGGAACAGGCTTTTACATCCGCGCCTTTTTGCTGGGCCTTCCCTCCACGCCGGAAGGAAACAATGAAATGCGGGCGGCCCTTAGGGCGGAGCTTGAGGCGCGCGGAAACGCCGAGATGTGGAAGGAGCTTTTGAAGGCCGACCCAGATTCCGCCGCCAAAATCGACCCCGCCGACAGCTACCGCATTTTGCGGGCTCTGGAAATATTCCGCCTGACAGGAAAGCCCCGCTCCGCCTTTGCCCAAAAGCCGGCCTTGCGGGAACAATACGACTTTACCACGATAATCTTGGAGCGCGACCGCGACGACCTGTACAAAAGAATAGAGGAACGGGTTGACAAAATGTTCGACGCGGGGCTGGAGGCGGAGGCGCGCGGCCTCATGCAAAAATACGGCGCTGACCAGCCCGGAATGCAGGCCATAGGCTACCGGGAATTCTTTGAAAAGTCCGCGGCCGGCGAGCCCCTTTCCACCGAAGAAATAAAGGAAAGAATAAAGCGGGACTCCAAGAAGTACGCCAAAAAGCAGTATGTCTTTACCCGCGGCATCCTCGGCGCCACGACGCTCAAAATGGACGGCGAAACAAGCGCAAAAATCGTCGATTTCATCACGCGGCACTTGACTAAATAGGAAAAAAAGCGCATAATGTTTGCCGTATCGATACTAACTTTATAGGAGCAAGCACATGCCTTGTGGAAAAAAGCGAAAGCGCCAGAAGATGGCGACTCATAAGCGAAAGAAGATGCTTAGAAGAAATCGGCATAAGAGCAAGTAATGCCGCAAAAGACTGCCGTTAAAACGGCGGTCTTTTTTTTTGCAAAAAGCGCTTATGCTGGCCCAAATCAAATCGCCCGACGACATAAAGAAACTTTCTCACAAAGAGCTTTTGGAGCTGGCCAAGGAAATCCGCCGAAAGATAATCGACACCGTGGGCAAAAACGGCGGCCACCTCGCATCCAACCTTGGCGTCGTGGAGCTGACCATCGCGCTGCACCGAGTTTTTTCCTCTCCCCAGGACGCGATTGTCTTTGACGTGAGCCACCAATGCTACGCGCACAAGCTTTTGACAGGCCGCGCGGAGGCCTTTGGAAGCCTTAGGCAGGGCGGCGGAATCTCGGGCTTTACAAAGGAATGCGAAAGCGGCCACGACTTTTTTGACAACGGCCACGCCTCCACTTCCATATCGCAGGCGCTAGGCTTGTTGAAGGCGCGCGAGCTGCAAGGAATTGACGGAAAGGTCATCGCGGTTATCGGCGACGGCGCGCTCACAGGCGGCTTGGCCTACGAAGGCCTTTTGAACGCGGGCCGGGACGCAAAGAATTTAATCGTAATTCTCAACGACAACCAAATGTCAATTTCGCCCAACGAAGGAAACTTGTCCCGCTACCTTTCAAGCCTTACGATGTCAATCCAGTACCAGTCGGTGCGGCGCGCGATAGACAAAATCGCCTCAAAGCTTCCGGCCAGCCGCTTTTTCCAAAAATTCATATTCCGCTTCAAGCGCGGCCTCAAGGGACTTTTGCTGAGCGACAACATGTTCGTGGACTTGGGCTTTGAATACGTGGGCCCCTTGAACGGCCACGACATAAAGGAATTGGAGCGCGTCTTCGAGCGGGTCAAAAAATTAAAGAAACCTGTCGTAGTCCACGCGCTCACAAAAAAAGGAAAGGGCTACTCCCCCGCCGAAGACAACCCGGAGCTTTTTCACGGAATCGGCCCCTTCAACATCGCCGACGGCTCTGTCGAAAAATTCGACGCGGAAAGCTTCACCGAAAATTTTTCGCGCTCAATCGCGCGCCTCGCAAGCGAGAACAAAAAAATCGTCGCGATAACGGCGGCGATGTCAAAGGGAACCGGCTTGGCCGCCTTTGCCCGCCACTACCCCGACCGCTTCTTTGACGTTGGAATCGCCGAAGAGCACGCCGTCACATTTGCGGCGGGCCTTTCCAAGGGCGGCCTTATACCGGTTGTTTGCATTTACTCCACCTTCATCCAGCGCGCGGTGGACCAAATCATCCACGACATTTGCCTTCCCAACCTGCGCGCGATTTTTGTCTTGGACAGAAGCGGCGCCGTTCCAAACGACGGCGAGACCCACCAAGGAATCTTTGACATAGCCTTGCTAAAATCCGTTCCCAACTTGAGCATATTGTCTCCGGCTTCCGCAAAGGAGCTGGACTTGTGCCTCAACTGGGCGGCAAGCGCAGACGGCGCCGTCGTTATCCGCTATCCAAAAAAATCTTGTCCGTCGGAGCTTCCTTCATTTTGCGCTCCCGCGGAAATTGGAAAAGGAGTCTTCCTTAAGGCGGAAGAATTCGCGCCCTCGATTTCCGCCCCATTTAATTTTGAAAGCGGCGCCATAGATGACCCTTCAAGCAAAAACGACGGAAAAAAATTCCCGCGCGTCTTGATAGCGGCGACAGGCTCGATGTTCTCGGAAGTCCTTGTGGCCGCGCGCTCCCTCTTGTTGCAGGGAGTTTATTGCGACATATACAGCCTGCGCTTTTTAAAGCCGCTTGACCTTGAGGCCTTTGGAGAGCTCTTAAAGGGCCGCGACGCGCTTGTCGTGGTGGAAGACGGCGTAAAGCAAGGCGGCGCGGGACAGGAATTGGAAGCGTTCGCGCGGCAAAAAGGCTTTAAATCCACGCAAGTCTTGGCCTTTGGACAAAAGTTCCCCGCGCAAGGAAGCCGCGAGCAAATTTTGGAGAACGCCTTTTTGTCGCCCAACGACATACAGCGCGCGGCTTTGGGCCTGTTGAACGAAATCAAGAATTAAGGCGAGGTAAAAAAATGCCCACATTAAAACTTGCGGAAAGAACGATAGAAAGCCAAATGCCGGCCTTTGTGATGTCAATCGTAAACGCGGACAATGACTCCTTCTTTGCCAAAAGCCGCGGCGGATTTTCGTTGGCAAAGCGCCACATCAACGAAGGCGCGGACATAATCGACATTGGCGGAGAGTCCACCCGGCCGGGAAGCCGCTACATCGACGCCAAGGAAGAAATAAGGCGCGTAATCCCGGTCATTAAAAAAATCCGCCGCTACTCCGACATACCGATATCGGTGGACACGCGCAAGTACGACGTCATGAGCGCCGCCTTTGACGCGGGCGCCGACATTTTGAACGACGTTTCAGCCATGGAAGATGATCCGCGCCTGATAAAGTTCGCGGCCGAAAAGAAGATTCCTGTAATTCTCATGCACAAAAAGGGAATTCCTTCCACGATGCAAAGCCAGGCGGCCTACAAGGACGTCTTTAAGGAAGTGAGCGAATACCTTGAAAGCCGCGCCGAAATCGCTTTGCAAAACGGAATTTCTTCCGATAAAATAATAGTGGATCC
>JAEEGL013200955.1_pt1 | contig 10104 bp, 11 predicted proteins | sample 9134231 | NCBI WGS metagenome assembly JAEEGL01 (sample SAMN16246548, study PRJNA631951) | gut metagenome | biome: gut microbiome; feature: rumen; material: fiber-attached | host: Bos | place: Iran: Karaj | collected 2018-10 | reverse complement strand
TAGAAATGCTTTGATATCTACCATAATTATTAGGTTTTTAGTTTGCCAAAGAAAAAGACAGAGTTATTATCAATATTGAGAGAACGAGTTCCACGATTGCGAGCAATACTGTAGAACTTGCTAAATTCCTCTGTGGCATAGTAAGCCAAATCTTCTTTGGTTACTTGCTCACCATCTATTGTTGTGAGTATGGCCACAGAACCATCTGCTATACATCCTTGTGGCATAAAGCAGGCACGAGGATAGTAAGAAAGATTAGGGACTAAGACACACTCGGTATGGTTGAGGTATTTTCCAACTTCTAAGTCGCTGACATCATCAATATAAGTGTCATAGCCCTCAATGTCTATTACTGTATTGTCCCCTATATTGCGAGATTTCAGTACTCGAATCTTACCCTGTTGCGCAGTATTTGATTTCGTAAGAGTTCTGTCGCGAAATGATTTGAAGATTCCAAAGGTCATCTTGTTTGCAGCCTCATCGAAATATTTATTGCGATAGATAAGCCAGTATGGGAACGCAGAATCGGTAAGATAGCCCTGTGGTTTAACCTCTACAGAGTTGGTTATATAAGACTCCACCTTTGTCAGATTTCGTTTTGTACGTTGATTTATTGTGAATGCAATTGTCTCTATTTTGACACCTTTAAAGCCCTTTTCACCAAAATCAACGATGTGAGTGATGGCTTTCTCATTCATCAGTTGGCGAGTCTTTCCAAACTCAGGAGCATTGATTAGGCTCTTGGGGACTATCAGCGAAACGACATCACCAAGTTGCATTGCTTTCTCAATAAAAAACGAGAATATGTTGCTTGTGTCTGTATTGATAACTGACTTCTTGTAAGCAGACAACAATCCCCTGTCCTTTACTTTCATGTAGGGAGGATTGCCTACTACGATGTCGTATCTCTTCGGGAACGGCTCTAAGAGAGTATCTTTATTGATAAAATTCAAACGGACATTCTCTGGTAGAGGTATCGACTGTAAAATCTGCTGGAGTAGTGCTATGCTGTCTGGGTTTATGTCGATAACATCAATATGCAGTTCAGCAACATTTGCATATTTCAAGAACAGAGATGGCAGGAAGTTACCGACACCGATTGCAGGCTCCAGAATATGAAGAATCTTAGAATCTGGATAGTCAGGCAAATTCTTCACAACAGAATAGCAAATATCCTGTCGTGTATAATATGCCGCTGTCTCGGTTCTTGCTCCGTTGGCATATTCAGCTATCTTGGCCAGACGAACAAAGCCCATCTTCTTGTTCTTCTTGACATATTTAAGTAGAGTCTCCACATCCGTTAGATTGTTCTTCTCAATAATCTCATTAGCATCCTGTTCTGTCAGTTCTTTCTCCGCTGCTTTCTCCCTTATCTTGTGAGCAATCTGCTGGAATATGATAGTGGGGACGGCTTCACCCAAACTCTGACGGATGTTTACATCCTCTTTCTTCAGATACCTCTGCTTCTCTTCCAAGGGTAGCGCATTCAGTTGCTGATATGGAATAGCACTCCATTCAAACTCCTTGGGAACTGACATCATCAACATCACCTCACGAATTGAGAATACACGGTTGTCTGTAGGATGAACGGTATTTTGACTTGCGAGAATGTCATTACGAGTGTGCACACATGGTGGCACTTTGTCCCAATACTGGCGAGTATATTTGTCACCATTCTTATTTTGGTTAAAGATAAACTCACCATCTTTTTCCCTATGGGGAATACGCTTGGGGTCTTGATTATCGAATGCAGACTGACCCTCCATAATATTCTCTATCCACTCTTGCATATGAGGAGCGTAAGGACGGAACGTATGATAAATATCCTGGTCCCAAATTTCTCCCATATACGTTAGATGAGGCAGATGTCCTATTGTCTGTCGAAGAGTCTGCTCTTCCTGCCTGTCTGGGAACAGCTCAAGTGGCGTAATCTCTTTCTGATCTTTGCGTACACCGATAACAAGTGTCCTCGTTCTACTGCTGGGGTTGCCGTAATCCTTGAAATTGATGACCTTTGTTGCAATATTATAGTGCCCTGCTAAGTCTAACTCTATCGCTTCACGGATGGGTTTGTCCTGTCCGTCAATATCAGTACATATTGACTTCATAAATGCTGGAACATTCTCAAAGACAAAGAAACGAGGCATAATCTGCCGTATCAACTTGATGGATTCTACGACCAAAGAATTCCGCTTCAGTTCATCGCCCTTTTTGTGATTTGCAACAGACATTCCCTGACAAGGTGGAGTCGCTATGACAACATCCAACTCATCCATATTACGCTGGTTATGCCAAGTTTGGATTTCGCTGAATACCTTGTCCTGTGTTTCCTGCAGGGTAATGTCACCACAAATATAACCACTTTCGTAACGGCACTTATGATTGTACTTCTGAACATTCAAACGACGTTCTATCAACTCTACCGTTGCAACACAATCATAATTTTCCTGTTTGAATCCGTAACAACCAATACCAGCACAACTAAACAGACTTACATACGTCATTCGTCTATGTTGCGGTATTGTTACTATCTTTGGCTGCTGAACAATTTTTTCTAATGTGGTGTCTGTATATGTCTGCCAAATGTCGAGTCGTTGTTTCTTGTATTCAGGGAATAGGTGTTTTACAAACTGCAACTCAAAAACGATGCGTAGGTCGTTAGGGTCATTATCCAACTCACCCTCACGACGAGAGCCCACGCGAGCAATCTTAATCAGATATAGATCCCTGATGCCAAAGAAGTCCATATCACATTGCTTGCTGATGTAGGGTATGAAGTAATAGAGTTTGTTGAGTGCGACTGTGGATGGGAATCTTTTCCCTGAATAATATAGCTTAGCTGTTCCATCCAAAAAATGCTCCATATTGTCTTTCTTGACATTGCAAACAAGAACATTCTGACTCAAATCCAAATCATTCGAATCTATCTCCCGACTTGAATTGTCGATAATTTGTTCTGGATATTCTGCCTGTAACTGAAACAAATCCAGTTGCTGATGGAATGTCATATTATTTTTCTTCATCACCTGCTTAATTGGGCCACGAAAAAGCCCCCTTTCCGATTTTCTCGAAGAGGGGGCGTGGAGATTGAAGATACCAGGGCCTAGCACAGCCGCATCAGCAACAATCGTTAGTCCACGCCCCGTTTCGAGTGAGCGCGAACATCCGAGCCTTCCCTGACTGATGCTTTCTGAGGTGCTAATTCTGGTATGCCAGTCTAATCAAGGATGTTATAGTCTCTGTTTGTTTACATTATTATCTTTATTAGGTTTTTGTCTTTAATCTAGGAATATCCAACTGTTGGCAATCTCTGAGATCTTGTCATAGTCGGCTTCGGGTTTGCCGTCATCGCCTGTGCGGACCAAATCATGCAAGGGATAAAACTCTGTGGTCTTGCCAGCCTTGATCTTGTCTTTGGCATCGGCCCTCAGGGTAATTTTGCCACAACGACGAACTATAGCGAGGACATCATTCTCGTTATACAGCAGCTGGAGATAGTCATCGACTATATCCGTGATGCGCACTTCAAGCGCGCGAATGTCCATGATGGGCATACTGATATTTGTTTAAGGAGCAACAGACTATATCTTCAGGCTTGTTTTACAGGTAGATTCACAACAAGACCTCAGGACACAAAAGAAGCGCGTTCATGGCTCTTCTCTCGTATCATGAGGTCCTCGGAATGTACCTGTATCACTAGATATAAGTCATGCCCGCGCTATCGCACGGGCATCGGCCGACTTACTCAAAGTGATACATCAATGAAATTTCCGAGGTTTCATGATACTCTGAATAAATAGCTGATGCTACGTTATTACTCCACTAAGATTGATCAGGCCCCTTCGCTAAGGTTGAATCGGCTTCAAAAAACCAATATCACGGCCCTTTCGGCGACAAAGATACACATTATATTCTTTACGCGCACAAAAAAAGCGTATGAAATCATCATCCGCCTGAGAAAATATCTGTTAGCCTATTATTTCTTTTCCCGTTCTCTCCGCTTCTGAATGGCGGCGTAGCCTATCTCGGGAATCGGTTCCTGCTGTTTCTCGCCAAGTTGGGTCAGGGCTTCATAAACCTGGGTAAGTTCGTTGCGTGTCTCTTCGATAGCTGTCTGTGTGGCAATACCTGATTCCTCCAATGCTTTCACCCGCTGCTGCAAGTCCTCCAATTCTTTCTGGCTCTGAATGAGCGGCAACGCATTGCGCATAGCCACAAAAGCACGAGTGACTTTCAGGCTTATTTCTATCGCAATATCACTCCTTAGTACACTGGCAAGCATAAGAGCACCATGTTCGGTGAAAGCAAATGGGAGAGCAGACTTCGGCCGTTTCAAACGTGATGTCATCACAAATTGTGATGAGATAAAGGTCCATTCATCGGTCGTGAGTTGAAACATAAAATCAAAAGGGAAACGATTCATGTTTCGCTTGACTGCTTGGTTCAACGCACGAGTTTCAACACCATATAATGCTGCCAAGTCGAAGTCTAGCATCACACGCTGGCCTCGTATCTCATGAATCTTTTGCTGTATGATTTGAATATCAGCCATCCTTTTTGACTTTCACGCCACAAAAGTAGCGATTAATACTTTTCGGACAAAGAAAAAGGCTAATTTTCTTTTGTCAACTCAAATAAACGATGTACTTTTGTGTCCGATGTCAATCCAGATTACATATAGGCGGACGAGCAGGTTGTCGATGCGCATCGTGAAGAATGGCGATGTGCACGTATCGGCGCCTTATGGGGTGTCGAGGAAGGCGGTGGAGGAGTTTATCGAAGTTCTTCTCCCGACCCAAGCTGCTGCAGGACATCCTTGCAGACCTGGGCGATGGCAAACAGGACGGCGAGGCCGACGGTGCCACCAGCCAGCAGAGCGAGCCCACCACGAATGTGCCCACGCTGACGAGGACACGTCAGCGGGCTAACTGAATCTTGTTGATAGGCTGAAAGGATTTTCTCTAATTCACAATGAAGTGTGAAGAAAGAAGAATGAAAAACGGGGCCGTGTCTGATGAGCGACATAGCCCCGTTTTTGAGTGTTCTATGACAAGTTATTTGACAGTAGCCTTTACATAGCTTTTTCCTGCTGGCAAATTTTGGTCCTTATCATATTGCAAGCCATAACGACCTTCAGGCATATCACTTAGAACAAACACCGTGCATTTACGTCCCGCTACAACTTTGTCAGTTGATGCCGTACTGATAGCTGTAGCAGCAAGACTAACCAAAGCACCGAAGAGCCCACCTGCACTACTACGTACACTTGTATCAACACTTATCAGTCCTTCACGCTGATACAAAGTTTCCCCTGTTTTTGTGGAACGAAGTATGTACTCGACACCAGCTGTTACTGATCCGCCTATATTGCTTCTCTTCCATGACTTAATAATTGTAAACATTGCAGCATCAGCTCCCAAAACATTACGGAACTGTGAAAGATCAGCTTCAAGGAATTGTTCAGCATCGTAAGCGCTCTCTGTTTGGAACATTTCCATTGTCATCATTGGGGAATATACATAGTATCCTTTCTCACATAGAGGCGCATAGAGAGTTGTATAGAAATAGTCTTTAGCCTCAACATGCTGTGTTTGATTAATAGGAGGCATAACCGCTATAGTAAGAGGCTTCTCCTCGTACATTTTAGGATATTGAACACTACGCGTAATCTTTTCAGCACAAGATGACATCAATAGCGTCATCATACCAAGAATAATATACTTTTTCATTTTTCCAGCTGCTTAATGATTCTTGAAATGAATTTTTCTGATTCAGGATAAGCCGCAATCTCAGCACGAAGCAGAGCTAAGCCTTCCTCCTTCTTTCCTGCCTTATAAAGCAGGAAACCATATTCGGCGTTTACGCCAGGGGGCACAACTTTACGGACACCCTTTTGCTTTTCAATGACTTTCTTGTACTGGACCATAGCCTTTTCGAGGGTTTCTTCTGTTCCTCGTTTGGTGTACGTATAAGTTGCGTCCTCAGAGTCATACCAAGAATAGAGAGCCTTCTCCGTCTGGCATGAAGCCATGGCCATCACGCAGACAACCGCAATAAATAACTTTCTCATGGCAATGTGATAATTTTAGTTTCTTGACTCGATAAAAACAATTGTTTCTGGTACACGACCTGCCCATTGAATCTTACAGTGACATTCCGTTTTCCCGTTGCGACTCCGTATTGTGTACCTTTTCTATTGGCCGTCTTCGGTTTAACAACCTTTGCGTCGAACTGCGTTCCATCCACGTCAACTTGAACAGGCTTCGAACCATTACCATAGGTTTGCAAAGGACCGACAAACACTAGATAAGCCATATCTTCCTTTCCGCTTTGCTGGGCAACAGGGAAGCTAGACTTGCATGCAACCATCAAACCGGTTACAGCTATCAAAACAAACAAAATTCTTGCTTTCATAATCATACTATTTTATTTCTTCAATATAATAATCCGTAAGTTTATTAGCATCAATAGCGACCTCACCTTCATAAGAAACAAAAGAGTATTCTGTTTCAGGGGTGTCACCACTTGTAGAGATTATTGTCACCGTGCCTATTTGCTTACCTGGCAGTTCTATCGTAACCCCTGACTGAGGGTTCTTTACCTGCTTACCTTTAGTTTTTACAGCAAATTGGTCGCCGACCTTTATTCCCTGACTAGCACCACCAGCTATCAGCTGCGCGTCATCATCATATGAAAGGAAATAAGTACGCCAAGGTTTGTCTGTGCATTTGTTGATAATATTTTCCACAAGTTGGCCAATAGCTTCTGAAATAGCCTTATCGCTGAGGGTTGCGTCATAGTCAGCCTTACCACCCACACCCATTGTTGTCCTTGTGGTAAGTTCTGCCATACCCTTGCCTTCATCTGAATAAATGATCAACCCCGTGGAAACATCTACAAGGCGAATGGCTACTGCAGCTTCCACAATCTGACTCTTAGTGCTTGAGAACACACCTGATTTTCCTACATTCTTTCGGCCAAACTCTGTGACAGAACCGATAATCATGTAATCTGCACCAATAGTTGCCAACCCGTTTTCGTTCTTCTTTGCTTCTTCTAAAAGAGATGCCAAATCTCCACGTTCCAAAAGAATGAATTTACCGGAAGCAGCCAACTTTGCCGACAGGATATCGAACGCTTGTTTGCCCATCGGGTCATTCTCCTTATCATAAAATATACCCTTAGCATACTGAGTCTCATTACTAAAGCGGCCTATTGCCACCTTGCGTTTAATCACTCGCCCGCTAGTATCGGACAAATCCTGCTTGACAGGTTCTACCACCTCAACCTTTCGCTGTGCATTTGACAGCGTACCAATTGATAGCAGTGTCATTAACAAAACAACTTTCTTCATTGCGTTTACTATTTAGATGTTAATAATTAAAGCATTTAATATAGCCTTTTGAGCGCAAAAGTAGCGATTAATCCTGTTCGCACAAAGAAAAAGGCAATTTTTCTTTTTCGTGCCACACAAATGTTGTACTTTTGTGTCCGATGTCAATCCAGATCACATACAGGCGTACGAGCAGGTTGTCGATGCGCATCGTGAAGAATGGCGATGTGCACGTGTCGGCGCCTTATGGGGTGTCGAGGAAGGCGGTGGAGGAGTTTATCGAGAAGCATCGCGACTGGATAAGCAGGGCACAGGAGAAGACCGGTGAACGGCTGATGCAGCGGGCGGCCTTCTTCAATCAGCTTCCGCTGACCACGCGAGCGCAGGCAGACGAAGCCTTAAGCCGTCTGAAGGTGCTGGTGGAACCGCTGGTGGAACGCCACGCTCGGGAGATAGGCGTCAGACCTTCACGGATTCACTACAAGCCGATGATCTCGCGATGGGGAGTCTGCAATGTCAAGAATAAGAGCATCTGTTTCTCTGCTTATCTGCTGTTGTTGCCGGAGTGGTGTGTGGAGCACATTGTGGTGCATGAGCTCTGCCATTTGCTGGAGCCCAGTCACAATGCGCGGTTTCATGCGCTGATGGATCACTACTTCCCCCGTTGGCGGGAAGCCCGGAAAGAGACAAGAAGAATCAGTGCGATGCCTGATGATCACTCTTCTTCGTAGTGCTGGAAGAGGAAGTCGTTGTAGGGGTACTTTTGCACATGGAGCTCACGCACTCGGGTATAGAGTGCTTGCTTGAGCTCATCGATATGTGTGCGCTCACGGGCACTGATGAAGAGGCAATCGCCGTTGAGTTTTGCCATCCAAGTCTTCATCAAATCGGGTAGGGGAGTGTTCTCCCTTGTAGCGGGTGTGAGGTCGTCCTCGTCCTTGGGCGTGAAGGTGTAGGCGTCGATCTTGTTAAAGAGAATCATCGACGGTTTGTCAGCACAGCCGAGGTCGCTGAGGGTCTTCTCCACAACCTTGATCTGCTCCTCGAAGTCGGGGTGAGAGATATCTACCACGTGCACCAGCAAATCGGCCTCGCGCACCTCGTCGAGGGTGCTCTTGAACGACTCGATGAGGTCTGTAGGCAGTTTGCGGATAAAGCCTACCGTGTCGGAGAGCAGGAAAGGCAGGTTGTCGATGATGACCTTGCGCACGGTGGTGTCGAGCGTGGCAAAGAGTTTGTTCTCGGCAAAGACTTCGCTCTTGGAGAGCAGGTTCATCAGCGTGCTCTTGCCCACATTGGTGTAGCCCACAAGGGCCACGCGAATCATGCGCCCGCGGTTGCCGCGCTGCGTGCTCTTCTGACGGTCTATGTCGGCGAGACGCTGCTTGAGGAGGCTCATGCGGTTGAGGATGATGCGGCGGTCCATCTCCAGCTGTGTCTCACCTGGTCCGCGCAGTCCCACCGACCCTTTGCCGCCGCCGGAGCCGGAGCCGCCGCCCTGGCGCTCGAGGTGTGTCCACAGGCGTTGCAGGCGCGGCAGCATATAGCGGTACTGCGCCAGCTCCACCTGTGTCTTGGCGTTGGCCGTCTGGGCGCGCATGGCAAAGATGTCGAGGATGAGGCTCGTGCGGTCGAGGATCTTCACCTTCAGCACCTGCTCGATATTGCGCAGCTGCTTGGCACTGAGTTCATCATCGAAGATGACCATTCCTATCTCGCGTTCGGCATCCTCCTCGGCAACGATATAAGCGCGGATTTCATCGAGCTTACCTTTGCCGACATAGGACACCTGACTGGGTCCTGCCACGCGCTGGGTGAAGCGCTTCACGGTGACGGCACCGGCCGTCGTAGCCAAGAACTCCAGTTCGTCGAGATACTCGGTAGTCTTACGCTCGTCCTGCTCGGGGGTAATCAGACCCACGAGGATAGCGGTCTCGGCTTGCGCCTCTGTGATGACAAACTCTTTCATTTTACGAATTTACGATTTTACAATTATACAATTTTCTTCTTATTCAAAGTTCAATGAAGGGTTTGTTGAAGGAGTTGTAAAATAGTAAATCGTCCAATTGTCCAATTACTTTACTTGTATTACCAGGTACTTGCTGGTGCTCCAGAACTTGGCCGGATCAACAATCTTCAGAACGTATTCCTTCTTGGCATCTTTCACCAACTGGTAGCTGCCGCTGGGGTGTGTGGTCAGCAACTCGGCATTCTTGCTGTAGAGCTTGATCTCACGGTCGATGCGGATGTCGATTTTGGTGAAGTAGTCCTTGTTGAAGTTGCCGTTCTTGAGCACGTCGCCTTTCTCAAGAATCTTCTGCTCCTTCAGCTCAGCCTTGGTGCCGAAGACAAACCATGCCGTGTGCATGTCCTTGTCCTGCTGCTGAATGGTCTCTTGCTTCTGCTGGTTCTCGGATTGCAGGTCGTTGACGTTTTGGTTGAGGTTTGTGATCTGCTCACCCTGCGAAGCAATCAGCAGGTTCTTCTCGGCCAGCTGGGCTTCCAGTTCCTGCACGTGCTTGTTCTGCTCCTCGAGCTGGGCTGACAGGTTCTCGATGGTCTTCGTGAGCTTCTCCACATTGACGGTGGTGGTCTTCAGCTTCTCGCGCAGCTGTTCGATTTTGGCGCGGTTCTGCTCCATGGTTTCCTGGATGAAGCTGATATTGTCGCGGATGACATCCTTGGCTGAGCCTCCCTCGGGGTTGGTCTTAGCCACCGTGATGCGACCTTCGGCTTCGTTAATCTGGCGGAAGCCTTCCTGCACCTCGTTG
>JAEEGL012615595.1_pt1 | contig 10104 bp, 11 predicted proteins | sample 9134231 | NCBI WGS metagenome assembly JAEEGL01 (sample SAMN16246548, study PRJNA631951) | gut metagenome | biome: gut microbiome; feature: rumen; material: fiber-attached | host: Bos | place: Iran: Karaj | collected 2018-10 | reverse complement strand
TGCAAGAGCTGAAGATAGAGATCTATTTGAAAAGCTACTTGTTAAATTAAATATCCCACAACCAGAAGGCTGTGCAGTAACAAAGATTTCAGACGGTGTTGAAGCTGCTGCAAGAATCGGTTACCCAGTACTTGTTAGACCAAGCTTCGTTTTAGGCGGTAGAGCAATGCAAATCGTATCAAATGAAGAACAACTACGTCACTACCTAAAGACAGCCGTAGAAATCGACGAGGATAAGCCAGTACTTGTAGATAAGTACATCGTAGGTAAGGAAGTTGAAGTTGATGCTATTTGCGATGGTAGAGATGTATTCGTACCAGGTATCATGGAACTTGTAGAAAGAACAGGTATCCATAGCGGTGACTCAATCAGCGTATATCCTGCATTCTCAATCTCAAATAAAGTAAAGGGAATTATCCTACAATATGCAAAAGCTCTAGGCTTAGGCATTGGTATCAAGGGATTATACAATATCCAATTCATCGTAGATAAAGATGAAAAGGTTTACATCATCGAAGTTAACCCACGTTCTTCAAGAACAGTTCCATTCTTATCTAAGGCAACAGGATACTCACTTGCTGATATCGCAACAGAAGTAATCATGGGCAAGACTCTAAAAGAACAAGGTATCTTTGATATCTACCCAGAAGAAAAGAAGCGTTGGTATGTAAAGGTTCCAGTATTCTCATTCAACAAATTAAGAGGATTGGATGCATATCTATCACCTGAAATGAAATCTACAGGTGAAGCAATCGGATACGATGATAAATTAAATAGAGCTCTATATAAGGCACTTCAAGCATCTGGCATGAAGCTAAGAAATTATGGTACAGTATTTGTAACAGTTGCTGATGCAGATAAAGAAGAAGTATTACCTTTAATTAGACGTTTCTATAACCTAGGATTCAATATCATGGCTACAAAGGGAACAGCAAACTTCTTAATCGAGCATGGTATTAGAACACACATATTAAAGAAGATTTCAGATGGTTCTGATGACATCAAAAATGCAATTAGATCAGGATTCATTAACTACGTAATTAACACATCAGATGTAGCTGCACTAAATCAACAAAACGATGGCTACACAATAAGAAAATATGCAATTGAAAGTAACGTTACAATGTTCACATCACTAGATACAGTAAAGGTTCTTTTAGATGTTCTAGATGAAACAACAATTCGTATCTCTACAATCGATGCATAAAGGAAAATAATGAAACAATCAATATTTGAAATAAGCGAAAATATCCCACTAACAAAAAGCGTTTATAAAATGACGCTTTTAGGGGATATAAGCGATATAACAAAACCAGGACAATTTGTAAATATCAAATTAGATGGGCTATTCCTTCGCCGTCCAATATCTGTAAATGATGTAGAGGGCGATAAACTAACTTTAATCTACAAAGTTGTAGGCAAGGGAACAGAGCAAATGTCTAATATGGTATGTGGCGAAACACTAGACATCTTAACAGGCCTTGGCAATGGCTACGATATATCTAAATCAGGCAAAAGCCCACTTTTAATTGGAGGTGGCGTTGGTGTGCCTCCTCTATATATGCTAGCAAAGAGGTTAATTGAAAAAGGTGAAGATGTATCTGTTATTTTAGGCTTTAACACAAAAGATGAAATATTCTATGAAGACGAATTTAAGGCCTTGGGCGCAAAAGTTTATGTAACTACAGTTGATGGCTCATATGGCATAAAAGGATTCGTTACGACGGCCATGGAGGGTTTAGATTATACATATACATATACTTGCGGACCAGAACCAATGTTAAAGGCTGTATATAAGGCATCTAAAACATCTGGCGAATATTCATTTGAAGAGAGAATGGGATGTGGATTTGGAGCTTGCATGGGCTGTAGCTGTAAAACTTTATATGGCAATAAGAGAATCTGTAAAGATGGTCCAGTTTTGAAGAAGGAGGAAATAATATGGGAAAAATGAGTGTAAACCTTTTAGGGATAGAATTAGATAACCCAATTATTCCTGCATCTGGAACATTTGGCTTTGGATATGAATTCAATGAATTATATGACATAAATATATTGGGAACATTTTCATTCAAAGGAACAACTAAAGATCCTCGTTTTGGAAATCCAACTCCAAGAATTGCAGAATGTACAAACGGGATGATAAACGCAGTAGGACTACAAAACCCAGGAGTTGAAAAAGTTATTTCTGAAGAACTTCCAAAATTGACAAAAGTATTCCATAAAAAAGTTATGGCAAATGTATCAGGATTTTCAGTTGAAGATTATGCATATACTTGCGAAAAGATAGATAAAGAGGATTGTGTAGGTTGGATAGAAGTAAATGTTTCTTGTCCAAACGTACACGGTGGTGGAATGAGCTTTGGAACATCGCCAGAAGCTGCAAGCGAAGTTGTTAGAGCAGTTAAGAAGGTAACAACAAAGCCTATAATTGTAAAGCTATCTCCAAATGTAACAGATATAGTAGCAATTGCAAAAGCTTGCGAAGAAGCTGGAGCTGATGGAATAAGTTTAGTTAATACATTCTTAGGTATGAGAATAGATTTGAATAAGAGAAAACCAGTTATAGCAAATAAGATGGGAGGCTTTTCTGGACCTGCTATTTTCCCAATAGCTTTGCGTATGGTTTATCAAGTATCTCATGCTGTAAATATTCCAGTTATTGGAATGGGGGGAGTTAGTTCTGCTGAAGATGTAATAGAGATGATGCTAGCAGGCGCTACAGCAGTTGAAGTTGGAGCTGCCAATTTAGTTGATCCATTTGCTTGCAAAAAAATAATTGAAGATTTACCAAGGGTAATGGAAAAGTATAAAATAGAATCACTACAAAGTATTATTGGAGGTTGTGAATAATGGGAAAAGACGTAATCATCGCTTGCGATTTTGATAGCGCTGAAAAGACATTGGCATTTTTAGACCAATTCAAAGGAAGAAAACCATTTGTTAAAATTGGTATGGAACTATACTATGCAGAAGGTCCAGCAATTGTAAAAGCTTTAAAGGCAAGAGGCCATAAAATCTTTTTGGATTTAAAACTTCATGACATTCCAAATACAGTTAAAAAGTCTATGGCAGTATTATCAAGATTAGATGTAGATATGACAAACCTTCACGCTGCTGGCACAATTAACATGATGAAAGCTGCAATCGAAGGGTTGACAAGAGAAGATGGTACACGCCCACTTTTAATTGCTGTAACTCAGCTAACTTCTACAGATCAAGAATCTATGACAAAAGATTTGTTAATAGAAAAGCCAATTGATGAAGTTGTTATGCACTATGCAAAAAATGCAAAAGAAGCAGGATTGGATGGTGTAGTTTGTTCGCCACTTGAGGCTGAAAAAGTCCATACATCTTGTGGAAAAGAATTTTTAACAGTAACTCCAGGTGTTAGATTTGCAGATGGAGATATAGGCGATCAAAAGAGAGTTATGACCCCTGCTCAAGCAAAAGCAATCGGTTCTGACTATATCGTAGTTGGAAGACCAATAACAGCAGCTCAAGATCCAGTTGCTGCATATGAAAGATGTTTAAAAGAATTCGTAGGAGACTGATATGAATAACTTAGAAAATTTAATAGCAAAAGATTTATTATCTATAAAGGCAGTATTCTTTAGACCAGAGGAACCATTTACATGGGCAAGTGGAATAAAGAGCCCAGTATATACAGATAACCGTTTAACACTAACAGCACCATCTGTTAGAAACGATGTAGAAAATGGACTTGCTCAACTTGTAAAAGAAAATTATCCAGATGCTGAAGTATTGATGGGAACATCTACTGCTGGTATTGCGCATGCAGCTATAGTTGGACATATTCTTCAAATGCCAATGGGCTACGTAAGAAGTGGAGCAAAAGACCACGGTAGACAAAACCAAATTGAAGGAAGATTAGAAAAGGGCCAAAAGGTTGTAGTTGTTGAAGATTTAATATCAACTGGTGGCTCAGTAATTGAAGTTGTTAATGTATTAAGAGAAGCAGGCGCTGAAGTTTTAGGCGTTGTTTCAATCTTTACATACGGAATGCAAAAGGGCTTAGATAGATTAAAAGAAGCAAATGTTAAAAATATCTCTTTAACAAACTTCGATGTTATTGCAAATGTAGCAGCAAAAGAAGGATACATTAAAGAAGAAGATGTAGAAAGATTAATTAAATTCAGAAATAATCCATCTGATGAAAGTTGGATTAAATAGGGGATGTATGAGAAGTTTAATTGACGTAGTTGATTTAACAGTTGAAGAAATCGATGAATTAATTAATGTCGCAAATGACATTATAGAAAATCCAGAAAAATACCAAGAAAAGTGCAAAGGTAAAAAACTAGCAACACTTTTCTATGAGCCATCTACAAGAACAAGACTATCTTTTACAGCAGCAATGATGGAACTTGGAGGAAATGTTCTAGGATTTTCTGAAGCATCATCTTCATCTGCTATGAAGGGAGAATCTATAGCAGATACAGCAAAGATGTTATCTTGCTATGCAGATATTATTGCAATGAGATCTCCAAAAGAAGGCGCACCATTTGTAGCATCAAAAGCTGCATCAATTCCAGTTATAAATGCAGGCGATGGTGGACATTGCCATCCAACTCAAACGCTAGGCGATCTATTGACAATTAAAAGAGAAGTAGGAAGATTGGACAATCTAACGGTTGGTTTTTGTGGAGACTTAAAATACGGAAGAACAGTTCATTCTTTCATTAACGCCTTATCTAGGTATAAAAACATCAAGATAGTGCTAATTTCTCCAGAAGAGTTGAAATTGCCAAATTACGTCAAATATGAAGTCCTAGATAAGAACAAAATGGAATATAGAGAAACAACATCTCTTGAAGATGCTATTCCAGGTCTTGATGTTCTATATATGACAAGAATTCAACAAGAAAGATTCGTAGATATTGACGAATACAATAGATTAAAAGATAGCTACATTTTAACAGTAGACAAATTGCAAAACGCAAAAGAATCTTTAGTTATAATGCACCCACTTCCAAGAGTAAATGAAATATCTGTGAAGGTGGATGACGATAAGCGTGCTTGCTATTTCAAACAAGCTCTATATGGAAAGTATATGAGAATGGCACTTATCTTAAAGCTTTTAGATGAAGCAAAGAAGGATAATGAAAAGCAAGAAAGATATAACTTAGACGATGTAGTTATAAATAAATATATTTGTACAAACCCAAGATGCATAACATCTACAGAGCAAGAATTAGATCATATCTTCAAACTTGTAGATAAAGAACATGGCGTGTATAGATGTATCTATTGCGAAAAGAGAGCAAATTAGTAAATTGCAAATAGTAGAAAGTTAGCCACTTATGTGGCTAATTTTTATTTGTTTGAGGTATTATTATCAGCTGGTTTAAAAGTTTCAAATGGGCCTAAAAAATCATTCTTTGCCAGATTATGCGCATACACCAGGTTCGATATATGCTAAAATGGAAAAGGACGGAACGACTCTTAAAGAAATGAGATTCTACGACGATAATGGGCATCCAATTATCGAAATAGCATATCATTCAGAAAAACAAATTAAAAAGTCCAAAAATAAAACAAAAATTGTGCATTTCCATTATTATGATGGTTTGAAAAGAAAGAATGCTCAAAGAATGGATGAACATCCAGAAGTAAAAGAGAAATATGCGATGTATTTAAAGGAGTTTAATTTATATGATAAATGCGAATTTGAGCCAGTTTTTAGACACAGGTTGGTTTAACGAAGCCACATTATATCTCAACGGATATACATATTGGTGCGAAGGAACTTGGGACAGCACAAGAGAAAAGCCAATGCATTTTTGGGTCGACAGATATCGTTCGACTCTTCATCATACAAAGGATGGAGAGCCATACACAACGCGCGATTTTGAGAATGGTGAGGAAGTGGACTATTCAACGGTATTTGATATTTACGGCAAAGGCGAAGACGATGTAAAAGAACAGTTTTTACAAGCAAAAATCTTTGACGGGAAGTCTTTTTGGGAAGTTGAGCAGGAAATTGCATGGTATGACGAGAACTAACATTAGTTAGAATTCAAAGAATGCGGCCATTTGCCTTTGAGCAAGTGGCCGATTTTAATATTGTGACGATAGATGTGTCACACATTGTCACACTCTAAGTTCCCATTATTTTAAATTTTCGCGCGCAAAAATGTTGTGCAAACGTAACGCTTGTGTTAAAGTATATTTTAATATATTTAATTAAAAGAGGTGCGCGATGGCAGTTAATAGTATGACCGGATACGGAAAAGGCATTTGCGAAAAAGATGGATTAAAAGTTACTGTTGAAATCAAATCAGTAAACCATAGATTTTTAGACTTAATGATAAAGTCTCCAAAGATTTTCTCATTTGCAGAAGATACTATTAGAAAGTGCATGAAAGACAATTTTGTTAGAGGCCACTTTGATATCTTTGTAAATTACGAAGACGTTAGAGAAGATAGAACAAAAGTTGTTTTCGATTATTCACTTGTTAACGCATACGTTGAAGCAGCAAAAAAGATTTCTACAGATTTCACACTTCAAGATAACATTTCTGCCATAGATATCTTATCTTTCCCAGATGTAGCAAAAACTACATGTGAAGATGAAGATGAAGTTTTATTAAACGAGATTATTACAAAAGCTACAAATGATGCTATAGAGAAAATTTCTGTTATGCGTAAAAACGAAGGCGCGCTTATGGAAAAGGATGTTATGAGCAAAATGGCTACAATTTCTGAAATAGTTAAAGTTATTGAAGAAAAAGCACCAAATATGGTTCAAGAGCATTTTGCAAAAGTAAAAGAAAGAGTTTCTGAAATGCTAAAGGATGTAGCAATTGATGAAGCTAAGCTTTTAAATGAAGTAGCTTTTTATTCAGACAAAGTTTGTGTAGATGAAGAAATACAAAGATTGAAGAGCCACTTAAGTCACTTTGCAGAAATCATTTCAAAAGGTGGTGCTTGTGGTAAGCAATTAGACTTCATTGTTCAAGAAATGAATAGAGAAGCAAACACTTGTGGAAGCAAGTGTAACAATATTGAAGTTTCTAACCAAGTAATCGCTCTAAAGAACGAAATAGAAAAAGTTAGAGAACAAATTCAAAATATTGAGTAGGTGCAAAGATGAAAAAGAAGGGTTTGCTAATTATCTTATCTGGTCCATCTGGAGCTGGCAAAGGAACAGTTCTAAAAGAAGTTATGAAGACATACAAGAATCTTTCAGTTTCTGTGTCTGTTACAACTCGTGCTCCAAGAGAAGGCGAAGTAGAAGGTGTTAATTACTACTACAAAACAATTGAAGAATACAAACAACTTGCTCACGATAACGCGTTTTTAGAAAGTGAGTGCGTATATGGAAATTATTACGGCACACTAAAGAGCGAAGTTTTTGGAAGAATAGAAAAAGGACAAGACGTTGTTCTAGAGATAGACGTAAAGGGTGCATTCAATGTCCTTGGAAAATATAAGGATGCAGTTTCTATCTTTGTATGCCCAACATCTATGGATGAATTAAAATCAAGACTTGCTGGTCGTGGTAGCGAGACTGCAGAAGCCCTAGAAAGAAGACTAAATGCTGCTATGGGCGAAATTAAAGAAGCTACAAAATATGGCTATGTAGTTGTAAATGATGACGTTAAAGAATGTGCTGATGACGTTATTGCAATTATAAAGGCTGAAAAATGTTCGACAAAAATTAATAACGATTTCATAAACAAATTAACAGGAGGTAATAGTTAATATGATGATCGATCCACCAATTGATAAATTAATCAAAAAGGCCCCATGTAGATATGCCTTAGTTTGCGGAGTAGCAAAAAGAGCTAGAGAGCTAGAAACAGAAGTAAACAAGGAATACCTAGAAGCATCAGGAAAGAAATCTATCCAACTTGCTGCAGAAGAAGTTTATAACGATAAGATTTCTATTGTTGTAGGAGAAAAGAAATAATGTTATCTAGCGTGAACATCGTTTTAGGTGTTACGGGCGGAATCGCATGTTATAAAGCATGCGAGATAGTTTCGCGCTTGAAAAAGTTAGGTGCAGGCGTAGATGTTATTATGACAAAGAATGCTACAGAGTTTGTTCAACCTCTAACATTTGAGTCACTATCATCAAGACCTGTAACCGTTGACATGTTCGCGCCAAAGAAAAAATTCGAGGTTGAGCATATATCACTTGCTAAAAAAGCAGACCTTTGTATTATAGCTCCAGCAACAGCTGATGTTATTGCAAAGCTTGCTGAAGGCATAGCTGATGATATGCTAACTACAACAGTTCTTGCTATGAAGTGCAAAATTTTAATTGCACCAGCAATGAACACAAACATGTATGAAAATCCAATCACTCAAAAACACATTCAAGAATTAAAAGCTAGAGGATTCATCTTTATAGATCCTGTATCTGGTCGTCTTGCTTGTGGAGATAAGGGTGTTGGTAAGATGGCTGAGCCAATAGACATTGTATCTAAAGCCGTTGAGATTTTGATTCCAAATCAAGATTTTAAAGGAAAGAAAGTTCTAATTACAGCAGGAGCCACACGTGAGCCAATCGATGGCGTTAGATTTATAACAAACAAATCTTCAGGCAAAATGGGCCTTGAGATTGCAAAAGCAGTTATAAAGCGTGGGGGACAAGTAAAGCTTGTAAAGGGTTTAACTTCTGTAGATATTCCAGGATACATCCAAGATATCGTTGAAGTTGAAACAACACAACAAATGTTTGAAGCTGTAATGGATAATGTAAAAGATGCAGATATTATCATTAAGGCTGCAGCTCCATCTGATTACAAACTAAAAAACAAATTTGACAATAAGATTAAAGATGAAGAATTGACTTTGTCTTTAGTAAAGAATCCGGACATTGCTAAAGAAGTTGGCAAAATTAAGGGCGATAAGAAACTTATAATCTTCTGTGCAGAAACAACGGATTTAATAGAAAACGCTTTAAAGAAGATCAAGTCTAAAAACGCTGACTTAGTTGTTGCTAACGATGTAACAAAGGAAGGCGCAGGATTTGATGTCGATACGAATATCGTTACAATATGCACAAAAGATGGGCAAGTTCATGCATACGACAAGATGCTAAAAAGTGAAGTTGCCAATGTAATTTTGGATGAGATAACAAAGTTATGATTGCAAGAGTAATAATCGATCAATCTTCAACGCAACTAGATAGACCTTTTGATTACTCAATTCCAAAAGATATGCTTGTCGAAAAAGGAGATAGAGTTATCGTTCCTTTCGGCAAAAGAACAATAGAAGGCTTTGTAATAGATATAACTTCAACTTCAGAATTTGAAACAAAGCCAATATTGCATGTCATTGACGAATATAAATGTTTTTCTCAAGAAACTCTAGATTTGATGGAGTATATGAGAAAAAGATTCTTTCTAAAGTATGTGGATATTCTAAGATTATTTATTCCATCTGCTTTAAGAAAGGGCAAGGTCAAAGACCTTGAAAGATATTATGTAACTTTAAATGAGAATATTGACGAATCTTTAATAAAGACTCAAAAGCAAAAAGAACTTTTAGAGTTTTTAAAAGAAGAACAAAAAAAGCCATTATCTGAATTGACATTCTTATTTGGCGCATCTCCAATTAATTCGCTTTTGAAAAAAGGTGTTTTATCTAAAGGGCTTCAAAAAGTAGATAGAGTTCCACTTAAAGATGCGGTAGCTAAAAAGAAACAAGTGAACTTGACTCCTGATCAAGAAAAGGCGCTAAAGACTATTTTTGAAACAGATAAGGATGTAATACTTTTACATGGGGTTACAGGCTCTGGAAAGACTCAAGTGTATATTGAGGCCATAAATAAGGTGCTAGCATCTGGCAAAAATGCCATAATGCTTGTTCCTGAGATTTCTTTAACTCCTCAAACTCTAAAGAATTTTAGAGCCGTATTTGGAGATAAGGTAGCACTATTACATAGTGGCCTTTCTGATGGTGAAAGATATGACGAATGGAAAAAGCTACTTCTAAATGAAGCAAAGATAGTAGTAGGGGCTCGTAGCGCAATCTTTGCGCCTCTTCAAAATGTTGGATTAATTGTCGTAGATGAAGAGCATGATTCAAGTGATTCATCAGAAACAAATCCAAGATATAAGGTCATTGATA
>JAEEGL011205007.1_pt1 | contig 10104 bp, 4 predicted proteins | sample 9134231 | NCBI WGS metagenome assembly JAEEGL01 (sample SAMN16246548, study PRJNA631951) | gut metagenome | biome: gut microbiome; feature: rumen; material: fiber-attached | host: Bos | place: Iran: Karaj | collected 2018-10 | reverse complement strand
TCGGAGCAAGGCAGGCAGTTCCATGATCTGCACGGACCCCAAGGGCGAACTTTTCCAGATGCACAGCAAGCTTCTGAATGAGCGCGGCTATAACTGCATGGTCCTCGACCTCCGCGATCCTTACAGCTCGTTCCGCTGGAACCCGCTGGGAGATATTTACGACGCCTATCAGGAGTACTGCAACCTGGGCAACAAGATCCGGGAACATACCGACAGTGTCGAGGATTATCCTGATCTGAAGAAGATGCACCCGGATGAAGTTTTTGCGGAAGCGGAAGACTGGTACGAGTGGGACGGATGCGCCTGGGCAGTCGGCACCGACCTCATCAACAAGATCCGCGTCGAGAAGCAGAAGATCTACGACGAGTGCTACGAAGACCTGAACGACCTGATCTCCGTCATCTGCCCGATCGAGAACGAGAAGGATCCCGTCTGGGAAAAGGGTGCGAGATCCATCATTCTTGCGACCTGCCTCGCGATGCTGGAGGACAGCTCCGATCCGAGACTTGAGATGACGAAGGACAAGTTCTGCTTCTATAACATCAACAAAGCGATCGGTAATTCAGAGAACGAGTACAGCGCGCTGAAGGATTACTTCCAGGGCAGGGACAAGCTCTCCAAAGCTGCCGGCCTCTCGAAGCAGGTTCTGGGCGCAGCAGACCAGACGCTGGCATCCTACATGAGTATCGCGCTGGATAAGCTCTCGATGTTCAACGATGAAGGCCTCTGCGCGCTGACGAGTGCAACGGATATCAAGCCGAGGACCTTCGCGGACCAGCCGACGGCGCTGTTCCTTAAGATCCCGGATGAAAAGGATACAAGACACGCCCTCGCGGCCGTCTTCATCCTCTGCATCTACAAGGCCCTGATCAAGGTGGCGAGCTCCAGGGAAGACCTTTCGCTTCCGCGCAACGTCTTCTTCCTGCTCGATGAGTTCGGTAACATGCCGAAGATCGACAAGTTCGACAAGATGATCACGGTCGGCCGTTCGCGTAAGATCTGGTTCGAGATGATCGTCCAGTCCTTCGCACAGCTTAAGAACGTCTACGGTGAGACCGTCGCGGATATCGTCAAGGGCAACTGCGGCATCAAGATGTTCATCGGTTCCAATGACATACCGACCTGCGAGGAGTTTTCGAAGATGTGCGGCAACATGACGGTGCGCACGTCCAGCACTTCCGCCGGCTTAAAGGACAAGACCAACAATATCAACGTGTCCACTTCGACACAGGTCCGTCCGCTCATTTATCCTTCCGAGCTGACGAGACTCAACAGCGCGAAGTCGACCGGCAATTCGATCGTTGTCACATTCAACAACTTCCCGCTCCGGACGAAGTTCACACCGTCCTACCGCTGCCCGCTGTATGAGTTCGGGCAGATGGACCTGACGGATGTCCGCAGCAACGTCTTCTTCGGAAGCGAGATCTATTACGACCTCGACGAGCGCAATTACATCGTGCTCGACATGCAGAATGAGGAAGAGGAACCGGTGGAAGAGGAGAAGGAGTTAGCATGAGAAAGTTCGCAACAATGTTGACTGCAGCTGCGTGCGTGACCGTCCTGTTCGCGGGGCATCCGGTCACAGCCCTCGCGACGTCCGGATCGGGACTCTACGAGACACTGTCCCAGATCTATGGGGATTCCTCCGGGAGCGGCGATACTTCGTCCCAGCAGGGCACGCCAGCGGCCACGCAGCAGACCGGCGGCACCGGAACGCAGCTTCAGGGCTCACAGAGTATCAATTATCACTCGGTGTACAGCACGGAACAGCAGCAGCAGCAGGAGGCGAACCAGAAGCTGCAGCCGACGGCGGTGCAGCAGTTTGTCGACGCGTCGGGGAATACTTATTACCGCTACACGAACGCCGCAGGGCAGGTCATCACGTCGACGACGCTGCCGGAGCAGGTGACGATCGCGCCGGATATCGCGGCGATGGATTCCGATCCCATCGGCCCTACGATCAAGACGGTATCTCTCGGCGAATACTATCACGAGAATTACAAACTCTATGAGGAGAGGTTCGGAGATTTCTACGCGATCTACTCAAATATCGCGAACGGATCGATCTCGAACCAGGCGGCCATGTTCGACGTCCCGGCCGGTGTCTCCGTCCGGATGACGAGAAACGGTAGGGAAGTGCCTTTCAACAATAAGACAAAGATCGCGGACGAGGGTACTTATGTGATCCAGTTCTACATTCTGGAGGGGGATACACAGGATCTTCCGGCGTGGCAGCAGACGATCGACTGGGCCAAGTTTACGTTCCGCATCCAGTACACTGCAGGCCTCGACGGGCAGCCTCTCGTCATGGAACAGGATCTCTCGGAGCTTGAGTCTTTCGCGGAGCTGATCCCGGAGGAAGAGGAGCCGATCGAGATTCCGGAGGAAATTCCTGAAGAAGAACCGGAAGAAGAACCCGAAGAGCCGCAGCAGGTTCCGGCGACGCCGCAGAGCGATATGAATCTGAATGACCCTCTGGAGACGGAGTATGATGCCGCTACCGGGTATTACAAGATGACTCTTCTGACGGGAGACAGCTTCTATTCCAATGTTCCGGACGGCATGGTGACCAACCGGGCGGTTCTGATGCTGCCGAACGACAATATCAGATACGAGCTTTACAAAGGCGGCGAGAGAGTGGAGTACACGCCCGGCGAATACATTCAGGAGCCCGGGGACTATACCATGATCCCGGTCGAGGACAACCTCGACTACGAAGGATACTACCGGATGGGCCGTCCGATGATGAAATTCCGGGTCGTCACGGGACCGGTCTCCGATCTCGGTACGGTTTCCGCGCCGCAGGCGATGCAGATCGCAGCGGTCAGGCATGACTCTGTCGATGTCACGAAGGACGTGATGGTCTCCCCGAATGTCGCGAGCATAGGCAGCGACGGTGCATGGGAAGTTGACCTGCAGGGCATGGACGGACTGACGACGGTGCAGGTGAACCGGGATACTCAGCCGCCTGTCGTACAGGTGCAGACCGGCCCGAATGTTGCCAACATTACTTACGTGTCGGAAGATACTGCTTCCGCGACACTGATGCGCGGCAATGAACTGATCAGCGAGGGACAGCTTGTCCAGCGCGTCACACAGGCAGGCCGCTATCAGCTGACTGTCCGGGACAGGGCGGGCAACGAAACGGCAACGAATTTCTCGGTCCAGTACAGGATCAACGTATTTGCAATCATCGCGATCGTCATGGTCGTCGCACTGATCGCCGCGATCGTTCTGCTGCTTCGCAGAGCGGGCACCAAAGTGCGTGTCAGATAACGGAGATAATACCTTAGGATCATTGCAGCGCGAGGGATTCCCCAGGCAGATGCATATATCTGTATGGATGAAACCAATTGAGTGCACACGGCTTCGCGCCGGATGCGGAAACGTTGCAGAGAGGTAAAAGAGTGTGAATATGCCGAACATGCCGGTATGCCTGAGCTTTCTGTCTGTGCTCGAGGATCTGCTGGCGGATATTTTCAATGAATTCCTGATACCGGTCCTTATGATGGCTTTTGACTTTGTCTGGGACCTGGTAGCGGGCATGATCATCGCGTTCCTTTCAGATCTTTTCTTCAGCCTGTGGACGACGCTGCTGAAGGTCCTCCTGATCCTGGAGAAGATCTTTGACGTGTTTTCATGCACGACGGGTGTCTACGTACAGAATGCTGCCGGCCAGATGGTGGCCACATCGGAAAGTGTCAACGGTTATGTGGACATCACGAAGAGCCGCTCGCTTATTGATGTCCTGATCCGGAGCGATCCGATCGTGAACGCGGTGTTCGGAATGACGATGGGCGCCTTTGTGCTGTGCTTTATCGTCACGATCTTTGCGGTCATCCGTTCGATGGGCGAGGGCATCGGCGAACTGAGACGTCCTGTGAGCCACGTGCTCAGGCAGACTGCAAAGGCATGCCTCACGTTCGCGCTCATTCCGATCGTCTGCATCTTCATGGTGAAGCTGGCCGGGTCTGTCATCGCCGTGACACAGATGAATCTGCCGGAAAATATCGAAGGCAAAATGGAGAAGGATGCGATGAGCCTCGCCTCGGAGGCACTGTCCAACAACACCGGCAAGCCGAGAAGAGGATCCAAGCAGTCTTCGATCGAGAAGGCGATCGCGGCGGTACGGACACAAACGGCAAACGCAGAGACGCGTGCATGCGATCTCGTCTTTTATCTCTGTGTCAAGGATGCGCTGCGCAATCCGGCCAATGCGGATTATTACATGAGCGGCCAGCATTTCCAGAATTCGACGGTCGCGAAGGAGGATATTGACCTCTCCAAGATCAACTGGCTGTACGCTTTCTTTGAGACGCTGCTGATGATCATCATATTCCTGAAACTGATCATCGAGTGCATGGCCCGTGTATTCATGATCCTGATCCTGTTTGTGGTGAGCCCGTATTTCGTTGCCCTGATGCCGTTGGATGACGGCGCGAAATTCAAACGGTGGAAGGAGATGTTTGTCGGGTTCTCCATCAGTGTCTTCGGCCCGATCATCTCGATGAAGACCTACCTGGTGCTCCTTCCTTATATCGTCACGAACAGTTCGCTGAATCTCGGGTTCGATCCAGGCGCTTTGGCCCTCAGGGATGAGGTCAACAATGTTATGGAATCCGCACTCGGGCTGAGCCAGAACAGTATTCCGGCAGTCGGCCTGACGGAACAGATCTTTCGTCTGTTCTTCATTGCAGCGGGCGGCTACGCGGTCTATAAGAGCCAGAACCTGATGCTTGATCTCATCAATCCGGAAGTCTCCAAGTTCCTGGCGGCGTCCAGCGCTCCTATAGACAAAGCGATCCAGTCTGGCCTCAGCTATGTGACTTCCGGCGCGAGCAAAGCCCTTCAGAAAGGATTGAGTGAGCTGAGCGGCGAAGGCGGAGAGGGTGGAGAATCCGGCGGTGGATCCGGTGGAGAATCCGGCGGAGGTTCCGGAGCAGGAGGTGGAGCATGATGACCTCCGTACAACTCGGCTGGATCTCGAGCGCGATCAATTATGTCTTTAATAAGGTACTAAGTCCGATATTCTCGTTCTTCTCCGATCTTTTATCGGATGTGTTCGAGTGGGTCTTCAACAATATCCTGGGCCCTCTGCTCGAATCGGCGTTCTCTCTGATCATGCAGACGGTCGGGAAATACGTCATGCGGGTCGTCGGCAGGCTGCTCTATAATATTGAGAGCCTGATCCTTCAGGTACTGGACGCATTCCAGTATATGTTCAATGTGCTGGCGGGCACGGCGCCGGTTTCGGACTCAAGGTCCGGGCTGCATGGGTCGCTCCTGTCGGTCATCGCGAGGAGCGGATATGTCACGAAGGCTATGATAGCTGTAATCTCTATCTCGATCGTCCTGACATTCTTTTTCGCGGTCATCGCAACGATCAAGTCGATCGGAGATATGGGCGGCCCGCAGTCCCATTCCGTAGGACATGTGCTCCGGCAGCTGAGCTACGCGCTCCTCAGGATGCTCACGGCGCCGGTACTGGGACTGTTCATCATTCTGCTCGGCGATGCGGTACTTCTATCGGTGACGAAAGCCATGACACTGGGGAATAATGTCACCATTGCCAGGTCTTTGTTTGTGATCTCCACACTGGACGCGGTAGATGACGAGTTCGGCGCCGTGGATATGAACGGCAAGGAATATAAAGGCGGATTGCGGATCACTTTCAGCTGGGGAGAGCATAAGTCATCCTTCGGCGACATGGACAATGAGATCCTCGGTTATAACTATTCCACCCGTCCGGACTACATTGCAAGGCATCCGGACATGGCGACGGATTACGGCCTCATGGACAAATTCCGGCAGCCGTTCTATACAGGCGCAAAAGACTACAGATCGTCCGTCGACGTGGATGCCACATTCAATGTGGGGCGGATCGACTATTTTGTCGGTATCCTCGGATCGCTGCTGTTTATCTTCGTTCTGGGTTCCACGCTGTTTACGTTCACCAGCAGACTGTTTGATGTCGTCCTGCTGCTGATCATAGAGCCATTCTTCATATCGACGATGCCGATCGACGATGGAGAACATTTCAAAAAATGGGAGGATCTGTTCATCGGCAAGATCTTCTCGGGATATGGGATGGTCGTCGCGATGTACCTGTATCTGCTCATCTGCGGAATGGTATTTGACGGCAGGATCGCGTTCGCCAAAGGAACCTATACGGATATCCTGATGGACATGATCATGAGGATCATTCTCCTGCTCGGCGGAGCGGCGACGATGATGACGGCGGGACCGATCGTGACGTCGATCATCAGCAGCGCGGCAGCCGGTGAGGAAACCCAGGCGCAGCAGGTTGGCATGGCGTTCTCCGCACAGATGGCGAAGATGGCGGCAAAACCGCTCAAGTTTGCGCTTGAGAAAGGAATGGATGCGGCTTTTGGCGGCGATGAGTCAGGTCTGCCCGATAAAGACGATGAAGATGATGAGGACGACGACGCTTTCAAAGGCAAGAAGGAAGACAAGGAGCCTTCTGAGAAAGATGAATCAGAGCGACCCGGAGACTCAAAGAAACCCGAGGGTTCCGGCGGCAGCGGTTCGGGCAGCGGTTCGGGCAGCGGTCCGGGCAGCGGTTCCGGCGGCAGCGGTTCGCAGAGTTTTGGCGGGACCGGCCAGAAGAACAGCTCAGGCACAGAACAATCCAGCATGTCTGAGATCATCGGCGGAGGCCAGAGTAAAAAGGGTTCAGACAAGCAGAATATGAGAGACATCATCGGAGGGTCCGGTGAGGGAAGAGCTCCCGAAGGAGGACTCAACCTGGGCGGCTCGGGAAGCCAGCAGTTCGGCAGCCCCGGACTGGGCGGCTCGGGAAGCCAGCAGTTCAGCGGTCATGTCACAGAACAGAACAACGACGGGGATAACGATCCCTTCGCAGCGATGGACATTGACAGCCTTGTGGAAGACTTCGGAAACAAAGGCGGCAGGAATGACGATGATGACGACCAGTTCGCCGGAGTTATGGACCTCAATGATATCTTCATGGATGACATGAATCAGGCAAACAATGCTCAGGGGCAGGGAGCCGGTGCTTTCAACGGGGCGGCGATAAATGCCGTGGATGACGGGCACAGCGGCGACAGGGCACTGGAAGAAGCATTGAATGACGGTCATATCAATAACTGAACCATCGGCCCGCAGCTTTATGACCGATGAATGTGCGGGTTCTGCAGCAGGGATAAATAACGGCAGAATACTTCTTCCTGAAAGGGATCGAGGCAGAGAATGAGAGTAATTCCGAAGAAAACGAATGTGCGTCTGGAACTGTTTCCGGGTCTGGAAGTCATCGACGTTGTCGTCGGCGGACTCGGCGCAGCCCTGACAGTGATGCTCCTGATGGCGAACATTCCGGGGCATTTCGTCGTGGCACTGGTCGTGGCGGCGCTCACCGCAGCGCTGATCGTACCGATCGACGATGACAAGGGATACCTGATGCTCATTTACTTCCTGCGGTATCTCGGCAGGCCGAAGCATGTTTCCAAACGGTCGGTGCTCGAGAGTTCCGGGAAGGGCGGCGAGGCGCTCTCGATAGAAGACCTCACCCCGTTTACCGGGATCGACGGTAATTATATCGATTTCGGCGGGGAATACAGCGCGACTGTGGTCAATGTGCCGTCCGTCGAATTCCGGTTCTATACCGAGACACGGCAGAACGCCATGATCGACCGCGTCTTCGGCGGGATCCTGAGGACAGCTTCGGAAGACGAGACGATCCTGATCATGAAGCTCGACCAGCCGCTGATCTACGATGACTGCATCGAAAACGAACAGTCGAAGCTCACTGATCTGGAGGAGGCGTATATGAACGGCCTCCTGAACAACGACGAGCTGACGGTCCGCGTCGGGATCGTGCAGGACCGCATTGAACATCTGAGAACGATCAACTTCAAGGACCGGATCTTCCAGCCCTTCCATTATGTGGTCTTCATCCACAAGGACAGGACCCTGATCCAGAGCCAGGCATCCAACTGTGTCTCGCAGTTCAGGCAGAACAACATAGAGGCGCGCCAGCTCAAAGGCAAGGAACTGGCGGTCTTTCTGAAGTACAACTACGGAATGACCTTTGATGAGAGAGAAGTGAACGATCTGACTCCGGATAAATATATGGACTGGATCCTGCCGGACAAGATGAAGTTCACGACCAGGCAGGTCTGGTACGACGACCTGATCACACACCAGTTCCGCCTTCGCGATTATCCCGTCGTCGTGGGCAACAGCTGGGGTGCAACGATGTACAACAACGTCGGCACGAAAGTCGTGCTCCGGATGAAACCGATCGATCGCGGCAAAGCTGTCCGGCAGATCGACCGTTCCCTCGAGGAACTGCGCAGCCAGCACAACGAGACGGGCCGCGCGTCCAAGATCATTGATCTGAATACGCAGATCCAGGCGCTGGCCAACGTGCTGCGTCTTCTGCAGGGCGAAAACGAGACGCTCTTCAATGTGAACACATACATTCAGGTGAATGATTACAAGCTGTCGGAAGCCACAAAGAGCGGCATCAGGATGAACGGCTCGAGCATCAACGAGACGAAGCGCGAAGTGCGGCGGCAGCTCGCCGAAGACGGCTTCAAGACGACGGATATGTTCATGCAGCAGATCGAAGCGTATATTTCCGGCTCCGTGGGCGGCTATGACGCTTTCGAAAAATATGAACGCGGTATCCACTCCAGTTCCGTCGCGGCATGCTTCCCGTTCGTATTCAAGAGCCTGAATGACAAGAACGGCCTTTATATCGGCAACTCAGCGGGCGTGCCGGTCTTCATTGATTTCTTCCGGAGAGACAGCGAGCGCGTCAACTCGAACACGGTCATCATCGGTAAATCCGGTTCCGGTAAATCCTATGCGACGAAATCGATCCTCGCCCAGCTGGCGGCGGAAAACTCCAAGATCTTCGTACTGGATCCGGAAAACGAGTACACCAAGATGGCGAGAGGCCTGCACGGCAAGGTCATTGACGTCGGCAGCGCTTCCGAGGGAAGGCTGAATCCCTTCCAGATCATCACGTCACTTTCGGATGATGAGGAGGACGGGGAGGACAGCGGCAACCTCGGGAACGAGAGCGCGATCAGCTACTCGACCCACCTGCAGTTCCTGGAAGAGTTCTACAGACAGATCCTGCCGGGTATAGACAATGATGCGCTCGAACAGCTCAACAATGTGACGGCGGCTATGTACTCGGAAAAGGGGATCGACGAGTTTACGGATTTTTCCAGGCTTACGCCGGAGGATTACCCGACCTTCGATGACCTTTACGACAAAGTCCTGAACGACTATCAGATGACGAAGGGAGAGTACTCGAAGAATAATCTGCGTATTCTCACGAACTATATCAGCAAATTCGCGAGCGGCGGCCGCGACTCGCAGCTCTGGAACGGACCTGCATCCATCACAACGGACGAGAACTTCGTCGTGTTTGATTTCCAGTCGCTGCTGGCCAATAAGAACGGCACGATCGCAAACGCCCAGATGCTGCTCGTCCTGAAGTGGCTGGACAACGAGATCATCAAGAACCGCGAATACAATATGGCTTATCAGGCGAACCGCAAGATCGTAGTCGTCATTGACGAGGCGCATGTATTCATCGACGAAAAATTCCCAATCGCCCTCGACTTCATGTTCCAGCTTGCGAAACGTATCCGAAAGTATAACGGTATGCAGGTCGTCATCACACAGAACATAAAGGACTTTGTGGGAACAGAGGAACTGGCCCGCAAATCGACCGCGATCATCAACGCGAGCCAGTACAGTTTCATTTTCCCGCTCGCACCGAACGACATGACGGACCTCGTCCGGCTCTATGAGAACGCCGGCGCGATCAATGAGAGCGAGCAGGACGACATCATCAACAACGGGCGCGGCCGGGCGTTTGTCATCACATCGCCCAGCGAGCGCACGAATGTCAATATCGTTGCGGGTACGGGGATACAGGAACTGTTCACAATGTAAATTTATGGAGATTCCCCGTGGATATCCCCGCGGATATCGCATATATATCAATGAGCTCGGCAGAGCGGGAATTATAGGAGGCAACCATGGCGGGTGAAAGGAAATCGGTAGGTGACATCTTCGGCGGGATCAAGGATGCGGTAGGAGGTC
>JAEEGL011176084.1_pt1 | contig 10104 bp, 10 predicted proteins | sample 9134231 | NCBI WGS metagenome assembly JAEEGL01 (sample SAMN16246548, study PRJNA631951) | gut metagenome | biome: gut microbiome; feature: rumen; material: fiber-attached | host: Bos | place: Iran: Karaj | collected 2018-10 | reverse complement strand
TGTCATTTTTTACAAACTCTTAAGCAGTTGTACATACTCTGGCTGACACTTTACTGATTCGTTTTCAGTCTCCCTTAAATCCATGCAATGTCATATGCCACCTAATAATAGCCACTCCGATTATTACCACATATCCGATAATGCTTAACAGCGTTGGAACCTCATGAAGGAACAGGATTCCCCATAAAGCCGCAAAAATCACCTGTAGATAATCAAATACAGAAAGCATCTTGGCCGGAGCATATTTATACGCGGTGGTAATTGAAAATTGACCTACAGCGGCAGAGAGCCCGGCAGCGATCAGCATGAGCAACTGCATGTTAGACATAGGTTTATAATTCGTGATCATAAAAGGTAATGTCAGCATACACGAAAACAGAGAAAAGCATATAACAATGACAGGTGTTGCGGCGCCTTTACCGGTCGCTTTTCTGACAAAAGCATATGCCGTGCCTGCCCCGAAACCGCCGTACAGTCCTATCAAAGCCGGGACGAGTTCCATATTACCAGGAGTAGGTCTTATGATAAGAAGTGCACCCATAAATGCAATGATTGTAGCAATGATATCACTCCTGGATGGCTTTTCCTTAAGCAGTGGAATTGAGACTAATATTGCAAAGAAGGGCGATAATTTATTAAGCATATTGGCATCGGCAAGAATAAGCCGGTCGATAGCGTAAAAATTAGCAATTAGTCCTGTTGTCCCGAAAAGGCATCGAAAAAGAATATCTGCAGCATATTCTCTTTTTATCTCGAATCTTTGCTTTCTGGCCAAAAGGGTCGCTATTGCGATAATAAGAGCAAAGGCATTTCTGAAAAAAGCCTTTTGCATCGTCGGAAGATTCCCTGAAAGCTTCACGAAAAAGGTCATAAATGAAAACCCAATCGTCGCAAATATAATAAAGAATATTCCTTTCATCTGATCATTAGTCTTGTCCATTACATCATCCTTAATATCTCTTGATGGTCCTAGGGGACGGGGTCAATGTCATTTTTTGGTCCTATAACCCCGTCCCCAAAGGGGTCAAAAGCCATAAACTACTACGCCAGCAAATGCAGATACCAATATCAGGATAATCGGTGACATTTTCTTTTTGTAAATCTTCCGAAATCCAAAATAGACCATCGCCAGTGCTAATGTCAGTAACACCGGAAGAATATCTTTTTCATAAATTAGCGGAGTCAAGCCGTTCTTGCCAATCATACTGACTCCCATAGCCAGTATAATGCCGATAATGCACGGTTTAATCCCATTAAACGCTGCTTTCAACCACTTTTTCCCTGATACCCTGTTTATCAAGGTCATTAGAAGTATGATAAAAATAAATGCCGGAGTAACCACGGAAAGTGTCGCTAAGATTCCGCCAGGTACTCCTGCTTTGCTACATCCAACATACGTTGCGAGATTTACCATAATAGGCCCCGGAGTACTTTCGCTGATTGCGATCATATTAACCAGAGTTTCTTCATCTATCCAGCCATAATGCAGGACTACATCTCTTATAAGCGGTATAGCACCATATGCTCCGCCAAATGAAAATAGTCCAACCTTCAAAAAGCCAATGATCAGATCCAGATATATCATTTATCTGCACCTCCTTTCATGGAATGCATATTAGATATTCCGGATATAACCATACCGGATACTGCAGCAATCACTAGAAGCAGGATGGAGGATATTCCAAGATTGAAGATGTTGTTTAGAAGCATTATCAAAAAGGCCGCGCTCAAGATTATGCATGGTACAGTCTTCTTTTCCATCTTCTTTATCATGCCTATTGCTGCATCAAGGATCAATATACCAACCGCAATCCTTATTCCTTTAAAACCACTTACTATCCCCTGAATCTCAAGGAAATTCTCAAGGAATTTTGAAATCAGATAAATAATTACAAAAGAAGGTGTCACCACTCCAAGAGTCGCCGCAATAGCACCTGCAATACCTTTTTGCTTATATCCAACATAAGTGGCACAGTTAACGGCTATGGGCCCCGGTGTGGACTCAGCAATGACCGTGATCTTCATCATCTGCTCATGGGTTATCCATTTCTTCTGCTCAACACAGATGCTTTCTATCAACGAAATCATGGCATACCCACCGCCGAAGGTAAAAAGCCCTATTTTTGCAAATGTAAGAAAAAGAGTAACTATCATTAGTGATGACAGCCTCCATGTCCGCAGGAATGGCCTTCTCCATGCTCATGGTCATGATGATCGCAGTTAGCCTCATCGCTTGCATCAAGAGTTCCGGCGATCAGAGCCTCCACAGCTGCGTCTGTGTTTCCGCTTGCTCCTGCATAAAGTTTGATTCCGGCTTCCTGAAGAGCTCTCTGGGCTCCACCACCAATACCACCACAGATAAGCGCATCAACTTTTGCGATATTAAGGATACCTGCAAGGGCCCCACAACCCTCACCGTTTGTGTCAAGGATTTTGAAATCAACCACCTTGCCATCCTCTATATCATAAACCTTGAACTTCTCAGTTCTTCCAAAATGTCCGAAGACATTGCCATTATCGTATGTCACTGCTACTCTCATTGTCTTATCTCCTTTTTCATTCATGCTTATCTTTAAGCTATTTCTTTCTCTGTCAATTTCAATATTGCCACCGGCTATGGAAAGTCTCTTCCCCTCTACAACAGCGCTAACAAGTTTCTTCCTTGCATTCTCATACATGGCAGTCACTGTTGTCCTGGCAACACCCATTCGTAAAGCGCATTCTTCCTGATTTAATCCTTCATAGTCCAAAAGTCTTATGGTCTCAAACTCATCAAGGGAAAGCTCTATTGTTTCAAAGATATCTTTTTCCGCATCTTCAGGAATAAAGCTGTAATAATCCGGAAAACGGAATATTCTCCTGCACTTTGGTGTTCTTGGCATATCTTTTCTCCATTAATCAAAATTGACATATGTCAGATTAAATATATTTCTTATTCTGACATATGTCAATATATCGTTTCAATTTATCTTGCTTTTCTCCATAGCAGGGCACCCCGGCAACGCTATCTGTGCTCCTTCTCATATTCTATAAACTCAGGTGTTTTAGACCAATACTTGACACCCCAATTTTCAAAGTTCCACTCTTCCATATAATCATTGCACTCATAGTCTATGTAGAAGATTTCATCGCCTCGCACCACAAAGTTGGTAGGAAAATAATCAATGCAAGTTCGGCATTATTCCTTAGAGATACATCTCCCACAAGCTTTCCCTGATATTGAATGTAGTAGCAGTTACCGTTACTGCTAAGGAAATCATACATGGCATGGAGTCTGTCGATATCATAAACATGGTCTATATTATCCACCTGCTTACAAACATCCGGGTCAGATATGGTTCCGTAAAGGTTCATCATATCTGATTCCGTCATTTTTCTTATGTTCATTCTGATTTGACATCCTTATTTCAAGTAAGACATTCTCTCAAAAGCCTTAAAAGTATGCCTTCAGAGTGCGTTTTTGCCATCTGAAGGCATATTTGAATTATTCAGTATATTTATATTTTTTCATAATCTGACCTGATGTTATGCAGAGGACAGTTCCGGACACACCAAGTATGAACATCATTAGTGCTGCTCCTGAGCCCTTTCCGGTTCCAAAAAGAAATGTCCAGAATGCATTATCACTTCTCATAGTCATGAATGGTTCGCAGATTTTGTCTACAAAGAATCCTCCAAGGAACAGTCCGATTGGAATCGTGAAAAACTGCAGAGTATTTCTGCAGGCATACACTCTTCCCTGAAGTTCTATAGGAATAACATTCCTCATTATTACATTCTGATTGGCAGCCATAAGCGGTACGAATACCCAGCCTAAAATCTGACCGATGCACCATAAAACAGGACTTCTTGAAAATGCCAGCACGAAGTTCTCTATCCCAAGTGAAAAAAGCATTGTCAGATATATTACCTTTACTCTGTCTTTAGGTTTAGGCAGAATCATAGGAAGGAAGCTTCCTGCTACCATTGCCAGTCCTGAGCAGGCTGTTACTAAGCCATACACATTGTTGCCTTTTTGCGGTATGACAAGTGCAGGAAGAACAGCGTCAAAAGTTGAAGCTGTAAGATTAACTCCTGACATAAACAGGATTATGGTAAGAATAAGTGGTGTTTCCTTAAGGAAGCTAATACCCTCTTTAGCCAGTTTGATCACATTATCGTTTTTATCTGATCCATCCTGAATCTCGGGAAGTTTTATGAAAAACAACAATGCCACAAATGCTATGGCAAAAGTCAGAAGATCAACAGCGATTACCACATCCAGTCCTGCCAGCCCATAAAGTGCCGCAGCAATAAGCGGATTTCCGATTGATATAAGAGAACGTGACAACTGCTGAAAACCGCCGGTCTTCTGATAATGTTCCTTTGGAACGATAAGTGAATATGCCACTTCTGAAGCCGGCTGCTGAACAGTGTTCATAAGCCCCGAAAACGCATTGATGGCGTACAGATGCCACATTGTAAGAGCATCATTTTTGTATAAAACAAATACAACAACTGTCGTAAGCGCCGCCATAAGATCGCAGATGAGCATGGTTTTCTTTTTATCGAATTTATCTGTTAATGCCCCGGCGAAAATACTCATAATAACGTACGGTGCATATGTGCAGATTGTAAGTGCCGCCGTGCTCAGCGCAGATCCGGTCTTCTCATACATCCAGAGTGTCAGCGCAAATTCTGTTATTGCACTACCAAGCTGTGAAAGACTCTGCGTAAGCCAAACTATGTAAAAATCTCTTAATTCTTTTATTTTATTTTTCATTATCATTTACCCTCCATACAAATTTATTTATCTGCATGGAGCTAATGCGCTGCAATTTATCATGGCTTTCCTCCTTATTATTTTTATATATTCAATAATATTTTTCACTTATTTTCCTGAAATAACAACGCCATCAACGGCTATATACGGAACGACAGAGTTGCCGTTGCAGACAAGTTCCTTGGAAATGTCGCGGATATTTTTGACGATCTCACCCAGGTTGCCGTTTACCATGGTCTCGGATAAAGCATATTTGATTTCGCCGTTTTCAACGAAGAAGCTGTTCTTTGCGACACCGGAAAAATCTCCGTTTGTTCCGGGTTCTCCGCCGGAGAAGCCTCCCATAATAAGGCCCTTGTCAACGGATTTAATGATCTCTGAAAGGGACTTATCGCCGGGTTCAACTACAAGGCTCCATCCTGTGTTTTTGACAACAGGACGTCCTGTTTTGTTGGCTGCATAAAGGCTTAAGCTGTGTGTTTTCAGAACGCCGTTTTCTATTAAGGTTACATCCTCTGCCCTAAAGCCGTCCTGGGTTCCTCTTTCTCCTCCGACTATTCTGTCATCAAATGGCTTCTTTGATACCGTAAGCTTATCGCTTGCCACCTTCTCGCCGACCTTATCAAGCCAGAGACTTGTTCCGTCTATGATAACGCCATCTGACATATAATGGGAAATCAGCATGCCTAGGAAGTTGGAAGCTGCTCCGGGAGTGAGTATAACCGTTCCCTCAAATTTCCCGTCAATGCTCTTGGTGTGAATACTGTTACTGATGTCTTCAAGACTCTGTCTTAGATTACCCCTATCAATAAAAGGTGTATCCAGATCATCTACGGTAACACCGGCCCAGCCAAAGCCACTGGTTTTATTATCTTCTCTTGCGCTAATCTCGAAGGAAAAATTGTAATGACCGGAAAAATCCTCGAATTCTGTACCATTAGTATTCCTTGATATCCAGTGGCTCTTGTCATAAGAACCCACTGCAGCCATAACATTAACCTTGGGATATTCCTTTTTTATGGAATCAAGGCATTCCTGAATTCTCTCTATAAACTTATCCATATCAGGTTCATATGGGCCCTGTCGGAATACCTCTTTTCCCTGATCAGGAGCTATGTCATGGCAGGGATCCTCAGGAGATGATTCTGATGCAGTCAGGCCATCCACGGCAAGCTTAACTAGCGCATCCTTAGAAAGGTCATTTCCACTGGCACTTCCCATTTTATTATCCTTAAAAACAGTTAAGGAAGTGTAATAGTCAAACACTGTTCGCATAAGCTTGAATTCACCGTTTTGTGCGTTAAGCTCCTGCTTTTCGGACTCTACAAGTACGTATGTATATTTATCTATCTTTTTATCAATTAGTATATTGTCGAATAAATCTGCGACTTCTCTCATCTCGCTCATTTAAATACGTCCTCCCTTGAAATCTCGATTTTTATCTTCCGCCGATCGTGATCTTACTACTCATGTTATCTTCCGCCGATCATGATCTTACAACGCATATGCGGACCGCCCATACCTACTGCCATTTGCTGCTTTTTTCCGCACCAGCCGCATCCGGTCCATTCAACCTCATTGGAAACCATATCCACTGTTTTGAGCATATCAAAGGCAATTCCGGAAACTGTTGTATCAAGAAGTGCCCGGCCAATCTTGCCGTTTTTAATCTCATAGCCGCAGACCACACTAAACATGAACTCACCCGTAAGGTCAGCCTGACCATTGCCCGAATTGATGAGATAATAGCCGTCATCAACGGATTCTATCAGCTCTTCGACAGTATTTTTTCCGGGGAGAATGCAGGTATTCCTCATTCTGATAAGAGGTTCGTCGCAAAAAGCCCATCCCCTGGCATTTCCTGTGGGCTTCATGCCAAATTTCTCAGCTGTCTCTCGGTTGTTCATATATCCCGTCAGAATACCGTCCTTGATAAGCACCGCATCTTCTGCCTTGATCCCTTCGTCGTCAAGATATACGGGAAGAGGGGCACGCTCTCCGTTGTAAGTGTGCGCAAAATCAACCAATGTAACCAGATCAGAAGCTACTCTTTTTTCAAGGTTCGGACCGGCAACGCTGCCGCCCATTACAAGGTCTGCTTCTACAGTATGGCCAACGGCTTCATGAGCAAGCATTCCTCCCATATCTCCGCCAAGTACAACGGTCTTGTAGCCTGCTTCGGCATAGACACCTTCTGACTTGTCTTTAGCCTTTTTATATAGCTTTTCAAGCTCGGGATAGTATTGTTCGACGTCAGCGAAATTATCCTCAAAATTCCCAAAGCCGCCAAGACCTTTGTAGCATTCTACAGGTGTCCCGTCCTTTGTTTTCAGGCTCATGCCAACATACATGCAGGTTCTGGGTGTAACAAGATGTCCATCATAAGCATCCGAAGAGTATATGATTCTGTCCTGTGAATCCTCGCTGTAATAAATAGAACGACTCTCCAGATTCGGGTATTTCTGAGCGATGTAATCGTCCATCTTACGACATGCATCAATTATTTTCTTCTGCTCCGCATCAACAATATCCCCGTTTGTGGGAACCAGCCCTGCACCGTATGAAGGCGGAAGGACAATTCCCTTATTCCCTGCATGGCGAGCCATCAGTTTTGCATTTTCAGATGCTGATTTCAAAACCTTTTTCGCTGCCTCATCGCTGCATTCGGCAATGGATGCAAATCCATATAGTCCCTCTTTTCCGACCAGTGCGCTTACTCCTCGTGATTCTCGTCTGGAATTATTAACCAAATTCCCTTTCAGAATACTAACTGTCCGGTAGCGATTTTCCTGGGCTCTGAGCACGGTCTGAACCCCGTCTTCAAACAGTGCTTTGTTTACTTCATAAATATCTGTAAGCATAGTTTTCCTCCCCTGTTGTCAGTAATTTTGCAAGTTTATAGTGAAAACAATTAAAAAATAAACTATCTCAATATCTCATCTACTGTGGAAACCGTACTGAAGCTACCCTTGTTTCGTGCAATTATTTCCTTCATTTTCTGAAGTTCAAAGTAGCTCACATAGCAGATAAGAGTCTTATTCTCTCCTGCTATCATTCCGTATGAATTCATAAGAGTACAGGTCTTGTTGAGCTCATCCTTAATCTCCTTGATGATATTGTCAGGATTCTTGGTTATGATGGTAACCTGCTTGATGGCATCAAAATGATCTGTAACGTTGGTAATGATTGAAGTGGCAACCACATAGACCAAAAGGCTCAAAAGAGCCGCGTTCTGATTTATCACAAAAAATGCCGTGATGTATACACATGCATTGAATGTCAGCAAAATATAGGTAAGACTGTGATTCTTTCCTGTTTTTTCCGCAAGATAGTCAACGATTATATTGGCAAGGATCTCCGATCCGTCGATACATCCGCCCACTCTGAGGATAAGCGCCAGTCCAAGACCAAGCAGCGCTCCGCCAAATGCCACAGCGAGGAAATGCTCTGTGTTAAGCTCAAAGGGAACTCTCTCGAACACCTCCAGACCCACTGTATAAACAGCCGAACCCACAAATGATTTTATGCCGAATGTTTTGCCAAGAAGCCTTGCTCCCATTACCCAGAATGGTATAAATATCGCCAATACACATAGTGAAAGATTGAAGCCTGTGAGCTTGCTTACAATAATTGCAATGCCCGCTGTTCCATAATCAATCGCATCATTGGGAATCAAAATACAGATAACGGAAAAACTGGCAAGAAGTGCTCCGACAATTATGACCAGGTACGAAAAAAAGTCATCGAATCTCTTATTCATATATACCTCAAAAAAGATGTCTATCCGTGCAGTTAGCAGTGTCAATCTCAATGATAATACGTCGTTCATCAAAAGAAAAGAGAACGCGCCTAAAAGCCGGATAGATGTCTTTTTTATACTGCAAAATCATGCAGCCTGAGGAACTGTCAGATTCTTAAGCCACCGCTCCTTGCGAAGCCAGAAGTGGAATATTACTACCTTCACCAGATCCAGGACCTTTACTCCAAAGTACATTGTCACCGGTCCGACATTAGTGTATCTAGCAAAAATGAATAGCATCGGCAGCATAACCAGAATCGTTATAAATGCGTCCGTATACATTCCCATGGCTGTGTCGCCTCCGGCTCTTGCTATAGCCTGCTGTGCATTCATGAGAACCCATGCAGGCATGAAGAAAGCAAGAAGAATTACCATGTTTCTGCAGATGCCTACTGCGCTGTCACTTAATCTGCCAAATACAACAGGAACTATGAGCGTAGTTCCAAGGCCCACGAAAGTCATCATTACGCCAAGGACTGATGCTCCCGATAGGAGCCATTTTTTCTGGATACGGGCCTCTTCAAGGTTTCCTGTGCCGAGAGTTTTTCCGATAATAACTCCTGTTGCAGAATAAATGCCACCGAAAGCAACAAAGAAGAGATTTGCTATTGCAAAGCCTGATGCCATGCCTGATACAACATCTGCTCCGCCTCTTCCGTTATAGATAGCGGTTGTAACTGTTTCTGAAAGCACCCACACCATCTCGCAAAAAAGAACCAGCGCGCCTTTCTTTGCCATGCTTCCAAATAGCCTTGCGTCTATCCTGATGAAATCGGTAAATCTCACCATGAAGTCCGGTTTAAGCTTCGCATAAACTACAAGGAAAGCTATAAATTCAAAGGTTCGTGCAATAACTGTGGCGTAAGCCGCACCGTTTACTCCCAGAGCAGGAAGCCCAAAGTGTCCGTAGATAAGCACCCAGTTAAGGCATGTATTGATAAGGGTTGCTATAACGGTGATCACAAGCGGAATATTTACCTTTCCAAGATCGCGAAGAGAGCTTGCAATGACAACGGATATAGTCATCTGAACACCTACAAAAAAGCAGATTCCAATATAGCTCACAGCTGCGTCAAGAATTGCATCCGCCTGGGTGTTACCGATTACCATAAGAGACAGTATCTGTCTCGGGTATACCCTGCACACCAGATAGTAAGGAATAGCGGCAGCAAGACCCATGATCAGCTTGAATCTGAAGGCCTGCCCCATACCCCTCTTATCCTTAGCGCCAAAGTACTGAGTCATGAAAATTCCGCCTGCAGTGCAGATCGTATTTACATAAACCATGAAAATGAACATGACCTGGCCGGCCACGTTTACACCCGACATAGCGATGTCTCCAAGGCCTGATACCATGAAGTTGTCAACCAGCGAAACCATGCTCTGTATAAGCTGCTGAAGCATTATAGGTACAGCTATCGACAAGGCATTTATATAAAATTTCCCGGGGCCAAAAAATTTGTCCCTTCTATTTACTATCGCATTCATTTCTATCATTTTCTCCTACAATACCCATTCTTTTCTTTACTCATCATCATATCTT
>JAEEGL017346152.1_pt1 | contig 10105 bp, 12 predicted proteins | sample 9134231 | NCBI WGS metagenome assembly JAEEGL01 (sample SAMN16246548, study PRJNA631951) | gut metagenome | biome: gut microbiome; feature: rumen; material: fiber-attached | host: Bos | place: Iran: Karaj | collected 2018-10 | reverse complement strand
GCCCGATATTGATTAAATCACGCCGTCTGGCATTATCAAACACGATTTGTCCATAATGTTCAACATTTACAACTGTCGAACCAGCAGAAGCTAACTTGGAAAGATACTCAACACCACCAACACTTTCCAAGATACCTTGTTGTTCAAGATAACCCTTGATGGTTATAACATCAAAAAGTATCCCGGCAGCAAAATTACGCATAGCCAATTTATATATTTCTTGATGTGCGGGGTGTGAAAAATGTTCTGGTAACAGAAAATCAGCCACAGATTCCAGTGCACGATTATTCATCAGTGCCGCGGCAAGCACTGCTTGTTCAGCTTCTAAATTAGTAGGTAAAGTTTTTGGGGTAAAGTCCATGTCTTTTAGGTTAAACGAAAATTTTAATAATTCAATACCTTTTTTAACAGGTTATAAACAATTAAAAATTCCGATTATAGATAATGCCGGAAATCCGGCTTGGCCAGAAATGTTTCCAGCGGAAAAAATACAAGAATTACAACATATTGTTGGTAATAGACATTTTTCAGCTCAAATGATGCTGGAATATATAGCAGAAGAAAGAATTTGTTTGGATCCTGGTGCTTTAAAATTTTATGATAACGATTTTGATAATCGTACTGCACACATAGGTGAACATTTAATTACAGGTGTCAGTTTATATTGGGATCCGTCATCTGGACGTAATTCATCAGATGGCAGCGTATGTGTTTTGGTTTATCGTGATGATAAAAACAGAACAGCTTTCATTCATGACATTATGTATATGGTTGTCAGCGATGAAGATATTCATCCTTTGGCAACACAATGCGAAAACGTTTTGTCTTTCATGCAAAAACATAAACAAATAAGAATAGGTATTGAAATAAATGGTTTGGGTAATGCGTTGCCAGAAATTCTAAGACGTATCGCAGACAAGCAGAATTTTTCAATACATATCGTACAAATTGCTAATCATGCAAAAAAAGAAACAAGAATTTTGAATGCGATTGAACCATTGTTAACAACTGGGCGATTATTTGTACGCAATACAATTAAACAGTCTATGTTGTTGTCTGAAATGTTGGCTTGGTCACCCGTTGGTTCAATAGAACATGATGATGGTTTGGATGCTGTTGCTGGTGCATTAGCCATGTTACCCATTCCAATCAAACCTTTGATAAATCGTGTTTGTTTAATCAAGGCAAACACAGATTTCAAAATATAACAAAACAAAAGGAACAAAAATGCAAAAAAATCTTATGCAATTATATAAACGTGCGCTAGATGAACGCAATATTTGGTTAAATCGTTGGCAAACTGCTATGCGATATACCATACCAACCAATGATTCTGATGTTGCTACATTATTTGATGCAACAGCAGCGGACGCAGTAGATAATTTGGCTGCTTCTATGTATTCATTGTTAACACCTCCAGAATCTTTGTGGATAAACTTGGTTCGTGAAAGTGATTTGTCTCCAAATGCAGAAGTCGCAACAAATGTGTTAAGGGCACATCTAAACGATTCCAATTTTTATACCACTATACACCAATGTTACACGGATTTAGTAGTGCTGGGAACGGCGTGTTTATTTATGGCAGAAAATCCAATTGGTGCAGATTCCGCATTTTCATTCACAGCAATTCCTATGACAGATATTGCAATATTACCAAATGCAATATTTCATACAACATCTATGCCTGCATGCGATATTATGGAAAAATATCCAAATATTACATTGCCATTAAATATACGTAACAAAATTAAAAATAATCCAGAAACCCCAATCAGATTGGTACAATCTTTAATAGGTAAAGATTTTACAGCCTGGATTGATGTTGGTGGTGATATTGAAAATAATATAATTGCCAAAGGTGTATTTGAAACAAATCCGTATATTATATTTCGTTGGTCTGTAATCAGTGGTGAATTATATGGCCGCAGCCCTGTATTACGTGCATTGCCAGACATTAAAACTGCTAATAAAGTGGTTGAATTGGTTTTAAAAAACGCGACCATAGCTGTCAGTGGTATTTGGCAGGCAGATGATGATGGGGTTATAAATTTGTCTAACATAAATTTAACACCAGGTGCAATTATTCCGAAAGCAGTCGGCAGTTCTGGATTAACACCTTTGTCTAGTGGGGCTGATTTTGATGTATCGCAAATTGTATTAAAAGATTTACGAGACAGAATCAGACATACACTATTAGCTGACAGGTTGGGTTTGTTATCTGACAAAGAAATGAGTGCAACTGAAATCTTGGCACGTAATTCAGATATGGTACGTATTTTGGGGGCAACATACGGTCGTTTGTTGCATGAATTTATTCGTCCGCTTTGCGAAAGGGGATTGCAAATATTATCTCGGCGTGGATTGATAGATAATATATCTTTGCATAGTGATGCCGAATTAAAATATATTGCACCGATTGCACAAATGGCACGTGAAGAAATGTCTATCTAGGATTGTATTATGCAAGATATAGAAAAACAATACGCACGTGCATTTGCGACAAATGCCGGACAACAAGTATTGACTCACTTGCGTTCTATAACCATAGAACGCATGGTTGGGCCAAATGTTTCAAACGAAGATTTGCGATGGTGGGCGGCACAAAATGCTTTGGTTCACCAAATAGAAAATCTTATAAAGAAAGGGAATAATCCAACATAAATTTTATGGTAAATTATTAACATCAATATGAAAAAACAACAAAATTTGAATAGTTTTATTGATACTTTACGAGCCAGTTGGTTTTTAATTGCTTTTGTATCTGGGGTGATTTATTGGGTGGCACGTCAAGATTCATCATTGTCAGAATTGGAAAGACAAAATGAAAGAATAACCACATTAGAAAACAGAACAACTATACTAGAATCTGGTATAGGTCAATTACAATTAAAGATAGACGGAATCAAAGAAGATGTAACTTTAATTAAAAGTGCGGTTATAAAAAATTAAATAGCATTCTTTGCCCAATATATTTTGTATCCACAAACAACAATTACATCAAACCTGGCGTTACCCATCCAACGTTTGTTTACAAGGTAGGTTTCTGCTGCACGCCGTAAACGAACAGATTGGGTGGGGGTAATTGCTGCCCAAGCAGCATCAATGGTTTGTCTTGATTTTACTTCTATGAATACAATAGTGTCTTTGTGGCGTGCGATAATATCTATCTCTGCACGATTAGTATTTTTACCGGTTATATACCTGCTTTTTAAGATGCGATAACCATGAAAACGCAAAAACCATCTGGCCAAGAATTCAGAAAATAATCCAATTTGATAAGATGTTTTTCTAGAATGCATAAGGTTTTGCTTGAAAATTTTCTTTTGCTGCACGAATATTATCTGATGAATCTGTTGCATTTAATCCATTATCAGATAAAACCAATTGTCCATAATACGCCTGCATCATCGGATCATAAGCGTTTGTTGATGAAATCCATTTATCTGTCCCAGAATTTGGCACGCCATATTTATCCAACACCCCCTGCCAGAAAGATAATATTTTCTTTTCGCGTTGATTTTCAAATTTTTCACCACCACCTTCCATTACATCAACATCATTATTATATACGATTTTCCATACCACATTATCAGTGGCATTGCTGGTAAAATATACATCGATTGTTTCGCCAGTAAATTGACGTTCCAAATGTATTTCCGAAACATATAATAATCCACGGTTGCGTGCCAAAGAATAAATACACTTTTCCAGTTTTTCTGGTATATAAATTTTATTTTGGCGACATTCATAATCTAAATTGTATTTCCAATCGTTATTAATCGTGTAAATAACACTGTTTTTTTTGCGTGGGGAATATAATCCATATCCAGCAAAGAACAAATCATTAACTTCATCATAAGACATGCCTAGCATTATACCAGCTATATCAAATTTACGTACATCCACAACGTCTGTGTCAGAATTCAAAGATACACTTTCCATATTCATATCTTCAGCTGTATTTTCCACAATAGCAACATCCTCTTCAAAAGAAAATTCATCATCTTCAGCAAAAGAAGCCGACACAGAAAACATCGTGGTACATAAAATCAGCAAAGATATAAACTTTTTCATAACGTTTTCCTTTATCGTATATCCAAGACTTGAAAATTAAACAAGCCCGCTGGATTTTTGCCTTCCTGTAAATATTGACGAATGTTTATTTCAGGATCTACGCCTGGTTCAAACCAAATCCGCATATATAATACACCTTCATCTTTTATATCTGAATTCATATTATTAGATTCTAACCACGTTCTTATGGTATAAGGCACTTCGAACAAGCCATACCTGTCCAGTGGACGAATATGTTCTGGCGAAACACAAACATTACGAAACATCTTTTTTGCAGCCATGTTGTTTATGTTTTTCGCTTCAGAATCAGACCACTTTTTATAAACTTCAGCACTGGATAACATTCGAATAGTATTATTTTGTTCCAATGTCACAGTTCCTGGAAATACTTTGAAATAATCTGCTACGTATTTTTGTATTAATTTATCACGCAAAACTTCTGGAGACATATCGTCTATATTTTGCAAAGGACCGACACGATTTTTTGTTTCGTTATCCATTTGAAATATGTAAGTGTCAACTGTGGTTTGTTCATTCGCACGATAGGTTAATACAACAAAAAACACATCAGCAACAATAATTGCTATCAATGCCATGCCCATCAAAAACGATTTTAATTTATTATTCATAACCTTTTATTCCTGTATAACCACCATTCTATATGTATTAAAATCCTTCACATAATATCTCAACGTTGTTATATGCATTAAAGTCCTTCACATAATATCCCAACGTTGCTGGGTAATTACCTTCTTTGTCGTATCCCAATTCAACAAAAACCAACACTTCAAATGTTTTATTTACAGAAGATTCCAAAGTAACGTATGATTGCCACACATACGTCATATCTTCTTGCGGGGGCATTGCTAAAATTTGTTTAGATGGTGGGCTAATCATTTGTTGTTTTACCGTCACGGTTTCAGATTTCTGATTTATACGATTACGATATTCCGGCAAGATATTGTTTGTAAATCGCAGAAATAATTCCCTGTCTGATGTACAAAACAAAGAACATCTAAGATTTTTTGGTTCATATTGTTCTGGATTGTTGCATTCTTTTACATCGCATTTTTGCCACAAAGCTTCGTTCATTTGGTTGTTTTTATGGATATTAAACCAATATTCAACGTATTTCCTGACCAATCTTTCCTGAACAACTTCGTCTTTTGTAATTTTGATGTTTTTTTGTGGATATGCTATAACAGTCCATTCTGATGTTATCAAATCGGTAGATATTAAAAACGGATACCTTCTTTTGGAATGATTTAGCAACATTACCAATTCACAGGAAATAACAATTAAAAAGAATACAATGGCAATCCATATAGAAACACTGCGAGAAAACGCTACAGCTCTTCCCGCAGGGAAAGTGGGTATATCAAAATCGTTTGGGTAATTCAATCAATCCCCCCACAATTTGCAATCTTAGGCCTGGTACACCAATATACAAGCACAAGGACTTAACTTTAATTCATTATTGTCGTATCCAATACCAACAGGTTCTCGATCGTAAATTTGACCACAGCCCGCAATACCGAGTCCGACAGTTATTAATGCTAAAATTATCAGAAACTTTTTCATGCGTATTCTCCTTTCCGTTAAAAGTATAAGAAAAATTTATACTCTCAGTCAAGCCAAAACAATCAGAATTGTGTTGCAAACGATAACAAGAAACGTTGTTCTTGGTCATACTTGTTTATTTTCAATGGCCATCCCCAAGAAAAATTCATTGGTCCCATAGGCGTATTCCAATAAACACCAACACCAACAGATGTTCTCCAATCTTGGTCAATGATATTTTGTTTGCCTGCGTATTCATATTCACGCTTTGGTGGTTTGCCCAAAATACCATAATCAGCAAACACAAAACCTTTTATTTGGTATTCATCTGGTATAAATATCGGGAAATTTAACTGGGTAGACCCATTAGCCTTCCATAAGCCACCTAAAGAATAACTCATAATCGCCCAGTTTCTTGAACCTATACCTGCAACATCAAATCCACGTAAAGATTCGCCACCCAAGAAATAACGATACACACGTGGAATATAATTATCTGATTCCAAAGATTGAATATAACCAAAATCCCAAGATGAACTTAATTGCCATCTGTCATCCAAGAATTTTACCATAGCGGTAATATCCGCACTGTACCGCATAAAAGTATTAGTTCCACCAAAACCGGTATACGCAGCACCTAAATCACCAACAATACCCGTATGAGTGTTTTGCTGAAAATTAGTTTTTAAATTGTAATACCTTAAATTTGTTCCCAATGTATACAAATTCGCTTTGCGCCAACCGTTTAATTGCAAATCATAGTTTTGATCAAAAGTTGCAGACAAACGCATCGTCTGGGTCCAATGATCTGTTAATCGCCATCCTAAACGGCCTGACACGGCAAAAGAATCCCTGTCATAACCATAACCACCAAGTTTAGAATATATATACTGTGTATAAGATATATCAAATCCGCCAGATAATTCACGATTAAATAAAAACGGTTCTGTAAAACTGAATAACGCCTGACGTTGATATTGTGCGATTGAACCACGTATTTGTACAATTTGTCCGCGTCCCATAAAGTTATTTTCTGTAATACCAGCATCAACCATAAAACCATTAATAGATGACCAGCCAAAACCACCAGATAACTCACCAGTCGGTTGTTCTTCAACCTTTACATCTAAATTCATCATATTGGCATCAACCAAACGTGTTGGCACCATCTGAACATCTTTGAAATATCTGGTCCGCATAAGGTTTTGACGACCAGTTTCAATTGATTGTAAAGAAAACGGATCACCTTCTCGCATAGGTAAATGGTGTTCGATAACATTGTCAAAAGTACGAACATTACCCAATAAATTTATATTATTTATATAGATACGATTAGTCTTTTTTATTTTAAAGTTCAAATCAACAGTGCGTTCATCATCGTGTTTATCGGGCAGGGCATCAACATTTATAAATGCATATCCGTAATCAGCAACTGCATTGCGTAATGCGTTCACAGAAGCATCAATTTCATCAATGTTATATACATCCTTTTTTGAAACAGTCAAAGCACGCAAAAGTTTGTCTGTGGGAACATCTTCAAAAGGATTATCTACATTTATATTATCAATTTTATATTGGTTACCTTCATCTACAGTATACTTTACAGAATAATATTCGCGATCTGGGGTAAATTCGCCTTTGACATCTGTGATACGAAAATCAAGAAACCCGTTTCTCATATAAAATTGATGTAACATTTGTTGGTCATATTTAATTCTGTCTTCGTCATATACATCGAATTGTGCCATAAAACGCCACCAAGCATGTTCTTGGGATAATATTTCGCCACGTAAAGTCCGAGAATTAAACTTTTTATTATTTTCAAAATCTATATCGCGAATATAGGTTGGGTGTCCTTCGGTAATTTCATAAACAATATTGACACGATTATTATCTAATTCTATTTTTTTAGGGTTTATTTTTGTTCCAAAAAACCCCTTGCGTTGATATAAAGTTAACATTCGTTGAATATCTGCACCGATTACAGATATGTCGTATGAAGTACGTTCTTTGGTTTTGATTTCTTTTTTCAAATCATCAGTATCTATTTCATCATTACCTTCAACAGTTACCATATTGACAATAGGCGATTCTACGACATCAATTTTCAGAATATTACCATTCAATTGGACGTTGACATTTGTAAAATATCCACTGGATTGTAATTTTTTTGCAATGTTATTGACTTTTTCAGAATTTAAATTGTCACCAACTTTCACATCTGATAAAATTCGTACAGATTCAGCATCCATACGTTGATTACCATTCACATCTATACGTGAAAGTACAGCCGCACCTGCGACATTGCAGATACCGCAACCAAACATCAAAAGAATTAATTTATTTTTTTTCATTTTAACTTAACCTAAATACACGTGCTATGTCATTCCACATTGTAAAAACGAACAGCATCATTATTAAAATCCAACCGCACATAATTGTTATATCCATTGCTTTACCGGTTAATTTACGCCGAATAATCGCTTCTATTAATAATATCAGCAAATATCCGCCATCCAACACGGGCAAAGGTAACAAATTAATAACACCCAAATTCACAGATAACAAAGCAATAATTGCCATGAACGCAAAGAATCCAGCTTCTAAGGCGTGACCAGAAACTTGTGCTATGGTAATGAAAGAACCTAACTGTTTTGAAGAACGTTCACCTGTTATAATCTGTTTTAATACAACCAATAAAGTTTTTGATTGATAATAGGTCTCTCGTAAACCAGAATACATTGCTGAAAATAATCCTTTGGTTTGTGCTTCTGTTTTTTTGCTGCCATCGGCAACCAATCCCCAACGTTGTGCTGGTTGTAATTTAACGTGAATTAATTTATCTTTGCGTGCAATCAAAACATCTGCATCTTTTTTTGATGATAATTCTTTGGCAATAATTAATTCACCCCAGTTATCAATACTTGCATTATTTATTTTCATTATAACATCACCCGCTTTGACCCCTGCATTGAAAGCAGTACTGTTACGAACGACTTGTCCCACAACAGGTAACTGAACAGAACGGGCACGAAACATAAAATCTGCAGAATAAATAATCCAAGCCAACACAAAATTCATAAACACACCCGCCGCAATAATAATGAATTGTTTCCAAGCGGGTACAGACAAATAATGTCCACGCTTTTTATCTGCGGATAATTCGGCATATTTTTCACGATGAAACATATCTTCTTGACCATAAATAGATACATACCCACCCAAAGGCAAACAGCATAATTTCCACACTGTACCATGTTTATCTGTCCATCTAAACAAAGCAGGACCAAATCCAATAGAAAAAGCATTAACACGAACACCGGCCCAGCGTGCCGCAATAAAATGCCCCGCTTCATGAATAAATACGACAATACCCAAAACAACCAACAATGCAACAACACTGTTTAAAATCACAAGGATTGTTTCCCACATAATTTTAATCTCCGTCTATTTTATAATGAACCATATTAATGGTAATACATAAACCCATCCGTCAAACCTGTCAAGTATTCCACCGTGTCCTGGTAAAATATCACTAAAATCTTTGATTTCAAGACGTCTTTTGATAAAACTGGCCGTTAAATCACCGTATTGAGACAACAAAGACACACTGATGCCAACCCATATAGCAACAGAAATATTAGTATTTAATATCTTGCAATACAACATGGACAGTATCGTACCACATACGATACCACCAATTTGTCCAGCCCACGTTTTATTTGCAGATATTTTTTCCCATAATTTATCACCACCGAATATCTTTCCAAACATCCAACCGCCAATATCAGCCCCGACTATAATTAAAAGCAACCACAACATTAACCATGTTCGTACCCCAACAAAATAAACAGATACCAACATCAGAATCAATAATCCGCAGAACAAAATAATTGGCAATAGACTTTTTTGAATGATTTCAGTTGATGTATTTTTAAGACATTTTAACATTTCAATAATACCACCACAAACAACGAAAACGCCCAACCATCGCACGGCATGGAAAGGTTTTATGTACAAGAATGGTATACCATATATTTCTAATAACACAGTCAACAACATAACCCCCGCCATTATAATCGCAGTAGTCACACGCAATGATGTATTAGACATTTCAGACAATTTCATTTTTTGTTCCCCAGATAATTTATTTTCTTGCCACCACCAAAACGTCTGTCGCGTTTGGTGTATTCATCCAAAACACGTTGCCATAATTTTTCAGACTTTACCAAATCAGGCCAATGTTCAGGTATAAATAGTAACTCTGCGTATGCCAATTTCCACAGCAAGAAATTAGATATTCTGTGTTCGTTACTTGTGCGAACAACCAAATCAATTGGTAATAAATCGCCAGTATCCATAAATGTTTCAAAACCTTCTTTGTCTACTGGTTGTCCATTTTCAATGGCGGCATTCACAGCACGTACGATTTCGTCTTGACCACCATAATTTAATGCAAACACAACAGTTC
>JAEEGL017120402.1_pt1 | contig 10105 bp, 10 predicted proteins | sample 9134231 | NCBI WGS metagenome assembly JAEEGL01 (sample SAMN16246548, study PRJNA631951) | gut metagenome | biome: gut microbiome; feature: rumen; material: fiber-attached | host: Bos | place: Iran: Karaj | collected 2018-10 | reverse complement strand
GTTTTATAAACATGTTCTTCTTCGTCGAAAATAGAAGCTGTAAATTTATCACCAACTTTGCAATCACATTTTTCTTTATCAAGGATAAAAGATGCGCCGTTGTAAGAAATATCATGCGTTCTTCCTTGTATCACTTTTGTGTGGTCTTCAAACCTCACAACAACTTTAAATATACAAGGAACTCTGTGAGCACGCCTATTTTCAACTACTTTTGATGGATTTAAACTAAAAATTAAAAGTCTTTTGTGCCTTACGTCAAGTGCGACAGCAGAAGCATTGAATCTACAAACGCGATTAGTAGTTTTATCAAAAATATCAACCATAACAGGAAAGTTTTTAAAATTAATGAGTCTATCATTAACTATTACTGGATTGCATATAATTCCATAACCGTACTTCCCTGATTTTTTCTTTATAGGTTCTAATATATCTGTATTAAGTTTTATAGTGTGTCCTTTAACAGATACTTTTAAGTTTACTGTAGTACCTGTTGGAAATTCATTTAAAAACATATAAATCCTCAAAAAATATTTTGTATAAATATACTTATTTTCATTATAATATATACGACAAAAAAATACAAGCATATTTTTCTTGCGTTTTCAAATAAAAAATAGTATAATAATTTTGCAAACAAAAACTTAAGAATTTAAATAAATATTTTGCATCAAGAAAGGAATTTAAAATGGCAGATAGAAGAGACCTTATTAACCAACTTGCTGCTTCAATGGGAGCAAATGCAATGAATACAAAAATGGAGCCATCAAGATATGATCCTAAAACAGGTACACTCTATTGTGATGGAATGATTATTTCAAAAGGAATCGCAGATAAGGCAGTTCAGCTTTTTTCTATGTTAGAAGGCAAATGCAACAAAGAAGACCCAATACAGAGAGAACAAGCGATGATGTATAGATGTGCGATAGAATCTATTAAAATGATGCAAAATCCAAGCGTTAAAAATGCAATTCAATCAGATGCTTATAAAAATTTAATTTAAACTTTAACCACGCTTTTTTTGCGTGGTTTTTTGCTCTTTAATTTTAAAAAATGTAAAAAATACTAAAGTTTTTTTAAAAAACGTCGATATATTAAAAGAACAAGTGTTAATTAGTTTTAAACGAAAGGATTTTTATGAATTATTCTAAAACGGTTAAAGCAGGAATTATTGGAAGTTTTGTGGGTGATGCCATTGGTGTTCCAGTTGAATTTATGTCACGCGAAGAGCTTTCTAAAAACCCTGTAAAAACCATGCGTGAATTTGGTACACATAACCAGCAAAAAGGAACTTGGTCAGATGACAGTAGTATGAATCTTGCTACTATTGATAGCTTTGTTAAAAAACACGAATTTGACCCAGAAGATGTGATGTGTTGTTTTTATAATTGGCTTCATAATAATCAGTATACGCCACATGGAACGGTATTTGACTGCGGCATTACTTGCGCGCGTTCAATAGACGCTTTTAGGTCAAGAATTCCTGCAATTAAGTGCGGAAGAAGAAATGAAGGCGATAATGGAAACGGTTCACTTATGCGAATTATGCCTGCATCACTTATTTTCGCTTTTCAAAGTAATGGCATAATAAACGATAAAAATGTTAATTTTATTCATCAAATTTCCATGCTTACGCATGCACATCCAAGAAGTTTAATTGGTTGTATGTTTTATGCTATTTTTTGTAATGAAATTATAAATAATAAAAATGAAGATAAACTTTTTATTCTTCAAAATACGGCAACTAAAATTTTTCATTTCTATGAAAATGATGCTAAAAACTGCTTTTGGTATAATGAGCTTTTTGAAGAAGAAATAAAAAACGATGCATATAAAAGACTTAAAAATGCAATCAGATTTAAAAATCTAGAAGAAAAAGACATTAAAAGTACAGGTTATATTGTTGATTCGTTAGAAGCTGCTATTTGGTGTTTTTTAAATACAGAAAACTATGAAGATTGTGTTTTAAAGGCAGTAAATCTTGGTGGCGACACTGATACGATTGCATCGCTTGCAGGCGGAATAGCAGGATTATTCTATGGTTTTGATAATATTCCTAAAAAATGGCTAGATAAATTAGTTAAAGAAGACTATATTGAATCTGTGTGTGATGATTTTGCTATGTGCTTAAGAACGGATAAAATAATTTAAAAATTTAAATTGTTCATACAATTTATACAATTTAAAAATATTTTTTTAAAAATTTTTATTTTTCTTTCAAAATTTTCTCACATTTTATTTTCATCTGTCATATTGTGAGTAAGAAACGAAAAACGAAAGGAAAATTTATGAAAGGAAGGTATGGTCCAAAAGGAACGTAATCTTATGTGTTAATAATTAACACGCTTTCAAAAAAGGTGTTCTAGCAAGCGTAGCGATGCTTTACGTAAGCGTAAGAAGACCAAAAACATTTAGTTAAGCCCTAGCGAAAGCGGCTTAAGCCTCGCTGTAGTGTAAGGGCGCATTTTTAAAAATCGCGGGTGAAAGACGCGAAAGGTAGTACTATAATTCCGAAAGGAAGGTATGGACCAATGTTCTAATTTAATTATTTATTTTTTAAAAAGGAATATGAAAAACACAGGTGTGCCAGCGAAGTTTTAACCTGTGTTTTTTCTTTGCAAAAAATATTTTTTTTTAAATTTGTAAATCTAGCCTTTGCTAGATTTTTTTTGTGTATTAAAGTTTCTAGCATACACAGCTTTAAACTCTATAATTTAATTGAAAGTTAAAGACATTTTCTAACTTACATATTATTTATATCAAAAGTAGAGAGGAGAAACTTTTGTTCATATAGATTTAATTTTTATAACGCCATTTGGCTTAATATAAAAATATTTTGACAAAAAAGGAGAAACAATATGAGCTACACAGATGAATTCGAGGATTTGATGGAGAACTGCGAAATCGGTGACTTTTCCGAATTCATGCTTTCAGAAGAGGAAATGGAAAAGGGAAAGCAGGAAAGAAAAGCGCAGGTTAAAAAGGACACAGAAGAACTTAGAGGTCTTATGAAGGAAGTTGAGCAGCTGCGAAAAGACGGCAAAAACATTCCAAATAAGATAGTTAGAAGAGTTAAACAGTTGTCTTCTGACCAGCTTGTTCTAATCGCAGCGATGAAGGACGAAAATGTCGACGAGCTTGTTGAGATGGAAATGGGCGAGCCTAAGAAACAGGAAAAAGGACAGCATGCTGACCAGACTGCTGAGATGATTGATGTCTTAAAAAAGGCACTTGATTCTGACAATCCTATGGAGACGCTTGAAAGACTTACAAACGTCAAAGAAAATTAAATATTAGTTTTAAGACCGCTTCTGGCGGTCTTTTCTTTTTTAAAAAATAACAGGACTGTTCGGTCCTGCTATTTAAAGTCTTAATTGCTTTTCATTTATAAACTTATCGTTACTTTTTAATGTTTTAATTTCTACCTCGCAGTGCGGGTATTTTGTATACACTTTTGCAAGTGCAGCTTTTTTCTTATTACCGTATTCCTTTTTTACTAATTTGGCAAGTTTAATAATCGCCTTTTCAAAAGTTTTAGCACCACAATCAAGTTCAATGTCATGTGTCATGCATTCTTTTTTGTATGGACCGCATTCAAGCCACACACGCGTCTGCGTATTTTTGCTTTTATCATCATCTATTTCTTTTGTTTCTGGATTAACTTTAACCACTTCAACATCGATACATTCTTGAAATCTATTAAAGCCATTACTGTCTCTAAAAATTACATGATTATTTAAATAATTCCATGCTTTATAAAAATCTTTCATGAAAAACTCCTTTTTATTTATAATTTTTTAGTTCACGTTTAATATCAAGGTAACTTTCCATATGCGCAAAACCAATATTTGATACACTATATACATTAGCACCCATGATATTTTCTTCATTAAGTGAATAAGTTTTCATTAATTCTTCAATAGTATTTTTTGCTTCGTGTTTTCCAAAAATTCCTTGTGATACAAGTTCTTTTTCGTATATTGCACGCCCTCTTGTTTTTTCAAGTTTATAAATTTCAAAAAGTTTAGTTGCTAGTATTCTATCCATTGTCATTTTTCCTTTCTTTTAATATTATACATTATTTTTAAAACTCTTTCAACATTCTACTTGCATATTTAAAAAAAATATTATATAATATGATTTAAATAACAGACTAATTAAGAAAAATAAGGCTTGGAGGAAACAATCATGAAACATTTAAAATACATATTATTGTGCCTTTTCGCAGCACTTTTAATAATATCCTGTGCTAAGAAAGATGATTTTGAAAAAATAAATAAAGAAGAAATATTGTCTAATATTAATGTTTCAGAAAGTTTTACTATTAACTTTGTTGTAAATTCAAAAAATAACGATATTGCAAAATTCACAGACGGTCAATTCCAAATAATGCAAAAAAACAAAATCAGAAGTGTAACTGGATTTGTAAATATAAATGACGAACGAGAAATTTACAAAGAATATATAGATTTTGCAAACCTTAAACGATACTTTTATATAATTTCTGATAAAAAATGGGAAACAAGTAATATAGAAAACGTTAATACTAATTTGTTAAATATTTTAAATGACGACGTTTCTATTACAGAAAATCAGAACGAATATATTTTATCGGGACAAGTTCCTTATCAAACTTTTAAAGAAAGTATTGGCATTACAGGAAATCTTAAAGAAAAACAATTTAATTTTGCACTTCCATTTGTAATGCACGTTAATAAAAATAATTACACAGTTACTGAAATCAAATTTGAACTTGCTGATGAAATAACAGATGAAGACACACTAATTCAAAAATTTGAAGTAACTATAACACCTAATGTTTCAGATAAGGAAATAATTATCCCAGACGAAGTTTTTGAAACTCCTTCTGATGAAAATGCCAATACTGATGAACCTGAAATAGTAGAAGAACCGCAAGAAGAAGAAATTGTTTACGAAGAAATAGATTCTCTTCCTATGTATTCAATTGGAACTTTTTCACTTGAAGAAATAAGAATGATTGTATCTGATGAATTAAATGAAACATACCCAGAAGATATAGATTTCTATAACTATATAAAAGAAAATATAACACAAATTAAAACACTTGCAGCAAAAGATACAAAAGATTTTACAACAGATGAAATCATAGAAGTTTTATTCATGATGTCTGGTTTTATGAATGAAGATGAAACACTAAACATTAAAGAAGGTGTTGAATATGAAAAAAATGAAGAAAGCACGCTTTCAGAATTAAGTATTAATTTAAATGATTTTAATTACGAACCACTTTCTATAATTAGTACTCTTTTAGATAATAATTTTACTATAAAAAATATAGAAAATTTTGAAAATGAAGAAATTAATAATTTTAATGAAGTATATGCTTATCTTTTAGACTCTAAAAAGAATAATATTTATATTACCTTTAATAAAGACGAAGAAAAAGATATAAAAGAATATATGATTAAAACTATTGGTATTCCTTTAAATGTTGAAAATACTGTTAACGGCACTCTTTCTGTAAATAACATTTCACCAGGAGCTACTTTTGAAAATGTAGAAAGCGTTTTCGGAAAGCCTTACGTAAATTACAAAAAAGATAAAGAAAATATTTATATCTATAAAAATGAAACTATAAAACTTTCACTTATCTTTGATGATAATATTTTAACAAAAATATTCATTTCAGCACTTTAATTTAAAGCGCCTTTGGCGCTTTTTTTTATTTATATTTTCTAAAAAGCATACTTATTTTATATCACAAAAAACAGAAAGGAAGATATAAATATGTCACAGACTATAAACGGCGTTATTTATTCAGACGATTTTAAAACAGTAGAGGGAATTGATACTTCAATAACAAAAGAATTTGAAATAGAAATAAGAGATACAGTTCGTACAATTATGCCAGAAGCATTTAAAAATCAAAGGCATATAAGAAAAATTAAGCTTCCCAAAGGGCTTAAAACAATAGGACGTGATGCATTTGCGAATTGTTCACGTCTTGAATATTGCAACCTTCCAGATAGTATCAGTTTAATTGATGAAGGTGCTTTTAGAAACTGCGAATTACTTACAAAAGTTAAACTTCCAGATAGAATAGAAAAAATTGAACCCGAAACATTTTCTGGATGCACACGTCTTGAAACAGTTATTTTTCCAGAATATATGACTGAAATAGGCGCTTATGCATTTAGTGAATGCAGACTACTTAGGAATGTAACACTTCCAGAAGATGTAACATATATTGGAATGGGTGCATTTAAAAAGTGTTCTTGTTTAAATATTCAACTTCCAGAAAATATTCAAATTATAGAAGATAAGGCATTTTATGAAACGGCTTGTATACATGTAATAGTTCCAAAGAGTATTGTTATGATTGGTGATGATGCTTTTGGAAAATGTCCAGCACTTGAAAAAGTTTCATGGTTTGGAAAATTTCTTCCGAAGCCTGAAAAAATGGAAAAGATTTTTAGCGAAAGAGCAGAATCTGTTTACTACGAAGATTTTAGAAAACCAGACAGTTTTAGATATATTTCTAACTTTAATAGTGTACTTAAAGATGCTGATACAAAAAAGATGGCAGAATCAGAACTTGAAGTTGCACAAAAATCAGTTTATGACTCTTTTATAAAATAAAAAACAAATTTAAATATAATTAATAAAAGAACGAAATTAGAAAAATCTAGTTTCGTTCTTTTTATTGTAAAAATCAATATATCTTTTGGCGCTATCTAAAAATTCTATAAGTCTAAATATTAAAAAATCATATTAAATATATAAAAATAATAAAACAAGGAGGATTTTTAAAATGGGAGTATTTTTACTTATAGTTTTAATACTAATTATTGCACTAGTTGTATGCAATATAAAAATCGTAAACCAAGGTTATGCATATGTAATAGAAACACTTGGTAAATATTCAGGAACATGGTATGAAGGACTTCACGTAAAGATTCCTTTCATTCAAACAGTAGTAAGAAAAACATCTTTAAAAGAGCAAGTTCTCGATTTTCCACCACAATCAGTAATTACAAAGGATAACGTAACAATGAAAATTGATAGCGTTGTATTTATGCAAGTTTTTGACCCTAAGCTTTTTACATATGGTGTAGAAAATCCAATTTCAGGACTTCAAAACCTTTCTGCTACAACACTTCGTTCAATAATTGGTGAAATGGAACTTGACCAAACACTTTCAAGTCGTGAAGAAATCAATAACAAAATGCAAGCAATTCTTGATAATGCAACAGACCAGTGGGGTATTAAAGTAACACGTGTAGAAATTAAAGATATTACACCGCCTCACGAAATCGAAGAAGTCATGACAAAGCAGATGAAAGCAGAACGTGAAAGAAGACAAACTGTTCTTGAAGCACAAGCACACAAAGAAGCAGTTGTTTCGCGCGCACAAGGTGATAAAGAAGCAAAAGTTCTTGCAGCAGAAGCAGAACGTGCTGCACAGATAGCGCTTGCAGAAGGTAAAGCAAAGAGTATCGAACTTGTATATCAAGCAGAAGCAAATGGTATCAAAGAACTTAAAAAAGCAGGAATCGATGATTCTATCCTAAAACTTCGTTCTATTGAAGCATTAAAGGTTGTTGCTGACGGACGTGCTACAAAAATCTATATGCCAACAGACCTGGCAAAATCTGTATCAAGTCTTGGTCTTGTCCAAGAAAGCCTTGGAATTGGCGATGCTATGAAAATAGATATGTCTGAAAAAGAAAAGGCACATTTAGATGAAGACGTTTGCTGTGAAGATAATGGTAATCTTGGAAAAGAAGCATCAATTACAACAAGAAGAATAGTAAATGACTTAAAAATAAAATAATTACAAAGACGCTTCTTTAAGCGTCTTTTTTTTAATGCAAAAAAATTTTAAATATATCATATTATTTTTATACATTTAAAAAAAGGAAAAAATATGAACAAAAATAAGAAAAATAAAATTTTGCAATATATATTTATAATAATTGGACTAGTTATATTTTTTATGGGATTTACTTGTTCTTATATTTTTAAAAATGATATATATGAAATTGTTTTTGCTGCAATTGGGGTAACTATCATTATAATTTCACTTAGTATTTTCAAAAGTAAAGAAGAAGTCTTTATAGAAAAATCGTTAAAACCATTTTTATTTAATAGATATCCAAATGGAACTTTTGAAAAAGATTCGATGCAAATTAGGAAAGGCAATAAAAAGATTTCTAACTTCACAAGATTTAATATTTTGCCATCTGGAAAAAATATTGATGAAAAAGAATATTGTATTTATAATTATTTTAAAAGTAACGATTTTGAACTTTTCGCGCTTCTTTTAAGTGGTAATAGTAAAACGCATGAATCAAAAATACTTTTTTCTGGTCCAGTTGTAAATTTTAATGTAAATATAGAAGATAATTTTAGAATTCTTTCACAAAAACATATACAAAATTACGAAGCTGTAAAAGAAATAGATAACAAAATAAATTACAAAATTTACGATAAAGACTATATAAAAATATATGCAGATGAAAAAGATAAAACTACAAATAATTTTTTACCACTACTTAGAAAAATACAAGAAAATTTCAACGATTTTGGAATGATTATAAACGATAATAAATGTTCAATTTGTTTTTACGAATATGACGAAATATTTTTGGATTTAAAACAAGTTGAAACTTTAATAAGTATAATAAATGATTTCAAATTGTTTTAAGGAGAAAATTTTATGAAACTTACACTTTTGTTTCTTTCAATATTTCCGCCATTATTTCTATTGTTTTTAATTTATATAAATGATAAAATAGAAAAAGAATCAAAACGTCTTATAATAAAACTGTTTTTCCTGGGCGTTATTTCAACACTTCCTATTGCTATGCTTGAAACTATTTTTGGCTATATACTTCCCTTTGAAAATGGAAGTGTTCTTTATCATTTTGTAGACGTATTTTTTATAATAGCGCTTTTCGAAGAAGGAATAAAATATTTAATTACTAAAAATAATACGTGGAAAAATAAAGAATTTAATTACACATTTGATGGTATCGTCTATACATGTTCTGTTTCACTTGGTTTTGCAACACTTGAAAACATTATGTATGTTATATCGTCATTTTTTGCAGAAACTAACGAAACAACGTTTGATTCATTCTTTTTAGCGCTTTTAACAGGCGTTCTTAGAATGGTATTTTCCATACCTCTTCATTTTAGTTGCGGTGTTATTATGGGATACTTTTACGGAAATGCAAAATACTATTCAAACATTAACATGAAATCAAAAGCTAAAATTTATAAATTTTTTGCGCTTTTCTTACCGCTTTTTGGTCACGGATTATATGATTTTGGACTTTTTGCAACACAGTACGCGCCGCAAAGTTTTTTAACTGCATTTATACTTGATATTACGGCAATCATTTTAATTGTAATAGCAAAATCAAATAATAGATATATTCCGCCGCGTATCATATATAGCCCCATTATAGAAAATTTTAGTAATATAAATGTTCAAAGAAACGCAATAAATAATTTTCAAACTTCAAATCTTGAAATTAAAAATATAGAAAACTTCACACCAGGACAAGATTTTTTGCTGGACCCAAATAAGGATTACACACGTTTCATGGGTCCATACAAAGATATAAATTTTAATAAAGAAATAAAAGAAAATAATGAAAATATCGAGGAGGGAAAATGAAAAAATTAGGAATTGATGAACTTTTAGAAGAAAACGAAAGAATAGAAAAGGAAACTAACAAAATTTTTCTTTGGAATGGAATGTATTATTATAAAGAAATTCTTTATAATATGGGAAGAGAAGCGAAAAAATACAATTCAGTCTGGGGAAAGCGTGCATTTTTCATCGCATTTCGTCTTAAATTTGCTGATGAAAAAACAATTTTTCTTATGCAAGAAGCACTGATAAATAATAGTAAACACTATACAGAAACTATAAATGGACTAGATACTATTTTTGAAACGATGAGACTTTTCAACTGTGATTATTATAATGCACTTTTCATTCAATACAGCGAAACACAGCACGCAAAAGATTCAAAATATCTTTGTTACGAGCCACTGCCAACAGTTAATGTAAATGAAACAGAATATGTAAGCCACAGTATTCTTTCAGAAGATG
>JAEEGL016851522.1_pt1 | contig 10105 bp, 10 predicted proteins | sample 9134231 | NCBI WGS metagenome assembly JAEEGL01 (sample SAMN16246548, study PRJNA631951) | gut metagenome | biome: gut microbiome; feature: rumen; material: fiber-attached | host: Bos | place: Iran: Karaj | collected 2018-10 | reverse complement strand
GTGGTCTCAAAGGATCCGCCCTCGCAATATGTCTCCTCATTTTTCTCCATGATCCTTCCCTTCCGGGGATCAAAAAAAACGATACCTTTCGATACCGTGCCTCTGATTCCCCATCTGTAATTTGCTATAATGATGTGCCTCGGTCTTTCTGCCTATCGCCGATCTGCACCGTCCTCTTGTGGCTCTCGTTCTCAAGCATCCTATCAAGATCTTTTCTGTTGTGCTGAAGCACTTCGACACAAGCCAGATCCGTAACGACTTCCGCATACGGTGTTGTACTCTTCTCATAAGCTGCCTGTAAGGATGCAAGTTCCTTTCGCCATGCTCCGGCTGTGATCTTCTTGTCCGGCTCCGTTATCATGTCCTTAAGGCCTCTTCTGTAAGTGTCATAATATGCAAGTTCAACCATATGCTTGCGCTCATGAAACCTTACGCCAGCGTATGGATGATATTGGATCATCAATCCGCAAACAGGTACTGGCAGAAATCGTTGAAATGCTCCGTTCCAACGGAATCTTTCCGACTAAGGACAGAGCATGATCAAGTTCCGCAAAGACGCCAACTACTGTAAAAGGTGTATTTGGTGTGCCCATTACCATGGAAACTCTGAAATTTTCAAGGTGCAAAGACTTATTTCATGTAACTAACAATTGATCCAAAGAGAAATTCATTGAAGCCGCAGCGTATTTTTGAGCATGCGGTAAAAAAATCAGATGAACAACTGAAATATCGCTTGTTGAGTTTTGTGCTATCGTATGCGGGTTTCTATCTGTTCAATTTTGCTGATTACAATCTTCCCGGCTTCATCATATATGCCATATTGTCTGGTAGAAGGATCCCTCTTAAGAATTCCGATATTCCACTGATTTCCATACAGATATTCTATCATGCTTCCGTCATTTAAAGGTATCTCATTCAATCTCACTGTTCCGTCCAGCTTTCTTTGAAGGATCCCCTCTATTTTGACAGGCTTGTTGAGATATTGTACGATATTGCCAATCTTTTCCATATCAATCATAATTCGTATGGTTTGATTAGCTTTAAGACGTTCATCCGGAGAATCGGCTTTATTTAACAGAAATGCCAGATTTTCATCCATATTCAGCTTTTGACGGAGCTGGTTAAATGACTGCATAAAATCAAGCATTCCGGACAGAAATTCGTCCAAATCTTTAGGTGCGTTTTCTTTAGTGAATTTTTTTTTCATAACCTTTTGATTTCCTCCTGTTTAAAGTGAATCATTCAGTATGTAGTTTTTTGATTATTATGTCTTTGACCTCAATCCGTGAAACTCAATAAGGATCAGTTGTGTAATTGCCATATTTTATCACGTTTTATAGCCTTTGCTTAACTTGATTTTTCTTCACCTTCTGGGTGATATTTTGTATTATGTATACACACTATTCTCAGAAAAACCTTCGATTTCCTCTGTTGCAAGATATTTCGTATTTCCATCTATCCACTCTTGTTCTGATTTTCTTTCAATATTCAACTTATCAAGTATTAATCGTAATGGGTTTTCAGCAGAACCTTCTCCAACTATAAAAGATCCGTTAAAATTAGCAGAATAATATACACCCCCCGAGTATTTTTCTTTCATATCATCGTCCAATTCCAATGATTTCTGATAAACCATGCTCAGGAATCACCTCATCAGAAGTTGAAATATCACTTCCAGATTCAGAATTGTCAATATTGGATTTATCCGCTTTAATTTTTTCAAGTTCGGCCTTTGCAGCATCTCTTTCAGCAACAGCGGCATTATACTCATCAACAGAAATACCGGATGACGAATTTGATTTACATCCATAAAGAAATAGTATAGTGCTAACCAGACTCAAAATAACCCTTATACGCATAAAATGCTCATATATCCATAATCCTTCTGTTTAATTGCTTAGAATAACCATCAGTTTACAGTCTTTCATGCTAAGCTTCTTAATTGTATCATATTCTTATACCTTTAGGAATAATATCGAATATAATGAATGTACCCTATGATCAAAAAATGATTGAAAGAGATGTCTATAAGTGGTATTATAAGAAAGGAAAAGCACCCACTCCAAAGTGGATGCTCCCGAAATTGGTTTATTAGGCTAAATTAGCCCGCCTCTCCCGTTGGCAGACAGGAGAGGCATTTTCTTTATTTTCGCTTATTTCTCTTATCGAGAAAGTTCAGCAGTGCGACAATAAGGCTTCCCGCTCCTGCGATAGCGCAGACAGCCGTTAAAACAGCCATAAGTAATTCATACTCAGTCATTCGCACCACCTCCCTTCCTAATATTCCGGCTAACCGGTAATAGACCGGGAGGCTACCTCTCCACTTCGTTCCGGTCGGCGCTGAACAAGCGGCCCCCGGACGCTTAGCGCCCCGTCGTGGGCACTTTTCCACACGGTTGCCCGTGCTTATATAATGTATCATGTAAGAGATAGTTTTAGACTCTAAACGTATTTAAGTCAAAAGAGACGGGGCTATTGATACTCCAAGCTTTTCATTATACGGAATAAGCGTTGCCTGCAGAGCATGATAAAGATCGGACTTTCCGGGCCATACCGTGCCTATGGGATTGTTGTTTCTGTCAAGCTGATGGAACCAGGATCCGTTTTTGTGATCCAGTACCGTGTTGTCAAGATATTCCATAAAGGTCTCGTAGTCCCCGGCGTATCTGTCATCTCCCACCGTTCTGTATAAAACAGAGGATGTGTTGATGGCTTCTGCCAGAGTCCAGTGCATTCTGTCATGAACTACGGGTTTTCCCTGCCAGTCCGTGGTATAGCAGATTCCGGGTGCTCCGTCGGCATTCCAGCCATCGGAAACAGCCCTTTCATAAAGAGCCTTTGCAGCGTCAATATATTTGCGTCCCTTTTTAAAGTCTCTGCCAAACTCAGAAAGTGCGTACTGAACTATCAGTCTCGACCACTCTATACCGTGTCCCGGAGTAGCTCCGAAGGGCTTGAAGGGATCGTCGGGCTTGTCCATATTGCACATAAGATCGCTCTTCCAGTCTTTTGTAAAATGCTCCGGAATGCGGAAGTCATTGCCCTCCGCCCACTCTATCACATGGTCGATAATGCGGCCTGCTCTCTGTCTGTATTTCTCATCGCTTGTCACATCTGCTGCCGCAAGGAAAGCCTCAACAGTGTGCATGTTGGCATTTATGCCCCTGTAATCAGAGAGAGTTTTAAACTCCGTATCCCAGGTATCTACAGACAATCCCTGTTTTTCATCCCAAAAGAACCTGTCGTAAATAACAAGCGCATCTCTCAAAAGATCTTTTGCGCCGTCTACATTAATAAGACTTGCGGAACATGCAGCCAGGATCACGAAAGCGTGGGCGTAGCACTGCTTTGAGGGCAGATAACTGCCATCAGCGTTTATCCCCGCATACCAGCCGCCGTTATTATCATCCCTAAGCTCACCTAAAAGACCTCCGATGGCGCTCTTTACAAGTTCTTTACTGCCGCTGTGGCCCAGTATCTCACCTATTGAATATACATGAGCCATCCTGCAGGTTATCCAGGTTTCTCTGGGCCTGTCTGTCCAGGGCGTTCCGTCATCACCAAGGTAATAGGCTCCGCCTCCGGGCGAAGCAAATCTGTGTCCGAAAGAAAGAAGATCCTCGCGAAGCTCTTTCATGAACTCCTTGTTTTCAGTTGTATCGATTCTGTACTTTTTCATGGTATGGTCTTGTATTCTTACGCTCTGTCCATGCTCTGAATGAGATCATCAATCTCATCCGGTGTGGGCATAACACGGAGCGCACCTCTTCTTGTTGTTGTTATCGATGCGGCGGCATTCGAATATGCGAGCATTTTCTTAAGGTCATCTTCTGTTATGTCTTTAAGACCTCTCTCCAGTACAAAATGCAGAACACATCCTCCGAAGGTGTCACCGGCACCGGTGGTTTCAATTGTATTTTTCTGTATAAAAGGATCGGCTACGGCTTTTATATAGTCCCCTTTGCCCTCCCCGGTCCTGTAGAAAGCCATACTGCCTTCTTTTCCTAGAGAAACGGTTATAAGAGAGATATTAAACCTCTCATTTATCCATTCAACGCCCTCTGTATAATCATCCTTACCCGTGAGCCACAAGATCTCATTGTCGGAGATCTTCAGGATGTCGCAATATTCAAGTCCTGCAAGTACCTGGGCTTTGGCGTCCTCCATGCTCTTCCAGAGAGGCTCTCTTATATTGGGGTCAAAAGATATAAAGGCTCCCTTTTTTTTTGCCTCATTTACCGAAAAAAGAGTTGCCTGCCTTGCGGGTTCATCCGTCATTGACAATGTTCCGAAGTGAAATATTCTGGCTTTTTTGATAAGAGCGGTATCAACATCCTCTTTTGAAAGCATCATATCCGCCCCCGGATTGCGATAAAAGGAAAAATCCCTGTCGCCGTCCTCAAAGGTTTTTACAAAAGCAAGGGTTGTGCGTACATTGGGGTCCGTCACAAGACCACTGTGGTCTATACCTGCCTTTTCAAGAACGTCTCTTAGTTCGTGTCCGAATATGTCGTCTCCCACCTTGCCTATAAAGGCTACGCTGTGTCCAAGCTTTTTAAGCATTGAGAGCACATTGCAGGGTGCTCCTCCGGGATTGGCTTCGTAGAGACTGTTTCCCTGCTCGGATATACCGTTCATCGTCATGTCTATCAGGAGTTCTCCCAAAGCAACTACATCTATCGTCTTTTCCAACTTGCTATCCTCGTGTATTCTGATCGTTTTTAATTGTTGACAAGATATTCGCTTGGTTTTTTAAGCACCTTGTCGGTAGCTATGGCAGCGGCTCCGAGCAGTGTCGGGTCGACTCCCAGCTGGGAATTAACTATCCTTACGTTTTCAAACACCTCAGGGATCACTCTCTCTTTTACGGTATCAAGTATGACAGGTAAAAGAAGATCCCCGCCCTTTGCAAGAATATCACCAAGCACGATGATATCGGGATTGTAGGCATTTAAGATGTTTATACAACCGTATCCTAAATAGCGTGCTATATCATTTACGATGGCAACAGCCTTTTTGTTGCCCTTTCGAGCCTGTTCAAATACTGCTTCGCAGGCCTTTAATCTGTTTTCATATTTCTTTTTAAAGAGATCGGGCAGCTCTTTTTTTGCACGCCTTAGCATTGCGGGCGCGCCGCAGTAGAGCTCCAGACATCCGTAGTTGCCGCATTCGCATCTTGGTCCGTTTACGTCGATGCTCATGTGCCCTATCTCACTTGCAATGCCTTTGTTGCCCAAAAAGAGATTGCCGTTGTCAACTATACCCGAGCCTATACCTTCTCCGGCAAACAGATATGCAAGTGTGGAAATAGGTCTTGCATGATTGCCGAACCACCATTCCGCAAGTGCTCCGGAGTTGGCATCCTGTTCTATAAATATAGGCTTATTAAACTCATCGCCAAACTCGGCCATAAAGTTTATGTCATGCCATCCGGGCATGGTTGTGACAATGGCTATCCTGCCCTTTTCTCTGAAATACGGTCCCGGAACAGCCATTCCGATGGCCACGACATTTTTATGTTTCTTAAGGGTTGCATGGATCTGCTTTTTCATATCCGCTATAACTTCTCTCGGATCCTGATCAAGCTCGAATTCCGTTTCTCTGACGGAATAAAAGTGTCCGGATATATCAAATACTCCGACGGCAAACATCTGTCTTGAGAATTTTACTCCAATAATGAGTTTGTCCTCAGATACGAGCCTTAAACCTATTGATCTTCTGTTTCCGTTTCCCTTGATCATTCCGACCTCGGAAACTATCCCCATATCAATAAGCGCAGCCGTGATCTTGGTTATGGAAGCCTGAGTCAGTCCGGTCATTCTGGCTATATCAGCCCTTGAATACACATCCTGCTGCAAAAGTCTCACTATTGCGGATCTGTTCATCTCCGTCAGATCACTGTTATTGCTGCCTATCACACTTTTCTCTGTCATTTATCCGTTTTTTCCGTTTCTATAGACTTAAATTCATCTTTCATTATAAAACAGTGACGGAATTTTCTCAACAAAAGCCTTCTTTGTCGTGTACCTTATTAAAGTTGTCGGCAATACGCTTTTTGTTTCGTATTGCCGGCATTAGGGAAACAATTATGAAGATATATGGCTCCGGCTTACTGGATATTATCCTTGTTCAGAACTGTAACACCGGTATCAACCACTGTGCCGCCGAGGCTCTCGCCGCCTACAGCCTTAACGCAGGCCTTTACACCTTCGCTGCCCATAACATCAGGGTTCTGAGCCATTGTGCAAAGGAGATTTCCGTCGATGATAAGGTTCTTGATGGAGTCTGATTTATCAAATCCAACACCTACTATATCATTTCCGGAAGCCTTGATAGCATTTCCTGTTCCTGTTGTGGAGCCTTCGTTTGCACCGAAGATACCAACAACGCCCTGTGTGATGTAGTTCTCGGCAATTGACTGAGCCTTTGCTGCATCGCCGTCGCAGTACTGAGTCTCAAGAAGATTGTAATCAGAGCCTTCGAAAGCACTTCTGAATCCTGTCTCTCTGTCAACACAAGACTGTGTTGAAGCATTAACGTTTACGATACCGATATCGCCGCTTGTGATACCCTTTGCCTGAAGCTCTTTTAACATCTCTTCTCCTGCTGTCTTTCCGGCAGCTTCGTTGTTTGTTGCAAAAGTAGCTTCTGCTGCAACGTTGGCGGGTGAATCAACATAAACGATCTTGATGCCTGCAGCAGCTGCTTCGTTGAGGGCACCTGAAATTGCATCGGGTCCGTTTGCAGCAACCATGATAGCGTTGTATCCGCCTGCAACGGCGTTGTTTACACACTCGATCTGCTTGGAGTCATCCTTGGTATCGGGTGACATAAAGTCAACGGTTACTCCCTCAGCCTGTGCCTCGGCCTGTGCGCCTTCATTAAGTGTTACCCAGTGCTGATCGATTGAATCCATAGTGATAAGAGCGATCTTCACGGCAGAAGATGCTGTCTCAGCGGGAGCTTCAGCCGGAGCTGCCTCCTCAGCGGCAGGTGCTGCTTCCTCTGCAGGTGCCGCCTCTGTCTGAGCGCTTTCTGTCTTCTGCTCCGCAGGTGCCTGAGCACCACAACCTGCCAGTAATGATACTGTCATGAATGAGCACATAATCGATGCTAATAATCTCTTTTTCATATTATCCTCCTTAGAATCATGTAAATGATACTTTTATAAATTACACATTCCCCTTTGACGCGCGCTGTCATAAAGCGATGTAAATTTATCCCTGTCACTTCCTTCCCCTCAGCACAGATACCAGAACCGCAGCCACCACCATTACTCCGATGACTATTCTCTGAATGCCTACCTGTGCGCCGATCATGTTAAGTCCGTTCTCAAGTGTCTGCCACACTGCTGCTCCCGCAAAGGTTCCGAGCAGTATTCCGGATCCTCCGAGGGGTGAAACGCCTCCGATAACACCGGCAGCAACACCGTACATCTCATATACGTTTCCGGCTTCCATATTCCCCATGCCCGCCTGTGCGCAAAGGATAAATCCTACTACCGCGCCGCAGAACTCACTGATGAGATATGTCTTTATCGTGGTCTTTACAACGTCAACACCGGATAACTTGGCAGCTTCAACGTTGGAGCCTATGGCATAGATGTGGCGGCCTGTTCTTGTCCTTGATAAAAGGAAATAGAAAACAACGAAAATGATGAATGCGATCCAAAAGGTATTAAAAAGCCCCAGAGTTTTTCCGTAGTAAAAGAAATTCTGGAATCTGTCCGCAGTTTCTTTTCCCAGTACCAAGCCAATGTTGTCGGTATTTCTGTTTCCGTTTACGATATAGGCTATTCCTCGTGCAATAAACATGGTTCCCAGTGTCGCAATGAAGGGAGGCAGCTTGAATTTACCAACCAGCACTCCGTTCACAACACCGATCGTCAGGCAAAGCGCCAAAGTGATCAGCATTGCCAAAATCGGATTTACTCCGATAGTCATAAGTGTTGCGGTCATCATCGCACTCATTCCCGCTATGGATCCCAGGGAAAGATCGATGTTGCCGGTTATCATTACGAAGCTCTGTCCTATACCTATCAGCAGGTACTTGGACATTGATCGAAGGAGATTCAAAATGTTCTGTCCCGAAAAGACCATGGGATTCATTATTCCGAAGGCCACATATATGACTATTAGTCCCGCAAAGGCTGTGAGGGCGGCGCCCATGCCTTTCATTTTCAGTATTTTGTCAAAAGCTTTTATTTTCCCGTTTTTTTCCATCACCTTTTTCTCCCCGTTTACAGCTTGCTCTCAAACTGAGTCGCATATTTTAATATTTCGTTTTGTGTAGCTTCTTTGGCATCAAGTTCCCCTGTTATACGCCCGTCACACATAACGATTATCCTGTCAGCAATTCCCATGACCTCAGGCATTTCCGAGGAGATAAACATAACGGCGATGCCCTGCTCCTTTAGCCTGTTCATGATGTGGTATATCTCAACCTTAGCGCCTACATCGATTCCTCTGGTGGGTTCATCAAACATCACAACCCTGGAATTTCTTGCAAGCCATTTTCCAACAACCACCTTCTGCTGATTGCCTCCGGAGAGTGAGCTTGCGTCAACATTAAGTCCCGGTGTTTTTATGGACAGGTTTCTGACAGCTTCTTCGCAAAGCTCTGTCTCTTTGTTTCTGTCCACCACTCCCGATTTGCCGCAGATAAGATCGAGATTGGGAAGTGCCATGTTCTCTCTGATTGTCAGCTTGGTACACAGTCCGTCTTTCTTTCTGTCCTCGGGCGCCAGCACGATACCTGCTTTGATGGCATCCATTGGATTGTTTATACTTATCTCTTTGTCATCCAAAAGGATTGTGCCGCTCTCTTTTTTGTCCACACCGAATATTGCTCTCGTGGTCTCGGTCCTTCCTGCCCCCATAAGTCCAGCAAATCCGACTATCTCTCCCTCATAGAGGGAAAAGTTTATGTCTCTGACGCTCTTTCCCGCATTAAGATTACGGACTTCAAATATTTTTTTGCCCTTTTCACAGGTAACTCTCGGAAACTTCTCTTTTATCTCTCGTCCAACCATGTTGGCTATTATCTCGTCCATGGTAAAAGACTGAAATTCTCCCGATGTTATGTATTTTCCGTCCCTCATGATGGTCACACGGTCAGTTATATGGGAGAGCTCCTCAAGTCTGTGGGATATGTATACTATTCCGCAGCCCTGGCTTTTTAGCCTCTTAATTATTGTAAAGAGCTCTTTGATCTCTCTTGATGTGAGGGCCGATGTGGGCTCATCCATGATAAGGATCTTGGCGTTAACCGAAAGAGCCTTGGCGATCTCTATCATCTGCTGCTTGCTGACAGGAAGATTTCCGACCGTCTCCCTGGGGTCGATATCGACTCCGAGTTCATCAAGGTATTTTTTAGCAACGCTCTCCATCTCGGAATTGTTAAGAACAATGCCGTTTACATGTTCTCTTCCAAGGAACATGTTCTCGGTCACATTCAGGTCCTTGCACATGTTAAGTTCCTGATGGATGATTGCAACTCCGGCTTCGATCGCAGATCCGGGTGTGAGGTTGTCATATTCTTTTCCAAGGATCTTTATTGTGCCGCTGTCCTTTTCATATACTCCGCTGAGTATCTTCATAAGAGTTGACTTTCCTGCACCGTTTTCCCCAAGAAGCGCCATTACTTCACCGCTCTTAAGCTCAAAGCTGACATCGTCAAGCGCCTTTACTCCGGGAAACGCCTTGGTAATATGCTCCATTTGAACAATGATGTCACTCATTGGATATATCCTTTCTTTTGTCTTTTCAGCGTTAATTACTTAACTCTGTTAATACATTAACCTCGTTATGCAATTATGTCAATAAAATAAATCCATTTTAAAAATTCTTGTAAAAATCAGACAAATCTGTTCCTTAAATATTTGGCAATTCCGACAAAAAAAAATGGCATTCACAACCTTTTTTATCATCGCTGTAAATAATTTTTGGACATTTTATGGCATTATAAAAGCCAGGCTACTATGAACCTGGCTTTTATAAACATCAATCATATTTTTTGCTAATTTGGGACTCTCAACCAAAAAGTAACCTAAAAATGACATGAAATAATCTCTCATAGGATTACCCAAAAACGAGTGCCATCGAGT
>JAEEGL016281619.1_pt1 | contig 10105 bp, 2 predicted proteins | sample 9134231 | NCBI WGS metagenome assembly JAEEGL01 (sample SAMN16246548, study PRJNA631951) | gut metagenome | biome: gut microbiome; feature: rumen; material: fiber-attached | host: Bos | place: Iran: Karaj | collected 2018-10 | reverse complement strand
CGGCCACGTACGATGAGATACAGCGCTTGTAGTTCCAAGATGGTCGGCTGAGCATTGTCCGGATCGAATGGTGATTGTATGCCCAGAAGAAACTTCCTGGTAAAGTTCAGCCATGCCCACTTGAGCCGGTGCTTTAAGGTGCCCTGTGAAACAAAATCCTCACCTTCGGCACGGGCTTGATACTGCTGCCACAGTTTCATTAAGCGTTGAGATTTGGCTCTCTTCTTGGGTGAGTAGGTATCATCCGTAATCCCGTTGTCGCGCTTGAAATATTCCCATTCCAGTTCAACAGCTTTTGTCTCCTGTCTCAACATCGCCATTTCCTCTTGGAGAGCGTACACATGGCGCAGTTTAGATAGTGTGGATTTGGTGCTGTTCTTCAGCTTTCGTGATTCATTAAAGGAGAGTTCCCATGAATGCAGGTCCTGTGGTATTGCGGGCTGATTCTGGATGAATTCCTCTTTGTTCTCTCGCCTACCCAATGGCGCCACAAAGAAATCGAGTCCATAGCCCTGTAGCTTCTCCAGGACGTTAGCAGTTGCAGAATTGTTGTTGGATACCACAATCACCGACTTGTCCTGCATCAAAATATTGGCAATGATGTTGAGAATCGTCTGGGTCTTGCCTGTACCCGGAGGGCCTTGTATGATACTGATCTGCTTCTCGAAGGCGGATGTGACGGCCTTTTCTTGGCTGGCATTACATCCGAACGGGAATATCAGGTCGCCTTTCGACTGAAGACTACTCACTTTATATTTTTCCGGATCCAAATACAGCGCTATCGCCAATGACTCATCAATAAACTCTATTTTCTCATATAGCGCGGGCAGAATGGCTTCATTTTCCTCATCCTTGCCCAGATCATTTACCTGTGCTACGCGGGTCAAATAACTAAAAGTATTCTTTGCGATAGGGTCCCCGAGGCATGACTCCACAACCTGAATAGTTCCATGCAGATAATCCTTCACAAAACCACTCCCATACAAGATGCGCCAATGGGTCAGTGCTCCTTGACTGAACGAATAGATGTCAGAAACATTATGTTCCTCCCGACCATTGGTATAGACTTTGGTATGCTGAGGATCGTGCCACACAGCATTGGTCAACTGCACCACATCAGCATAGCGATAGTTGTACCTCTTGTAGCTATTCTTGAACTTGATAGAATACAAGCCGTTATCGCCCAATTCAATCCGGTCAATCTGGAGTGCTTTGGGCTGCCCTTTGACTATGATGAAGGTGCGAGATGATATCATGGCAAGAACGTGGATATGAAGCCTATTAATTACTTACAGCCTATGACTCTTTAAGACTCAACAAACCACATTTCTCTCCAAAACCGGTAATGAAAACCAATTGACGTGCCCTTGTTATTGCAACGTAGAGAAGAGAGCGTTTTGACGAAAGGAACTCCTTTTGAGCGACCTTGTCCATTCCAGAGAACGGATAGCCATCACTTACCTTGGATGGCATATTACGCTCGTTCACACCAATCAAAATTATCACTCGATACTCCAATCCTTTCAGTGAATGGAACGTACATAAGTCAACACCTTCTGTGCAACCCTGTTTTTGAGAACCCTTTAATATGCGGTATGCTGTACCATCACGGTGTAATCTGCTCTGGAGACTTTTCATAAGCTGCATACTTGGAGCGGCTATACAAATTTCATGCAATTTGATATTGTTTTTAAGACATTCGTCCAACCAACTTATCACTTGCTCTACTTCAGCATTAGCATCGCCAACCATCTTATAAATTGGGACTTCTCCATTATGGATAAGAGAAACATATCCCTTCGTTGATTCTTGACCTCCATCCATATCGTCAAAGTCGATGCCTTTTATTACACTTACAGCTACGCGCTTAATCGGCTCAGTCGTGCGATAATTAATTTTAAGTTTTCGACTGCGAATGCCTCTTACGTTAATACCTGCGGCACTGAAATTCATTTTTCGACCAGTATATATCCGTTGCATTGGATCTCCAACAAGGAAAAGGTCATTCTCTCCCTCGGACACTAAAGCTCGAAGAAACTTCAGTTCAGGGTTAGAAAAGTCCTGGAACTCATCAGCAATGACATTTGTATATGGGTGAATATTGTTCTCATTCAAGAAATTTGTTATCTCATTAAATAACTCAAGACGGTCAACAAATCCTCTTTCTTGCTTTAATGCGACATATTTCTCCACAAGTTTCCATATCTCAATGCGTTGTTTGCGACTCAATGCTCTTGTTCGGCCTATACGTGGTTGCATCATATATTGTTTAACATCCTTATTTCCGTAATAGACTATTACATCAATGTACTCATTATACAGAAATTGTTCGTCAAACTCTGTAACCTCCGTTTCTAATACTTCTCTCCACAGTTTTAATGATTCCTCGTCTCCACTATAGTCAAGGACTTTATAGCCTTCTTTAATCTTGTATTCTTGAGACACGTCCAATAATACTCGATCAATATTATTCAATGTGTATTTTTGAACAGGAACGTCCAACTTAGATATAGAGTCAGCCAAATTGATGCTTAACGTCCTTGTGTAAGTAGTAAACAACACATTCGCTCCAGGTTTTTGGCAAAGATACTTGAGGCGGTGTATCGCAGCTATCGTCTTTCCTGTACCAGCTCCTCCACTAACTTTCATGGTCCCTTTGTATTCGGCATCTACTAATTTTCGCTGAGAAGGATGAAGGAAAATCTGCCATTTGTCCATTCCTTGGTCAATGATACGCTGCAATTCGTCATCATCTGTAATCTCCACAAACCTTCGTTTGTTGTTGTCACTGAGAAGTTTATCACCATCCTCACGTACCTGACCTTCTTCAATATCGCTTATGATAGCATCAATGTTCTCCCCATCCATGATATTGAAGATGTTTTCGTATGCATCAATAGGAAGGATCGGTTCCAACGCATCGAGATCATCGAGAGACTTTATGGTCAAAACCCGGTCTATAGTATCTTGAGGAATGCCTATTCTTATCAGTTTCTCCTTAGGAACTCCTGCAAAAAAAGCCGACTCAGTAATGGACTGTTTAGGTGCAGATGCTTCTATTGTTGATTCAACGGTGATAAGTTGAAATGCCTGTGTGGGTTCATTCCATACGAAGCGCTTATTCATGCCCCATCGATAGGCCTCTTCGTGGTCGGCAACGTATAATAACGAATAAGTGTCACTGCCCGAAACACCGACAATGATTCTATAATTGTCATCAACCCTCGCCGTGCGAAGAGTTGGGTTCTTAAATTGCGGGATTGGTTCCAGATGAATGCCTGGTAAAGCAGGATTTTCACGAAACTTCTTCTGGAACGACACCACTTTGTCTTGCGTTTTCTTCGGAAGCTTAAACACTGCATCGAAGAATGTTTCTGATAAAAAGAGTCTCATAATTATCGATATTTTTTATTTGATTACTTCTATATTAAACTCTGATTTCTTGATAACCGTGTAGCCATTTTGCTCAAACACTGTTTTGTCTTGTTGATTGAATGGGTCTATGGCAATTTTGGGATTATCAACTATCATTGCTGCACTAGCGATGACCTCGTTATCTTCGTTTGTAAGCTCAAAAGTGCCATCGTAACTGAATGGGATATTATTGTCAATCAAAGTATCTACAATATCCTCCAATCCTGGATAAAGTTCTTTTATTTCATCCCGATTAATAACAGCAGACGTTGGCGAAGTGATATCCTCTGAATCGCTAGCCCAAAATTGTATTAAGTTATACCTCCTCCAGAATGAAACCCATTCATCTTTATCAAGCACCCTTAACCCGTTATGGATATTAAGAGTATATCTCAATCCTTTGTCAAACGCAGACTCAACCTCTTCATCTGTTGATGTTTCTGTTAGATTGCTGTCACAGTTATCGTCAAGGGTTACAATGCCATCGTAAAGCGTCCCCTCGTTGGGCAGAAAACCTGGCGTATCTGATATACAACAGAAGCACGTCTCTTTAATCGCTCCGAGTTGAGGATTTTCTAGTAGCTGACCTAGTCGAGTAATCGAATTCTTTCCAAGATCATCTTCTTTTTCTGAATCAAAAAGCTGCATATCTTCCCATGTTATTGTCCATGAGAACATTCGTTGAGGTTTGGCTTGTTTAATACCTTCTCGTTTCTCCCAGTCGCTGTAAAACCTCATGTTCGGGTCACATGCATGGTATTTGTAACCGTCCAGATAAATAGACCACCATGGGATACTCATTAAGTCTGCAATCTCAACACCTTTCACTTTCGCTGAAGTACACATGATCTGGAAATCAGGTATGGTCATATGTTTTACTCCATAAGCTATTGTAAGTTCAAATTGGGGCTTCATATTGTATCGTATCTCCGTTTCGCTTTCTTCAACGATAACATGAAGTTCATAGTGATAGGTGTCATCATCAGGCACCTTGTTGAAAGACCAGCCTTCCTTTTTGGCCATTGTTTGCATGGCCCTGACAAATTTTAATTCCAGTTCGCTATCTTCTGCAGCCCCATTTTGAGCTATGGTTCCTACAGACCCTTCAATTCTTTCCCATGCATTAGAAGCGTTGACAAGTTTACCAAATAAATGCTCAGCTTGTTCGCGGCTAAAAGCATCTCGGTTGTACTGGTTCCCATAAGTGAGGATGCAATGATAACACCCGTCCTTACCTTCAAATTGACAAGAACAATCCTTTATGTTGTCATATGCTTTCTGAAGCAGATCTGAGAATTCTTTTGTATCATATAATTTTGATAGATAGCCAGTACCTCCCGGTATAATATCGTACATGACCAAATAATAATCCTTCTGCCCAGATGCCTGATTCACCTCAGTGTAAGAATCAATACGGATATGTTCCGGTGAGGAATGATAATACTCTTTCATACCAAGTTCAATACCCGTCTTGAACATTTCGACGGCAGCCCTCACATCCATGATTTGAATTGGCAATAATATCTTAATTGCCTCTGTTTGAATATGACGATACAGATAAAGCTGTTCAAAGATCTCGCCTTTCTGGTCATCAGCAAAAGTAACGTTTTTGTGGTTACAAAACTTATAGTGCTGGTCTACTGGTTGACGCTCTTTATTGAGTTTAGAGAGTAACGGCGTTGATTTTCCACAATAGCGACAAGTAACAAAACCATTATCTGGAATTATTGACTCATTATTAATCTCTACCTTTGTTCCAGATTGCATCTGCATGCCATAATTTGCCTCGTAGAGATCCATATTGTTACAAAACTCTATACCGAAGCCAATACTCTTCATGGCATAAGATGAGACTATGCCCTTGTGATGGAACATAAAATGTTTCTTGACGATGAATTGTTCTTTTGTCCTCTCTTCATTGGAATCATCAAGAGCTGCATCCATCTTAAGCATTGCACTCCTCGAATTTGTAAATCTTAAATAGTGATGCTGGTTCACTCCCCATGAAGGGTCCCCACATTTTGGACATGCAGCCTGAGAGAATTCTTGGGTACCTTTCTCTGCTAAACAGTCACACTTTGAACAATAACGCATTGTTGTCAGATTGTCCTTCCAGTCGTACGTTGGGATACCACTAATCTCTAACTGGAATTTCTGTGTACAGAATTTATTCCCTGGAGCCAGTTCCTTTATGCCTTGAGATGCCGAACGTGTCAATTCAATAACGACCGGTTCCACAACATTGTTTTTGTCATCCTCCTTTTCTTTTGTTGAGTATACGCTTGCCTGTAACTTGACACCTGTCTCAGGAAAAGCATAGTTCGGCAGAAGCCCACAGTTGGTCATGTATTCAATGAGACTTTCGCTCAAGATATTGGCATATTGTTTTTTGCAGGCTTTAATCAAGCCCTTAATGGCCTCTTTAGCAGGGTCGTTTGGCTGTAAGTTCTCTTCTTGATGTTTATAATCATTCAATTCTGCGACAAGACCATGTAGCCTGTTTGACAAAGAATGGAACTCTTTAAGAATATTTTGAAAGAATGACTCATCATCCAAAGACTTGGACAGGATTTCAAGAGTCGGTCCAGTCTTCTCCTCATATTGCTCTCCAAACCTAGCTTTTAACATATTCTTATTGGCTTTAATAAAAGCAATAATACGGTTGATAACAAAACTATCTGAAGACATACCACCATCCATTATTCTAAGGTCTCTCACGCTAGAAGGCAATTTATGCTCGGTACTCTCACTAATCCAAGTGTCGATACAATAGGCAAAGAAGTGTCTACGCAAAATATCCTTTGCTTCAAGGAAGCATCCTGGCGTGTTTACCTCGCCGTCCATCATTTCGTCTGGATATGTGAAATAATACATATCATGAGGCTCCCCAGAATGGGCATAGTTTAGTACCAACGCTGAACCTTCTTTACGTCCTGCACGGCCAACTCGCTGCAAAAAATTACTGGGTTTGGGTGGTACATTTGCATTGCCCATTACATTCAAGTCACCAATGTCAATACCCATTTCAAGTGTCGAAGTCGCAGTCAGCACATTAACAGAATTGGAATGAGGATGCTCCCTAAAATCTTTCTCCAACTTCTCTCTATCCCCACGTTCCAGCAATCCAGTATGCTCACGGGAATAGACACGTGGTGAGATACTCCGGTTATATACTTGTTGATAGTAGTTTAGTTCGGGATTAATCTCTTCAGAATATGTGCCTGTACATTTGTAATCAAGGCAAAGCGTATCTTCGGCCAAATCATCATCTACTGCAACATACAATGTAGATTGGCAGTTACTGCATTTAATGTGTTTTACATGCTTACTGATCCATATGCATTCTGTATTGATAACATAGTTTCCACCACCTTCAGGTGCTTTGTTTACAAGGCCCACTGTCTCCATTGATGAAAACAACATACGGATAAAGTCATTAAATATCATAGGATTCTTATGAATCTGCCATCCGAAATGCCGAAAATAATAATTGGTATACCAATTGGGTTTCTCTCGTCTCAGCACCGTCATGTCAAGCATATCGTCATTTGAGCCCTGATAATTAATGCCAACGAGTTTTGGGAACTGTACTCCTCCGCCGAATTTTCTATTTAAAAAATGGCGGGAATCATACTGCCAATTGAGAGCATAAGAAGTAAGTTTCTCGTTCCTGAATTTGTTTAAATACGGATGGTCAACAGCACCATGTCGTCTCATGCGCTGCAGAATCCCATATACATAATGGCAGAAAGTATTCTCGTCATCAGCCACATACCCAAGGTTATTTTCGTTCAAAAAGTCTTTCATCAAATTGTAAACCTTGTGTATATCCTCACTATTGAAGAATGTTGCCGAGGATCCTGTCTTCTCAAGCGTTCTTCCCAGTTGAGATGTCAGACCAAATTCGCTGACAATCTCCCAATCCACTCGAAGGTCAAACTCATCTTTAAATCTCTGCATGAAGCCACTTCCTTCCCTGTAATTATGTCTCAAGTCAATATGTGAAGCCAAATCGGCAGGTAGGAAACGGTTATAATAGTCTTCCTCTGAAAGGCGTTTTTTCCAATAGTCCTTGAAGCCGCGCTGGAACTCAGTCAAATTTATCGGCTCATCCAATGTGTTGATAAATTGCTGCATAGACTGACGGAAAAGAAAACGGAATGTTCTCGCTTCATAGAATCCAGCTTGGTGAGCAGCATCCTGCACGCTATTATTGAAAACAAGTATCTTACGTTCCTTCTCATCCGCATGGTCAAAATCACTCGATAAAACTTGGCTAATTGCAACACTTGATAGCGTAGATGTCCTTCCACCTATCTGACAGATTGATTCACTATTGCATTCCGGACAATAACGAGCGAAGCGTTGGTTGCCACCTCTAGTAGATGTGGTTCTGCTACAAACCCTCACACGCAGCACATCACTATCGTTTGCACTCATTTCACGCATATCCTTAATGCTGACATGGTGCGTTATGTTAACGGCATTTTCATTCACATATTCATCTATAGCCTCATGCTTTTTTGACTCTATGTTTAGGAGCACGACTTCTTTTTCGTTGTCCATGAATGCCTTATTAATGGTGGATACGTCCGAACAGTAGCTATCATCAGTAGCTAATCTTCGAGACAGCCATCCACTAGCTCCACATTCACGACAGAAATACATCGGTAACGCAATCCGGTCTTGATCTTTGTTCAAGCTGTGCCGCCAAGCAAATTCCGGTTCTTTCTGGAAATATCGTAGGATTCCACTCAGTTCTCGCTGCCACAATTGCACTTGAAGATATAACATCGGGATGAGTTTATCGGAATTATCGAGTGGCCGTTTTGCATATGCTACCAACGCCATTAGATTCTCCAGAACTATCATACACACTTTGTTCCCATCTTGAAGATAGAGTCTGCGGAAGTTCGCATCCTGATCAACCAGTCTTTTCTGGATTTCATCCAGCGACAAAATGCCGGCGCTCAATATTTCTAACAAGGATCTGACAATTCCCATCTTTCGCAAGAGGTTACCGGCCTCGACAGGAGATGTGGATGAATTCTTCAACCAGACTTTACATAAGCGTTTAATATAGCTGTCTACAGTGTCACTGGAACCAAAATCACAGTCCTTGAGCAGCTTCGCATCAGGTAGATTATTGTTTTCTGATGAAACATATTCATCTACAGGAATACGATGTTCTTCTATGACATTCTCTTCTCTGAATCTCTCTCCAAAAACATCCGATGCATATTCACATAAACGTTTCTTACTGTCTGGCCCATTGCCTATGGTAGCAGAGGTTCCAATCGGACATAGGACACCTTTGGGGATGCTTAATTTCAACTTTAAACGCCTGATCAGATTGGCCACATCAGTACCCTGGGCGCCATCATAGGTGTGTAATTCATCAAGCACAATGAATCTTAAAGCCTTAGTGTCGCTATCGATATTCCCTTTCCAAAGGCAGCTGAAACGCTGACGCATCAGACCATAGTCAAGCATCTTAAAGTTCGTGAGCAGGATATCTGGCACTGTATCAAGAATGGCGTCACGATTCTCAATGATATGGTCTTTTCCCATGTCTCGGGGATAATCCTTTGGATCAATACCTTCGCCCACAAACAACCCGGCAGTTACTTTTCCCCTTAAGCGCTCATCGTTCCAGATAGTTTCTGCTAGACGCTTGGCTTGGTCCGTTGCAAGAGCGTTCATTGGGTACATAATAATCACCTTGACTCCAATTTGGCGCTCAAATTTATTGCAATTATAGCAATAGTCAAGTATCGGATATAGGAAGCATTCTGTCTTACCCGAACCTGTTCCTGTTGTGAGAAGCGTTGGCTCAGGGTGATGCCCGTGCCTCATACTCAACTGACCAAAGGCTTGCAACTGATGCTTATAGGGCGGAAAACCCGGAGTAATCTCCAATGGAATGTTTTTGCTCTCCTCCTCAGTAGCAGACACAAATGGCGTTTTCAATGAAATATACGGCCCTTTGAATAAGCCATCCTTTTTGTCCTCTATAAAGCGGTAAAACGCATCACTGACGTCCTTTTCTTTAAACTTGAAAGTCGCCTTGATGTATTCTATAATTGAGTTGCGCACTTCACGCGCTTGTTGCAGTGGTAACATATCTCGTTTTTATTTTAGCAAATCTATATTAAATTCTTCAGATGAAATGACTTTATAGCCGGCTTTTTCAAAAATAAGCCTAGAATCATCATCAACAGGGTCAATGACAAGATTATAATTCGCCAACAGCATTCCAGCAGTTGCGATCACCATCCCATTTTGGTCTAAAAGGTCAACATCACCATCATGACTAAAAGGAATATTGTTTTCTATTGGTGTCCGCTAAAACTTTTTTTTTGCGGCTGAAAAAATCAGGCTGAATCCCGTTGCCGAGGTTCAGCCTTTTTCGTTACCTTTGTTTTCACCACAAAAACCAGGTAACTTGAACAAAGATGAGCAAAGGTACACATTTTATCGGACAGCCGTTGTTTGGTCAGCTGATTAATTTGCTTGACAAGGAGAAAATCGCCAGAATCAGCCGTAAAATCGGTGGAGAGAGGTACATCAAGAAGTTTGACGTGTGGCAGCATCTGGCCATCATGCTCTATGCGGTGATCAAGCGCTACGACTCGTTGCGCGAAATCGCTGGCTGCATGCTGCCCGAGGCACGGAAGCTCGCTCACCTGGG
>JAEEGL015064849.1_pt1 | contig 10105 bp, 6 predicted proteins | sample 9134231 | NCBI WGS metagenome assembly JAEEGL01 (sample SAMN16246548, study PRJNA631951) | gut metagenome | biome: gut microbiome; feature: rumen; material: fiber-attached | host: Bos | place: Iran: Karaj | collected 2018-10 | reverse complement strand
ATTTGAAAGTGAATTTATTGAAAATTTATTTAATGATGCTATCATCTTATTTTTTTCCTTTTTCATTTAAAAATAGTTCAAAAACTTTAAAAAGAAACACTCAAATATTATTTTTTATTCCAAATAGATCTTATTTTGATGAAGATTCAATCCAAATTGAAGAATATAATAATTATAATAGGAAATTTAGGTGTTTTTATATATATTGAATTTAATGAAATATTCGGTGATTATCTAAGAACTATTCTTTCTAAAATTACTACAATTAATTATATATCACAGAGATCTCCTATTAGTGAAAAAAGATCAAGTGAATATATTGAATTTTATTATTTAAACAAAGAATCTCAAATTTTAGTTTAATACAATTAATTTATATATTGGATGTTAATAATTATAATGTAGATTAATCAATTTTCAAAACATTTCCAATTATATTCCTTCTGATATTTGTAAAGATATGCTTTTAGAAATAAATATTAAGTTAATTTTATCTAATATAAAAAAAGAGCAATTCCTTGCATCTTTATTTAATAAAACTAAATCATCAAATAATTATATTGTCACTTTACCTTTGTGAAGATATTAGTGATTTAAAAATAAAAATTGAAAATGTTTTCAAATAATTGATGAATATATGAAAATAATTAAGAATAATAAGAATATTATAAAAAAATAAGTAAATATTTAATATGTTTCTTTTTTCTTGTTGTTTTATTTATTTTATTTTTAATTTATTCAAAATTTTAAATTCAAAATTATCAAATATTTTATAATTGGTATTCTTTATTTTATAAATCAGTTGTTTTTTCTTCTTTTGTATTATTATCTTTTTTCTTTTTTTTTTCTATTTTTTTCTTTTCTCTTTCTAATTTCCTTTGTTCTTTTCTTTCTCTTTTTTCCTTAACTTCTCTTTCAATTTCTTCATATTGTCTTTTAAAATCTTCATTATCAATTTGTTCTTCAAATTTCTTAATTTGATCTTGGAATTTTTCTTTCATTTCAAACCAAATACCCATATTAGGTAAATAACTACTTTTATCACTTAATAATTTATCCCAATACATTCCATTAATTTTTTTTCTTAAAATCATTTGATATCTTCCTACTAAACCATAAAATCCATGAGTTGAATTTTCATAATCAATATCTTGCCAAGTTTCAATATGAAAATCAATTTTAATTGGTATATCACCTAAAATACAATATCCTATAAAATTTGCAGTATTATTTGTTATTGTTACATTTATATTATTTATTTCTATACATCCTGGAGAATCATGTCTGTGAGAAAATTTAATTTCTATATATATATCATCTAAACTTTGAGCCCATTGAAATGCAGGAGATATTATTTGATAATCTTTTTCTGTGAATTTATATTTATTATGTAAATCTTCTAACTTTTTTTTAAAGGAATTTATTGATAAATCTAAGGAATCGGTAAATTTTACTTTTTTTTCTAATAATAATGATAAATATTTGTCTAATGATAATAATTTGCCTTTTTGAAGTAATATATCAATACATTTGTTTGAATTTGATAAAAGGTTATTTATATTTTTTGTTATATATAATGTTATTTCATTTTCATCTTTTTTTATTATAGATTGTAATTGAGGACATTCAAAAGAAAAAGTGATAATGGATAAAATAAGGAAAAAGAAAATTTTTTCCATTTTAAATTCCCTTAAAAAAACTAAATAAAAAAACAATTTTTAATTTTAATAAAAAAAGTCAATAAAAAAATAATTTTTTCAATTTTCAATAAAAAAAAAATAATAAATAACCAAAATAAACATGTCTCAAAATATAAAAGTCTGTATAAGAATGCGTCCTCTCCTTCAACACGAAGACGTTGAATTTTGGCAAACAGACGAAATTGAAAATACAATAACAACAACAAATTTTTACAGTGACCCACATGAATTATTAAGTGAATCTTACACATTATCAATACAAAATAATAAGAAAAATAATAAAGAAATGAAAAAAGCATTAATAGATTCAATTTATTCTCCTCAAAAATTTTCATTTGATAAAGTATATTCCCCTAATTCAATAACTCAAAATATATATAAAGATATGTGTAAAGATGTAACAAAAAGTGTAATAAATGGAATTAATAGTTCAATATTTATGTATGGTCAAACTACAAGTGGAAAAACATTTACAATGTTAGGAAGTCCAAATAGTCCAGGAATATTACCTTGTAGTTTAAGAGATGTGTTTAGATTTATTGAAAATAATGATAATGAAAATATTAGCTATAATGTCTATTGCTCTTATATTGAAATATATAATGAAAATATACATGATTTATTAACTGATGCTAATTATTTAAAATTAATTGATGATAATAAATATGGGGTAGTTGTTGCTGGGGCTAAAAGAGTTAAAATTAATAATTTTAATGATGGGATTGGAATTAAAGATTTCGGAGAAGAAAATAGGAAATATAGAGAAACCCTAATTAATGAATATTCTTCTCGTTCACATTCTATTTTTCAAATATTCATTGAAAGCACTGAAATCAAAAAAGAAAATGATGATAATTTAGATTATTCTAAAAATAAATATTCTTGTTTAAATTTAATTGATTTGGCAGGTTCTGAAAGAATAAATGAATACGAAAATAAAAATGAAGGAACTGGGGAAACAGGTTATATAAATAAAAGTTTATTTGTTTTAGCAAATGTAATAAATAAATTAGCAGAAAATAAAAAAAATAATTATATTCCTTATAGAGATTCTAAATTAACTAGATTATTATCTCAAGCTTTAGGAGGAAATTCAATGACTACTATAATTTGTACTGTTAGTCCAGCTTCTTTAAATTATTATCAAACTTTAAGTACTTTGAGATTTGCTATGAGAGCTAAAAATGTTAAATTAAAACCTAATGTTAATGAATTTTTAGACGAGAAAGGAAAGATTGAATTTTATAAAAATGAAGTTAAGAGATTGAAAAATGAATTATTAAATCAAAAAAATAATATTGATGATGGAGGTTATTATAGTCCTAATAATTTTAGTGAAGGAGATAATAATATTGAAGTTGAAAATTATAGGAATTTATATTTTAATGAAAAAATGAAGAGTGATGAATATAAAAAGGAAATAGATACATTAAAGAAACAATTAGGAAATAATAATAATATGATACAAACATTTAATCCTAATTTCACTAATCAAAATAATACAAATTTAATTAATAATAATAATGAATTAAAAGTTACTTTTAATCCGAATTTTTCTAATAATCGAATTAATGATGATGAAAATCATTATATAGATAATGTTATTTTACAATATTCAGATGGTGGTATTGAACATATAAATCAATGGCAAGATGAAACAAATAAATTATCACAAGAATATAAAAATGCCTTAGAATCACTCAAAACAGATTATGCTAATAAAATTAAAACCCTTCATAATACAATTTCAAATGACCCAAGTATTAAAAATACTAATAGTAATATAATTACTACAGGAAATAATTTTGTTGAAGAAAAAAATATTAAAAAAGAAGAAATTAAATTAAAAAGTAAAAATATTAATCCTGTTAATCAAAATATAAATATAATTAATTATAATAATATTGATAATAACAATAATAATAATAATAATAATAATAATAATAATAATAATAATAATAATAATAATAATAATAATAATAATAATAATAAGAAAAAAAATAATAATAATACAAATATAAATCAATATGAAATAAATGAAATAGCTAATTTTGGTAATGATGATATTATAGAAAAAATTAAAAATGGAACAATATATAATTCAATAACATTAAATTATCAACCTCAATCAAATAATAATTTTGAAGAAAATGTAAAAAATTTAAAAACAACATATGAATCAAAAATGGATACTTTAGAAAAGACAATGGACTATTATAAAAGTTATATTGAAAATTATTATAGAAAAAAAATTCAAAAAACAAGAAATGCAAATATGGATACAGTTGAATTAATAGAAGGAAATTCATCAATAATGACAATAACAAATGAACATAATAATACATTAAAAAAATTAAGAGAATTATATGATTCCAAAATAAAAGATTTAGAAACAATATTTTTTTCAACTTTAAGAACTTTAACTGCAAAAAGAATGGATGATATGACAAAATAATATAATAATATAATTTAATATTTTAACTTATTGTTTTTTTAATTATTTTATATTCAATAAATCAAAAAAAAATATAAATAAAACAAATAATTATTTAAATAATAATATATAAAAATAAAAAAATGAATGTAAATCAAAAAGAAGCAGATGATAAATATAAAGAAGGTCAAAAAGCAATAACAAAGAGTTTTTTTAAATTGAAATTTTCTGCAGATTATTTAGAAGGAGTAGAAAAATTTACAGATGCTGCAAAATTATATAAAAAATTAAATTTATTTCCAAAAAGTATAGAAGCATTTAATCAAGCAATAATATGCAATAAAAAAATAAATGATTTTTTCGCTGCTGGAAATTGTTTTTTAGAAATATCAGAAATATACTTTTTTGAATTAAATTCAATTGAAAATGGAATAGAAAATTTACAAAAAGCAGCTTATCAATATAAAGTAGCAGGAAAAAATCAACAAGCAATAAAGTTATATATAGATGAATCAGATAAGTTTTTAACAGAAAAAAAATATGATATTGCAGAAAGAATATTATCTCTTTGTTTAAAAGAATGTGAAGATTCTGCAGATAATAATTTAGTTAGAATAGCAGGAGAAAAAGTCTTTACTAAATTTTTAGATGTTTTATGTGGAGCCAAAAAATTTTCTCAAGCAATTGGAATGACTGATAATTATATTAAATCACAATTAAAATTTGAAAAAAAAGATATGTATAAAATTAATCAAATGTATGTTAAATTAGCAATATTAAGAATATTAAATGGAGAAGATTATTTAGTAGAAGATATTATTAGTAAAATGTATGAGTTAAATTATAGTGATACTAAAGAGGATGTTGGTGATTTAAGAAAATTAATGAATTCTATTAAGAATTTAAATAAAAAAGATTTTACATTTTGTGTTGGATCTTGTTATACTCTTTTTGAAAATAATATGTTGAGAGGACTTCAAGAATTATATAAAAAAAAAGAAGAAGAAGCTGCTAATCAAATCAATAATGAAGGAGATAATAATAATGAAAAAAGTAATGTTAATAAGACTAATGAAAATGAAGTTAAAAAAAATGAAGAGAATAATACTAATTCTAAAAAAGAAGATAATAACAATGATAATAATAATGAAAATAATGATAATAATAATAAGGATAATAAGGACAATAAAAATCCTGATGATGATTTCCTTTGAATATTCTTTTGTTATTATCTATTTAATTGAAAAAAGTAAATTTTCCTTTTATTAAAAACATCTGATTAAAAAAAATAAAATAAATAATTAAAAAAAATACTTTTAATTAAAAAAATATTTAAATATTGAACCAAAAAAATTAAATTTAAATTTAAAAAAAATGTCAGATGACAGACCGGTAGAAGAAACATATAAAAAATTATCTCAATACGAACACATCCTCTCTCGTCCAGATACTTATGTTGGAAGTTTAGAATTTCAAAAAGAAAAACTTTGGGTATTTAACGAAGAAGAAAAAAAATTAGAATACAGAGAAGTTTCCTATGTTCCAGGATTATTTAAAATATTTGATGAAATACTTGTGAATGCAGCAGATAATTATCAAAGTAAAAATATATATAATATATAACTAAAATAAATAGGAGATAAAACAATGAAATATATCAAAGTTACAATTGATAAAGAAAATAATAGTATTAGTGTTAAAAATGGCGGGAAAGGGATTCCAATTGAAATACATAAAGAATATAATATTTATGTACCTCAATTAATTTTTGGTAATTTATTAACTTCATCAAATTATAATGATGATATAAAAAAAACAACAGGAGGAAGAAATGGTTATGGAGCAAAATTAACAAATATATTTAGTAAAAAATTTATAGTAGAAACAGCAGATAAAAAAAATGGGAAAATATATAAACAAATTTTTTCAAATAATATGTTAAAAGTCACAGAACCAGAAATAAAAAAATATAATAAAGAAGATTTCACTTGTATAACTTTTCAACCAGATTTACAAAAATTTAAAATGGATAAATTAGACAATGATATAATATCTTTATTTATAAAAAGAGTATATGATATGTCAGGAGTGACACCAAAAAGTGTGAATGTATATTATAATGAAGAAAAAATAAATATAAGAAATTTTCAAGATTATATTAGTATGTATACAAATGCAATAAAAGATGAAGATGAAGAAGATGCAATAATATATTATGAACAACCTAATGAAAGATGGGAAATTGGAATGTCACTTTCTGAAAGTCAATTTCAACAAGTTTCATTTGTTAATTCTATAAGTACTTCAAAAGGAGGAACTCATGTTAATTATGTTACTGATAAAATTGTTCAAAAAATATTAGAAGTTATTCAAAAAAAAAATAAAACTTTAAATATTAAACCACAACATGTTAAACAACATATTTGGATATTTGTAAATTGCTTAATTGAAAATCCAGCTTTTGATTCTCAAACAAAAGAAACATTAACAACAAAAAAGGATGAATTTGGAAGTTCATTTGATTTAAGTGATAAATATGTAAAACAAATATTAAATTCTGGTATAATAGAGAGGTGTTTAAGATATGCCAAAACAAGAGAAGAAGAAAGATGTTTGAAGAAATTGAATGGAAAAAATAAAAAATCAGTAAGATTATTAGGAATAGAAAAATTAGATGATGCAAATTTAGCAGGAACAAGAAATTCAGATAAATGTACTTTAATATTAACAGAAGGAGATTCTGCTAAAAGTTTAGCAATGGCAGGAATTGAAGTTGTTGGAAGAGATACTTTTGGTTGTTTTCCTTTAAGAGGTAAAATGCTTAATGTTAGAGAAGCTCCTCCTAATAAAATTGCCAAAAATCAAGAAGTTCAATATTTAATGAAAATATTAGGAATTAGAATTGGAGAAAATTATACTGATGTTAAAAATTTAAGATATGGTTCTATTATGATAATGACTGATCAAGATGTTGATGGTAGTCATATTAAAGGATTAATTATTAATTTTATTCATACTTTTTGGCCTAGTTTGATTAAAATTAATGGATTTTTAAAACAATTTATTACTCCTATTATTAAAGCGAGTAAAGGAAATGAAATTTATTCTTTTTATACTTTACCTGAATATAAACAATGGGTAGAAAAAAGAAATAAGAATATTAAAGGTTTTAAAATTAAATATTATAAAGGTTTGGGAACTTCAACTAGTAAAGAAGCTCAGGAATATTTTTCTAATATAGATAAACATAGAATTGATTTTGATTACACTAATGATATTGATGATGAAAGTATTGATATGGCTTTTAATAAAAAAAAAACTGAAGAAAGGAAAAATTGGTTAATGAAATTTGATCCAAATTCTCCTCCTTTAGATTTAGATATTGATAAAATATCATATCAAGAATTTATAAATAGAGAATTAGTATTATTTTCATTATATGATAATCAAAGATCAATACCATCATTATGTGATGGATTGAAACCATCTGAGAGGAAAATATTATATGGTTGTTTTAAAAGAAATTTAAAAGATGAAGTAAAAGTAGCTCAATTAATAGGATATATAAGTGAACATTCAGCATATCATCATGGAGAACAAAGTTTAGCTTCAACAATAGTAGGAATGAGTCAAAATTATGTAGGTACAAATAATATAAATTTATTAATGCCTATTGGACAATTTGGTACAAGAAATTTAGGAGGTAAAGATTGTGCAAGTGCAAGATATATATATACTTCATTAAATAAGGTTACTCGTCATATATTTAATAGTAATGATTTCCCATTAATGAATTATATTGTCGAAGAAGGACAAAAAATAGAACCTAATTATTATTTACCTATAATACCAATGATATTAGTAAATGGAACTGAAGGAATTGGTACAGGATGGAGTACTAATGTACCTTGTTTTAATCCAAGAGAAATAATACAAAATTTGAAAAATAAATTAAATGGAGGTAATTTCACAAAAATGCATCCTTGGTATAAAGGATTTACTGGTGATATTATTGAAGATAGTAAAAAAGGAAATGGTTCTTATATTATTAATGGTAAATATTATTGGGATGAAAAAGATCCTAATGTATTACATATTATTGAAATTCCTTTAAAAAAATGGACAAGGGATTATAAAAATTTTCTTCAGGGATTTATGGGAATTGAAGTTATTGAAGATAAAGATAATGATAAAAAAGGAAAGAAAGGTAAAGGAAAAAAAAATAAGAATAATGATGGAAATGAAGAAAAATCAAAGGAAAAAAAAAAGAAACCTATTATATTAGAAGATATAAAACAAAATCATTCTAATAATAAAGTTCATTTTGAAATTAAATTTCTTCCTGAATTTACTGAGAAATTTAAAGAAAACGATGCTTTACTTATAAAAACTTTTGGTTTACAAAGTACATTATCTTTAACAAATATGGTTTTATTTGATCAAAACGGAAAAATAAAAAGATATACGTCAATAGAAGAAATATTAAATACTTTTTATGATTTAAGATTAGAATTATATGATAAAAGAAAAGTATATATGTTATCTATATTAAAAAAAGATTTAGGAATTTTATCAAATAAAGTTAGATTTATTAAAGCTGTTATTTCAGAAGAATTAATATTAAAGAATAAAAAAAGAGCAATTTTAGTAAATGAATTGTTAGATTCTGGTTATGATACAATGTCAAAATTAGAAAAATTAAGAAAAAAATCAAAAGAAGAAGAAGAAGCAGAAATAGAAATAGTAAATCAAAATCTTCAAAATGAAAATGAAGAGAATGAAGAAGATAATTTAGGAAAAATAAATGATAATAAAAAATCTGAAATTAAACAAAAAGTTCCAGCTAAAGAATACGATTATTTGTTAACTATGCCTCTTTGGAGTTTAACTTTTGAAAAAGTTGAAGAATTACTTAAACAAAAAGAAGAAAAAGAAAAAGAATTTAGTGATTTAGAAAAGACTGATAGAGAACATTTATGGATGAATGATTTAGATGAATTATTATTAGCTCTTGATAAATTTGAAAAATGGGAAGAAGAACAAAATATTATTATTAATAATAGTAAAATTCAAAAAAATACAAAAAGAAACAACAGGAAGAATAATAAGAAAAATAAAGAAGATATATTAAATAATGAGCAAGTGAAAAAAAAAAATAATAAAAGGAAAAATTCTCCTTCAACTGTTGAAAGTGAATATAATACTAATAATAAAAATATTGAAGAAGTTTTTAGACCTAGTTTAAAAGATAGATTAAAAAATAAAAAAGAAAAAGATTTTACTTTGACTGATAATAAAAAAACTAGAGGTCCTTTAGATGAAATATTAGAAAATATGGAATTTATGGATGGTAAAAGTAAAATTATTGAGGATGAATAATCATTATTAAATTATTAATTTAATTTTTAATATGTAAATTTTTCAAATTAACAACTGTTTTTTAAATGAATAAAATAATAATATGATTTTTTGATTAATCATTTATATTAATTTATAAAAAGTAAATATTTTTAAAAAATATATTTTATAATTTTATCTTAAAAAAGAATTCAATTTCAACTCATTTCAATTTATTTGACGGGAAATAAATAAATATCTTAATTTCATTATTTATCAATCACATCAAAATATTTCCTTATAAACTTTATTTCTTTTTCAAATTATCTTATTTCCACTCAAAATATTCATTTTTAAATTTTCTTTAATAATATAAATTTATAAACAACATTATTATAATCAATCTCTTTTTTTTTCTTGAAAAATTAATATTAGGATTTTTGTCTTTATTTCAACTCTATTTTTATTGATTTTCTGATATTTTCAAATATTTAAATATATTTTATTTAAACATTTCATTTATTAAATTATAAATATTAATAATATGACTTTATATGTGAAATTATAGATTAATTTATATCCAAAGAAAATAACATTCTAGAAGAATCAATTCTTGTATATCCTGATAATTCAT
>JAEEGL014484424.1_pt1 | contig 10105 bp, 10 predicted proteins | sample 9134231 | NCBI WGS metagenome assembly JAEEGL01 (sample SAMN16246548, study PRJNA631951) | gut metagenome | biome: gut microbiome; feature: rumen; material: fiber-attached | host: Bos | place: Iran: Karaj | collected 2018-10 | reverse complement strand
TATACCAATCTGGTGGACGATATCGCAAAGTACTGTTTCTTCAGCAAAGCGGCACTGGCGGCGCTGAACTATCTCGACTGGACGCCGGATGTGATCCATTGCCATGACTGGCAGGCCGGACTTGTTCCGCTATACCTCAGGACACAGTTCAAGGATACGCCCGTAGGCCGTGCGAAAGTCATGATCACGATCCACAACCTTCGATTCCAGGGTATTTACAGTATAGAACATATCAAGTACTGGTCCGGACTTCCTGCCGGATTGTTCAACAAAGATGTCATGACGCAGAACTGGGTCGATGCCAATATGTTCAAGGGCGGACTGACCTATGCGGATATGATCACTACTGTCAGCGGGACCTACGCGGGAGAGATCCAGACACCGGAGTTCGGTGAAGGACTGGACGCGCATCTTCGTTATCATTCCGGTAAGCTCCGCGGAATTATCAACGGTATCGACTACGAGCTCTGGGATCCGGCGAAGGACAGCCTGCTGGCTGCAGCATATGACTCAGCCGACGTGCTTGAAAAGAAGCGTGTAAATAAGCTGAAGCTGCAGGAGGAGCTCGGCCTGGAGCAGGATGAGAACAAATTCGTGATCGGTCTGATCTCACGTCTGACCAACCAGAAGGGACTGGACCTGGTCAACGCGATCCTGCCGCAGCTCATCGACGGCAATACCCAGGTCGTCGTGCTGGGTACCGGTGATCCTTATTACGAGGATTCCTTCCGGTATTATGAGAATGCGTACAAGGGCAGTGTGTGCTCGAATATTATGTATAATGAGGGCAGGGCTCATCATATTTACGCAGGCGCCGATGCTCTGCTGGTACCTTCCCAGTTTGAGCCGTGCGGATTGACGCAGCTGATCGCCATGCATTACGGTACCGTACCGGTCGTACGTGAGACAGGCGGCCTGAAGGATACAGTACAGCCTTACAATGAATTCACCAATGAAGGCAACGGTTTCACATTCGACCGTTATGATGCCGGCCTTCTGCTTGACGCCATCAATTACGCGAAAACGGTCTATTTCACAGATCGCGTACGTTGGGATGAAATGGTGCAGCGCGATATGGCAAAGGATGTTTCCTGGGAGAATTCCGCAAAGCAGTACAGGGACCTTTACCTGGAGCTGACCCCCTGGTAAGGAGGCGTTCGCGGCTTAGTGTTCTGTCAAAAATACCTTGACATAAAGAGACGGATTTGCTAGTATATTTGGGTATGCCGCTTACCAAGGGTAGAAGTGTGTCCATCGGACGCCACCCGGAGTAGCGAGTTTAAAAAGAAGGAGGTACCTTGGCATGTACGCTATTATCAAGACCGGCGGAAAGCAGTATAAGGTAACCGAAGGAGACGTCATCAGAGTCGAGAAGCTGGAGTGCGCAGAGGGCGACCAGGTCACCTTTGATCAGGTCCTTATGATCGGCGGTGAAGAGACCGTGATCGGAAGCCCGGTGATCGAAGGCGCGGCTGTGAAGGCTACAGTTACTGCAAACGGTAAGGCTGATAAGGTCATCGTTTACAAGTACAAGAGGAAGACCGGATATCACAAAAAGAACGGTCACAGACAGCTCTTCACGGAAGTCAAGATCGACAGTATCACAAAGTGATCATCATGGCGGCTCCGGGCTGCAAATTGATGATGTGATGCGAGGCATTTCAACTCAGGTAAACACACGGCAAAGGAGGTGTTTTCATGGCTCATAAAAAAGGTATGGGATCTACCAAGAACGGCAGAGATTCTAACTCCCAGCGTCTTGGCGCCAAGAGATCCGACGGACAGTTCGTACTGGCTGGCAATATCCTTTACAGACAGCGCGGGACCCGTATCCATCCGGGTACGAATGTAGGCATCGGTAAGGATGATACATTGTTCGCGAAGGTTGACGGCATCGTCAGATACGAGAGACTCGGACGTGACCGTAAGAAGTGCTCTGTTTATCCGGAGCAGGCGTAACAGGATTTAAGTATGTCAATGGCAGGGACTGTGTTTTTTAACATGGTCCCCGTTTTCATTCTATTTGATTCATTTTGGTGACACCATGGCATTTGCAGACACAGCGAGAATATTCATCAGAAGCGGCAAGGGCGGCGACGGACATGTTTCCTTTCGCCGTGAGCTTTATGTGCCCGCGGGAGGTCCCGACGGCGGTGACGGCGGACGGGGCGGAGATCTGATCTTCGAAGTGGACAAAGGTATGAATACCCTCGGCGATTTCCGCATGAAGCGCAAATATGCCGCGCAGGATGGCGAAGAAGGCGGGAAAAAGCGCTGCCACGGCAAGGACGGACAGGATCTGGTCATAAAGGTACCGTACGGTACAGTCGTCAGGGAGGCAAAAACCGGCAAGGTCATCACCGATATGTCCGGTGACAACCTTCGGGAGGTACTTCTTAAAGGCGGACGCGGCGGCCTCGGAAACATGCATTTCGCAACCGCTACGATGCAGGCACCGCGCTATGCGCAGCCCGGCCAGCCGGCGAGGGAGCTGGAAGTAATCCTTGAGCTCAAAGTGATCGCGGATGTAGGCCTGGTCGGTTTTCCGAATGTAGGCAAGTCTACGCTGATCAGTATGTCCAGCAACGCAAGACCGCAGATCGCGAATTATCATTTCACGACGATCCGGCCGCATCTTGGTGTGGTTCAGCTTGAGGATAAAAGCTTTGTGATGGCGGATATTCCGGGACTGATCGAAGGTGCTTCGGAAGGAGCCGGCCTTGGACACGACTTTCTCCGACACATTCAGCGCTGCCGTGTGCTCGTACACGTCGTTGATGCGGCTGGAACGGAAGGACGGGATCCGCTGGATGATATTGAAAAGATCAATGCGGAACTCCGGTCTTTTGACGAAGAACTGGCCTCACGTCCTATGATCATTGCAGCCAACAAGATGGATGCATGGTACAGCGACGGTACGCAGGAAGACCCGGTGGAGCGGATCAGAAAAGTCTATGAGCCGCAGGGGATCCGTGTATTCCGCCTGTCTGCGGCGACCGGTGAAGGTGTGAAGGAACTGCTGTACGCGATCTGCGAGCTTTTGGACCGGGCTGCTCCAGAGACAAAAGTCTACGAGAAGGAATATGATATTGCAGCCCATGCCTATGACGAGCTTCCGATCAGCATCTACCGTGAATCCGATAAAGTCTATGTGGCCGAGGGTCCGCGGATCGACAGGATGCTGGGATATACAAACCTTGAATCCGAGAAGGGCTTCAATTTCTTCCAGAATTATATGAAAGAGCAGAAGATCATCGACGAGATGAAGAGATTGGGACTGCAGGAAGGCGATACTGTTCGTGTCGGCGGGCTGGAGTTCGAGTATTACGAATAAGGATCAGATTATTGATATGAATATTACAAGCAAACAGAGAAGCTTTCTCAAGGGGCTTGCCATGAAGACCGAGCCGATCTTTCAGGTCGGAAAAGGGAGCATAACGCCGGAGCTCACAGAAGCTGTCCGAGAAGCACTTGAAAAGAGGGAACTGGTAAAGCTCCATGTACTGAAAAACAATGCTGACGACAAGCAGGAGATCGCGCAGACACTGGCAGAACGTACCGGTTCGATCGTGGTCCAGGTGATCGGCAGCATGATCGTCCTGTTCAAGTATCAGAAGGACGCGGAAAAGAGAAAAATAAATCTGTAAGATGGATAATAAGTACTCGATCGAATTTATCAGCGGAATCCGCGAGCAGGTAAAAAAAGAGCTGAAGCCGGCACGGTACGAGCACACGCTCGGTGTCGCGTATACTGCTGCCTGTATGGCGTTTCTATTCGGCGAAGATCCGTTGAAGGCCGAACTGGCAGGTATCCTGCATGACTGCGCAAAATGTTATCCGCATGAGGAGCAGATACGGATCTGCAGGGAGGCGGGAATACCGTTATCGTCAGAAGAGCTGGCTTCCCCTGCAGTGATCCATGCGATCTGCGGTAAACATCTTGCAGCTGCCCGGTACGGAATCGAAGATCAGGATCTGCTTAACGCGATCGGCAGCCATACGACCGGACGTCCGGCAATGTCGCGTCTGGAAAAAATCATTTACATTGCGGATTTTATCGAACCGCTGCGGTCCGAAGCCCCCAATCTTTCGGAAGTGCGCAAGCTGGCTTTTCAGGATCTGGATGAATGCATGTACAGGATCCTGATGAGCACGATCGACTATCTGAACGGCCGAGGAGTGCCTGTCGTGCCTGCGACCATGGATGCTTTTCTGTGGTTCAGGGCTGAGAGAGAAGGGACCGGAAAATTCTGAGTATTGTGACCCGCTGCCGCAGATGGCAGAAAAAGATATATCAGAAATGGAGTTTGTATGAACGAAAGCAGAGACATTAAGGAGATCGTGCGGCTTGCATATAAGGCACTGGACGAGAAAAAAGCGGCGGACATTACGATCATTGATATCAGCTCCCTGTCTGTCGTAGCGGATTACTTCATTATTGCTTCCGCAGATAACATCCGCCAGACGACCGCACTGGCTGACAATGTGGAAGAAGTCCTTGGAAGGGCGGGCATTATGCCGAAACAGATCGAAGGCCGCGCTTCCGGAAACTGGATCCTTCTGGATTACTATGATGTGATCATCCATGTATTTGACAAGGAAAACAGGCTGTTCTATGATATCGAGCGCATCTGGAAAGACGGCCGCAGGATCATCGATATCAGCGAGCTGTGAAAAAGGGGATCCTTGGCGGTACATTTGATCCCATACACCGCGCTCATCTCGAGATCGCTTCATGTGCTCTCAGCGAATACGGACTGGACGAGATATTGTTCATGCCGGCCGGAGATCCGTATTTTAAGGAGGGCAGCCGCGTTACCTCGCCGTCACTTCGTCTGGAAATGACAAAAGCATGTATCGAAGAAGCAGGGGAACCGAGGTTCCGCTGTTCGGATCTTGAGATCCTGGATCGAAACCGTACCTATACTTCGGACACGATCTTGAAGCTCAGGCGTCTTTACCCGGATGACATCCTATACTTCATTCTTGGACTGGATTCGCTGGAAGCGCTCCACACCTGGCATGCACCGGAGTTCCTTCTGGATAATGCTGTGATCCTCTGTGCCATGAGACAGAAAGAGCGGTCGGGAAATGAGACATTTTTCCATGGCTGCACTGGCGGGGAAACAAAAGAAACAGGGCGGGAAGAAGATGAAGAAACACGTTTCCTGCATGCGGTCCTGCATTTAAAAGAGCGCTTTCCGCAAGCATTTCCCGATATCCGGCAGCTGCACTGCCCGATGATTGCCATGTCCTCCACGCTGATCCGCGAGAAAGCAGCTGCGGGTGAAGATCTGATGCCTTATGTAACACCGGCAGTCGCTCATTTTATTGATGAACATCATCTGTACGGGATATGAGTTGTGGAAAGACGGCGCGACAGGACTATATCTTGTATTTTACTGTTTACATACTGTAGTTTTTATCATATAATATTGTTATATTTTTTGAAAGATCTGGTAAGTGTCCTGGTCTGGACAGTTACGATTTAAGGAGTGTGTGATGGGCTTTCTTAACAAGTTTGTTGACAACCTCAGGGTCAGACAGAACGAGGATGAAGACGAGTACTTCCTGGATGACGATTATTACGACGAGAATGAGTATTATGAGGAGGAGGAGCCGCAGCAGCCAAAGAAGCAGAGCCTGTTTTCCAAGCGGGAGTCCAATGGCAGTGAGCAGCGCCCCGGCGGATTTTTCGGACGTAAGGTCGTTCCGATCGATGGAGGTTCCGGCATGCAGGTAACCATGAAGAAGCCGGCCAGTCTGGATGATTCCAGAGATATCTGTGATGATCTTCTTGCAGGCAAGGCCGTAGTTATCAATCTGGAAGGCATCAGCACAGACACCGCGCAGCGTATTATTGACTTTACGCTTGGCGCTGTGTACAGCATTGACGGTGATCTTCAGATGATCTCCAAGTATATTTTCATCGCTTCTCCGCATACAGTGGAGCTTTCCGGTGATTTTGCCGGTGACTTTGCCAGGATGAGCGGCAGTTCCCAGCCGGAAGTGAGATCCCGCGCAAGCGGATTCTCCTTTAATGGATAAGGCAGGACGGAAGTACGGACCGGTTATCGCCATTTTAGTGGTTGCTGCCCTGATCTTTCTGGACCAGTGGACCAAAGCCCTGGCTGTGTCACATCTGAAAGGCAGGGATGCGGTCAGTCTTATCGGGAATGTTCTGGAGCTTTTATATGTAGAAAATTCGGGTGCAGCCTTCGGTATTATGAATGGCATGCGCCTTATTTTCGTTGTGCTGGCACCCGCTGTTTCCGTACTTCTTGTATATATTCTTCTCCGAATGCCGCCTTCGCCGCGATTCATGCCTCTCAGGATCTGTTTTCTGATGGTGATCGCAGGCGCGGTCGGAAATTGGATCGATCGTTTGAGGCAAGGGTATGTGGTCGATTTTATTTACTTTAAACCGATCGATTTCCCTGTCTTTAATGTTGCCGACATATATGTGACCTGTGCAGCCTTCGGGCTCATTTTGCTGCTTTTGTTCTATTACACAGGGGAGGAAGCTGAACAGATCCCGCTGCTGGGCGGCAGAAAGCCCGGGAAGGACTAAGATGGAGTTTTATTATTCCGGGGATGACAAGTGCAAAAAGATCAGACTGGACTCATATCTTGCCGGAATTCGGCCTGATATGAGTCGTTCTCATATTCAGGGAATGATACGTGACGGTGAGATCACGGTAAACGGAGAGGTCGTAAAAGCAGGCTACGCCCTGGCGGATGGAGACAGGATCACGGTCACGGAGACGGAAGCTGTGGCACCGGACATCTGCGCGGAGGATATACCGCTGGATATAGTCTATGAGGACAACGATGTGATCGTCGTCAACAAGCCCAAAGGAATGGTCGTTCATCCCGCGAACGGACACTATTCCGGCACTCTGGTCAATGCCCTGATGTTCCATTGCCGCGATTCTCTGAGCGGCATCAATGGTGAACTGCGTCCAGGGATCGTCCATCGGATCGATATGGACACCACCGGCCTTCTCATCGCATGCAAGAATGACTTCGCACACACTTCCATCGCGGCACAGTTGGAAGAACACAGCATTACCCGCCGCTATATCGCTCTCGTGTATCACAATTTTGCCGAGGATGAAGGAACCGTGGATGCTCCCATTGACAGAAGCCGCACCGACAGAAAGCAGATGGCTGTCTGCCGTCCGGGAGAAGGCAGAAATGCAGTGACGCATTATCGGGTACTGGATCGGTTTCCTGCTGTAAGGGGCAATACAGGCACGGTGGGAAGTGTCCCTATGACGCTGGTTGAATGCCGGCTTGAGACAGGACGGACACATCAGATCAGGGTGCATATGAGTTATATCGGGCATCCGCTGGCAGGTGATGAGATCTATGGTATACGACACGATCCTCTCCGCGGGTGCGGTCAGTATCTTCATGCCGCTGTTCTCGGTTTTACTCATCCAAGGACGGGGGAACGGCTGCTTTTTGAAGCGCCTCTTCCGGAGTATTTTGTCCGGACACTGGATAAGCTGCGTATAAGCTGATACAAATACCGGCTTGCGAAAGCGGCTTTAATAGAAATGTAAGCATTTTTCATCGGATTCGGTTGTATAATAACTTTGTATGTCTTTTGAAACTTTTAAAACCAAAAAGAATCTGGCTATCATCGGTGCGGTCTGCCTTGTCTGCATCGCTTTTGTTGTGGGGACTGTGCGGCGTGACAAAAGCGTCACTGAAGAGCCGGCATCTACGGCTGAAACCACAGAGACTGAAAAGACCGCAACAGAAGCTGACTACTCTGACATAGAAGTGCCCGAGCCGGAGCGACGCGTCTTTTCACGTCCGGCATCCAGCCTCAAGGAAATCGCCGGTGAAGACACAGATGAGTATGTTCCTGCGCCGTTTCGTTTGAATCTTGCCTATTTTTATCCGGAAGATGCCGACACTTCGGATTCCATTCATTCTTATGCAGGACAGATCTTCCAGACACTGAACACTCTCAACGCGGATTACCTTGCGAATTACTATGATATGTCGGACATGACACCGCTAAGCTTTGCGGGACGGAAGGGACAGGGTGCCGAGCGCATCATGGGCAAGTACAATCCGCAGGACAGCAGGCATGATCCCAAGGATCCGTCCACATGGAAGATCAACAGTTTCCGCAACGTGACTGTCAATTTTTATGACGGTGACGGCAACCGCATCAACGGATATTATGCGGTGCAGGAGATCATGTCCATGGCAAGCGTATACGCGTACTACCATGATATGGATGACGCGGAGGCAATGGAGAACTACTGCCGCGAGCTTTTCAAAAACGCGATGAGCTCCCGTGTCAGTATGGGCAGTGTGTATTACGATTCGGGATGTCTGAACCGGACCAAGCAGGATGAAGCCGCGGAAGCGATCGCCATGGAAGCGCAGCAGCTCGCGACAGAACACCAGCTGGCGGGGGCCACTGCGCTCAGTTCCGGTCTTCAGGAGCTGATCGGTGTCACGGATGCGGCAATCGCCGCAGGCACCACGATGGCATCCGGCGGAAACATTGACGGGCTGCCCGCAGCAGGCGCAGATGGGGCATTGACAGGTGAAAATGCTGCAGGAGATCTTTCAGCTGACGGTAATGCAACCACAGGTAGCACAATAACCGACGCATCACCTGAAGATGACGGTGATGATGTCGTTGTATCTCATGCCGTGGATGGGACGACAGACGGATCGACGAGCGGATATGCTGTCGTTTCTTCCGATTCAGCGCACAAAGATCAAGAAAAGCCTTCATACGCCGTTTACAACGGTGAAGGTCTTGGAGGGAAATCTTATTCCGAGATCATGGGGTCACAGGATCCCGATCCCGATGTAGTAATATCCGCAGGTGAAAATGATGACACTCCCGCGGAAGAGCCTGCTTCTGATGCTTCTGCGGAAGTTATGGAAGAAATATCCGCAGTGCCGGCGGATATCGCGGAACCTGCTGAAGTACCGGAATCCGCTGCGACCCCGGATGCCGGGGAGGATGTCGTTGTAAGCCCGGCAGCAGGAATCATGAATCTCAGGAAGATCACAGGTCTGCTTCGGAGACCGTTTATGAGGACTGCGTCAGCCGGTTATATATCGCCTGTATATCATCTGGCGGATGAAGATATGGTGGTCAGTCCCGGTACGTCAGCGGATCCTGCTGCAGCGGAAGTCGTGAGTGACGCGCCGCCCGTCGCGGCAGATGTTTCAGCCGACCCTGTACCGGAGCCGGCTGCGCCGGCGGTAAGTGACGCGCCGCAGGAAGCGATTCCGGAAGAAACCCCATCCGCCGCAGAGACCGGTATTTCCGGAGATCCGGAAGCTTCGGACGGAGGCAGCAGTGTGCAGGAGAGTGTTTCTTCTGCTTCGGAAACGAACGGGGAGAGCGCCATATCCGAAAATGCAGGCAGCAGTTCTGCCATTGCCAACAGCTACGGATATGCTGTCGTCGGCTCCGGCGGCAGGACCTACAGCAATGCGGCAGGAAGCATCCCGTCAGCCGACACTGCCGAATCCGTTCCTCCGACGGTGGAAACGCAGGAAGCTGAAGAACTGTCAGAAGAAGAGGCTGCGATCGCCGCCCAGATCAATGAACTCCTGGCGCAGGCCAATGTTCTGTCCGGTGCCGAGTCTTACTGCCCGGGTCATATCGATCTTTATATTACTATTACCATCAAGGGGATCGATGACAGGAACGGTCTGTTTAAGGTAGATAAGATCGGTAATGATAAAGCCAATTTCAACGACAGGTGGCAGGGGTGGACTACCGATAAGATCGCAGAAGCCAGAGCACTGAATCATCAGGACTGGTTCGAGACCTATGGTCTGTCTATTTCTTCGATCAACCTGACCAGCCAGCTGACGGAAGAGGAGATCCAGGAGTATCTTAATACCTTGCCGGAGGATGTTTCTGACGCAAGAAAGGCTGTTGTCGATTTCGCGCTGCATTCCGTCGGCAAAGTGCCGTACTACTGGGGCGGAAAGCCCAATGGTCCCGGATATGAAGGGAATAATTTCTATTCACTGATCGGTGCGGACTATCATGGACGCATTCTTCGCGGTCTTGACTGTTCCGGCTGGGTGAACTGGGTATACTGGTCCG
>JAEEGL012394872.1_pt1 | contig 10105 bp, 8 predicted proteins | sample 9134231 | NCBI WGS metagenome assembly JAEEGL01 (sample SAMN16246548, study PRJNA631951) | gut metagenome | biome: gut microbiome; feature: rumen; material: fiber-attached | host: Bos | place: Iran: Karaj | collected 2018-10 | reverse complement strand
GCTCAGTTGGCTAGAGCGCCTCGTTTACACCGAGGAGGTCGGGGGTTCGAGCCCCTCGCGACCCACCAAACGGTTTATAAAATTATTTTCAACTATTCCGCAACCTATAAATGTTAAACCCCTCGGGAAAATCGAGGGATATTTTTATGCCGTTCTTGCGACAAAAAACACGTCAAAAACCATAATAAACTCTGTAATTTTGCTATTAAATCCCTTCGCAATTATCGCCCACCAAGCGCATGCACTCCGCCGTATTTATCTCCGTCAATTAAATAGATTGGCACACCAAAAGACTTAGCATATTGTTTTTGTAACTCAGATATATCTTCGGTACTGTTGCCAAAAACAACCAAGCAAGATGGCATGATAAGTTTGTCCCCAGCTAGACGATCCAGAACAACTTCATTGTAACTAGTCACTGCACCTTCTTCACCCGTTTTCTCAATCAATTCATCGGGCATCATCAACCTTTCGTTGCCATGATTACCAATGATTTCATAGCGAGAGCGAGCATCTATTGAGCTTCCAGCATCTTCTTCGGACATTGTCATAATTGAATTATCCCGTATTTCAGTAAAACCAAATATTATTTCGCCATGCTTAAAGATATTAATTTTATCATTTGATATTAAAGATGTAGATAATCCGCGAGGAATATAGTCGGTACCGGCACGCGGACTTTCCCATTCATGTCTTGGATCCTCAGTTAATAAATCTTCGGAAGTTTTTTCGCCTTGAGCTGAGTGCATAGCATTGCGGACGTGTACTAAAATCTTAAAATCTGCGCCACTAAAACGAACAACAGGGATGCCGTTATCTAATGTTTCATGCGTTAATCCGTCTCGGTCAATTCCGTCATCATGAAAAAGCTCTCGCTGATATGCTTGGTTATAGTACCGTAGGATTTTCTCTTCTGCTACCCCAACGCTTCTACGTAGTTCATCAGCGTCAACACCTTCTGGTAAGTCTTCCCCCATTAGAACTTGATAGATCAAACGGATATCGTTTGCCTCTTGTTCAGATAGTATATCATCTTCGATATACTGCTTAAGTTTTTCTTGATCGAGAGTAGGCTCTCTTGTGTCATAAGAACGTTCTTCGCTAAGCGTCTTGCCATCTCTTAAGATGACCGTCATTCTATGAATCGTGCCGTCAGGATTGAGTTCGTCTGGTTTTCTCTCAGCAACTTGATCGTCTAAAACTGCTTTTAATATTTCTTGGTGGATAGTGCGATTATCACCCTCTACACCCCAACGTTTATATCCATCAATCAACCCGACGACTTGAAATTCACGCGCTAAACGATCCCGATTGCGCCCAAATAGTTGCTCGCAGGTTGCGTCAATTTCTTCGATTGGCCTCGGCAACTCGCTTTTGCTAGCATCCGAGCTCTCTAGGCGACCCATTCGACCGGCTAAAGCGACGACATCTTCCCAGTCAGTACTTTCAGAATTGAGATGTTCTTGTTTTTGCTCAATTGATTCCGGACTCATCATATTATTCATCATATCAATAATCTGCAATTTTTCCGTACGCTTCCTCTATATATTGTTAAAACCTGGCGAATTAACCCCCCCACCAGCTCAACAAAATGCTCCAAGGGTATTTTTTGTTGGACTAATCCGTCCATAAGCTAAGAACAAGAGCCATTCCAATGACAGTTTTATCGAATAATTAGAGAACGCACCACGATTATCGCTATAACCATGCCGCTATACTAATATCTCGGCGGCAATTCTCGAATATTAGTCGTATTTGCTTGATTATACTTGGCTGACTGAGAATAACTCCAAAGATAATTAGCCATATTAAAGTTAAAGACTTCAGCACGCCTAATAGCATTGTTTCCTTCATCTGCGCCATAGGTACGATGTAGCTTAATTGCTGAGGTAATGACTGGCGCTTCGAAGATAAGCTCATTATTGCAAACTTGCGAAGACAAAGAATTCAATCTCGTTCTAACTCCATTCTTTAAATTATCTATAGAAGTATAAGCACAGGTATCAACCTCACTATCTGCAACAACTAGAGCGTCAATCTTTTTTACATTCGGCATGATAAGTACCTTATCGGCAAAGATCAAATTTTGTCGAATAGCATTAATACTGTTATAGCCAGCATCACTACTCGAAGCTAATATATCGCCATTAATAACCAATGTTCCCGTAACGTAATAAACAGTAGCCTGCTCTGGTGCGACTGGAACTGAACTAAGGTACGCATTACCTTCAATACGATTATATAAGACACCTCCTGCGCCAGAACCGGCAAGTAATCCATTACTAACCGAGATGTGCGCATACTTCGTTCCTTCATTGTCAGTAACACAATGCGCAGCGCCAGGAGAGTCAAAGCTGCTACATTCGCCAAGATTACTGACTTTAATGATCTTAGTCGCAGCATTGGCGGCATAACGACTTTTAATGCTCGTAGCAAAATTCTTAGCTGAGCTTGCTGCACTAGCAATTTCAGAGGAACCTAAACTCGACGACTCATCTCCGCAAGAAACATTATTCGAAAATGTCTGGCTACCAAATACACAGACATTCCCCGCCTTACTTTGGGTTGCGATATCGCCACTATTTTCACGCCCATCATTTATAGCCACACCGCTATTACCAACCGCATAGCCAAATGACGCGCCCGATGCCGTGCCATACCTTACGCTATTAGCGGTATTTTTACCCACCAAAGCATATTCAGACCATGAGCCAAAGAGGTTTCCTGTAGCATTTTCCGTCGAAGACCTCGTGTAGCGCGAAGTCGTAAAGCCATTCGGACCCGCCGCAAGCGCATTGGAACCTTCAAAACTAGTAGTCGGGCGTTTGGCAACGACGTAACAAGCACGCGCCGTAGCCCAACTCGCATCATCACCGCCAGCCGATCTACTTAATGCAATATTATTCTTGCCTGCTCCGCTAGTAGCACTTAAGTCATTGTGGCTATCTCGCGGATAGACGGAGTACTTTACGCAAACCACACTACCGACTGGACGATTATTTGGAACATAAATCGAATATCCACTCTCAGGATAAGCATCACCATCACCGGTCGTAAGACCATTAATATTTCCATCATTGTTAAAAGTTATATTATCTTTCTCTAGAAGTTGAGTGAGCTCAGATTCTGTACTACTAATATTCCCAGAAGCATCTATGGTCGTATAATATTTCTCAATCCTAATCCTACTTGGTTTAGTGATAGTCGCATATTTATTATTCGACGAGTCGTTCGAAATTGAAGTATTAGTACGCGGCTGCACATATACACCAGTACTGACAGTAAAGCTAGAACCACCATAAACTACATTATTATCTATACTAGCACTATTACGCTTAGCGTACGGCTCCAACTTATAGTTGTATGGAATATGCACATTAGCCTTAGCGGTAAATATCCGCGCCGTACCAGAAACGGCACCTTTTACAATATTAAGATCATTCCAAGTCGACGTCTGCGTAATAGTGGAACCAACATCATTGCCACCATGAGATGTTTTCGAAGCTGAATTACATCCAGACTCACTATTAGTGCCAGCTATTTGATAATGTTCCGTATAGAAGTTGGATTCATTTAAGTTTTTGCACTTATAAGTCTCCTTATTGTATGTATTGACATTATAAGTATCGACATTCGTGTTCGACGGAGATAAGAAATTGTGCTCAGCATCAGAGTAATCATACAAAGATCCGTTATTAGTAGCGGAACTATCACGGGTACGAGTATCACTATATTTCAATGGCGAAGACGAAATAGTATCCGGTACAGAAGCACCAAATAGATAGCCCGTCCTCCCACTAATGCTGCTCTTACCTTCTGCCGTATGTATAGTTCTATAAGTAAAATTATCTAGACTAGACGTATTCGATACAGCATAAGCAGCACCATCACAGTCCTCATATCTAAACCGTATCGAATCGCCTGGACGCGCCCAAACACTAACCTCATTAGTATAATTATTCTCAGAAGTGAAAGAAGTTGGATTATGGTTAGTAAAAACAAATGAACCATCACTACCAACAATCGAACGATTCACCACACCAATACGGCTAATATTGCGCCCATCATTAACGCCATATCCATACGCAGTATCTAGTCCACACTTTGCTTTTTCGCGATATACCTTAATGCATTTAGACGTACTTCCAACCGTATTTCCAGCGCTAGCATTAATGACACTATCCCAAGTTAGTACATCACAAATAATTTGCGTCTCGCCATATTCCAATTTACCTTCATAAATGTAATTATTCGTTTCTTTTACGACCGTCTGCTCTTCATTAATCTCCAAAGCATTTGTCGTACCATTCCTATCTGAGCCAGATATATTTGATCCATTCTTACTACCCCTCTTCTGCACGGTCTGCCAATTGGTCCTCACCTTCCCACCCGCTTCGTCTTTTTCGCGTTTTATCTTATTCGTAAAACGAATCTTAAAAGCGCCATCACTGCTAGTGACCTTCGTACCAGCATCCCCAGAAGATGGAGTAGTATAAGTAGCCGTCCCATCCGGAATTATTTTAGCACCTATACTACCACTAAATTTCGCCACCGGACGTTGCAATTTAACGCAAGCCCTACCCTTATATTTCCCTGGCGTCCCACCCATAATCGTACATTCACCTTCCGCTACACCCCCCAACACTTGGCTAAGACTCGACCTCTGAAAGTGCAGAGTCTGCCATATATACTTAAATTGTCCTGGGTTTAATGTCACAGTAGTGCCCGATCTGCGCACCTCGTGTGGCTTATCATCCTTAAAATAATAACCCATAGGCGCATCAATACTATAATAAGATTTGCCAGAATCTGCACCCGCATTAACGTAAAATTCCTCATAGTCAGGTTTGTCTCCGACTGCATAACTATTTCGTTTTATTTCATGATAAAATGAGATATCCTGCGTAGGACCTTTTACTGTGATTGTTAAATTATTATCTATTTTATTATCTTTGGATATTTTATCCGCAAGAGATTTATGGATAGTGGTCCTACCAGTATATATTGCCCCCGATGGTCTATCTATAAATTCCGTACCGCACCTACTACCTGTCCATCTATAACTAAAACCATTCCCACTCGGATTAATGCGAAACATTATCTTAGTTTTATTAGTACTGTCAAAATCAGTATTCCTATGATAGAATCTTATGCCTCCGTCACCATTATTAATAAGACTCCACTTCAACTCCGTATTTACTGAAGTATAGATTGGATCATAAAAACCGCTTTTCAAATCAACATGTTCCGCCCACGGATGTTTCGCATCATATACGTGATCATCTTTCCCGCTTACCGTATCTCCGATATCAATATCCGTAAAGTTCCATGCCATTTTAGGGTTTGCGATGCTAATCGGTTTATCAGTCCCACTTTTCATTAATTTAATATTCGCATCATAACTTACGCCAAATTCTGCATTATTATCACCTTTGTAATTAAATGCCGAAAAATTTAACCCAGAATCAGCCATATTGCAACCATAAAGAAGGACCACCCCCTTCTTTACATTGGAGCCCCCCTTCACTTTTATTTTAATACCGGTAATAGTTAGTACCATATCGTATCTCACATCATCAAAGTCTATTGCCGCATTTTTAAAAGTCATTTTTATCGTCGCCTCCGGACTATACACATTGCCCGCTTTTAACTTGCCAAAATAGCCTATAGAACCACCACCTATACCCTTATGGGCGGCTTTTATCATACTATCAATATCGACTATGTGACCTCCTGTATTATTCTCCCATCGGATTTTATTGCTATCCTTACCGGTTATTTTTATAGTTTTACTATTATAAGCCTTCATGAGCGTAACATTATCCGCGATTAATGCCACATTCGTACCGCCAATTACGCTCCAACTTCCCGTATCCGAAAGAGTCTTTTTTATGTCATAGGTCTTCGCCGCCGATACTTTGGCACCAGGCACCAAGATAGCAGCACTTATAATCATAAATACCCCTATAGCGCAACGTACCGCCATTAATAATCCTGTATGTTTTTTAGTATTCATTATTTCAATCACCTATATTAATATTATATTCATTTGCCCTATTTCTTACATGTGTTCGAAAAGCATCATATAGATCATCAAACTCAAATACGGTCACTCCATCAGAGTAATAATAAATATTTTCAGCTTTATATAAAAGTTGATCATACCCACCTATACAGTCACGGTAATGATAGTTCTTGACTGTTAGCATATTACCACTTTTCACTATATCAAAATTAATATTTTCCGTCGTACCATCCATGTAAATCGCGCCATCATCGTCATAGTAATAAACCATCGCTGAAGCCTCAACAGACTTTACCTCTTTCTCTAACTCTTCCCCATTCATCTTCTTACCGATCAGCTTTGCGTATATTTTCATCATACTCGTCGCTTCTCTCTGAAAATCTTCTTCACTCCAACGAGCATTCTCTATCTCGGCTTGGCTTCTATTATTCGCAATTATTAAAGACACACCTTTATATGCCAAATATCCTAGAGCTGCTACTACAACCAACGCAAAAACAAAAACACCTTTTCGAGTAAATTTCGTCCGTTTTCTTTTCTTCGCCTGACGTTCTTCTTTCTTTATTTCCTTCTTTTTTTGTCGTTCATTTTGTTTTTCCTCTATGCTCTTCTCTCTAAGACTTTTTGCCAAATCTTTTTTTCTTTCTTTTTCTTTCTTCTTTTCAATTTTTTCCTCATGCTTCAATATCTTTTCGGCATCTTCAACATTAACAAACAAATCAGCACCATCTTTCTTGGCTATATCATTAGAACGGTATTCTATATCACTCTCAGCTATCGGCACACCATCAACATCAGGCGAAACATACTCTTCTCCCCCACCTGCCTCGCCTGCTTCATCCTCCGTAGCCTCGACAATATTAGGAGAATTAAAATGCGTTTTTTCTTCTTTACTTTCTTCGCTGTTATTCATGCTTATGTTTACCATTATAATAATTTTACACAAAAAATTCAATTTATAGTACAATCAAATCATGAGCCAAATTCAAAATAAACATGAAAAAGAATCCAAACTTTGGCTAATAGGCATGATTGGGATTGTCGCCGCAACTGTTTTACTAGTCGCAGTCGCAATCTTTGCGCAGCACCAACAGCTAAGCATCGAAGCTGCCGCTAGCACAAGCCTACAAAGTAGCTAAATTTGCCCATATTTCATCCAGCAAAAAAGCTCGCCACGAAATGTGCTCCTCATTCAAAAACCATATCCATCATGCAGATATCGCCGATATTTTTCTTCGATACGCCAAAATTATACCAATAAAAATGCCGCCACTTACCCGTCGCGACATTTTCTATTTGCAAATCTGCGCGTGAGCTCCCTCATTTTTTAGCTATCGCACTAAATACACCTTTACGTTTACTTAGATTTCATGGCATGCTTAGCGAGTTTCCATCGAGAAGACCCATTCATCATACGCATCCTTCAGCCGTTTCAGCACTATTAGGATAGATATTACCTGATCCGCAGACAACGTCACTTTACCCAAAGAATCACAATAACATCTAAGCCCACCCTTAATTTTCACTTTCTTCGAAAATGATAATCTCGAGTTTGTATACTCTCGCTCATCAACAGTCCTAATGATCAGATCGACTTCTGGATATTGACTAGACCCTTGATTAGATGTCTCATCTACGCGAGAAACCTCAAAGATTATCTGAAAACAATCGCCAATTTTATATCCTACAATCGATGTCTTTTCGTTAATTTGCCTCAATTCACACGAACAACTCGTTTTACCAAAAAACTCCAGTGCCTTTTCGAGTTTAAAGTAATCGATATTTCCGTAGGCATCTATAACGAATCCCATCATGCGCGCAAAACAATAAATTCGACTTCTCGCACTTAAACCTGGTAGCAGTTCGATCATTTTTTATCACCCCCATTACCGCATTCTTGCTCAGTAAAGAGCTTAGCGCCTCTTTGCAACTATCTTCATATCATAGCATTTTTATACCCATTAATGATATAATAATCTTATTCGCTAGGGGTGTTAGCTCAGTTGGTAGAGCGACTGGTTCGCAATCAGTAGGTCAGGAGTTCGAATCTCCTACACTCCACCAATCATAAGATGATGACCTAAAAGGTCATTTTTTATAGACTTTCAACCAAACGCGCTCTTAAATTACTTTCGCTAATAAGACATCTCGTATATTCTTCCGGTTTCCATCACAAGTAGACAACAATACATAATGCTTTGCCTCCATTGCGCCTTCATCCTTCCATACGGCTACATCCTGAATTCTTGCAATTGCAGCCTCGGCATCATTATTACCTGTCTTTTCAACGTTATAGACATTTCAATCGTCCGCATCAATCTCCGCATATGCGATAATCTCAATCTTAAATGATCGTTCAGCTTGGCGTAGGCTTCCGCTATGATGCTCTTCAAAAAATGTTCGTGTTTTATACTTTTGAATATCCGAAAACATTTCCCCATTACCCATCCGATGTCCGTAAATAATTGAAAACTTATCTCCAAAGTCGTTCGCATTCCGATAATCCAAGAATAAGCTGCCCGCAGTTGCAAAATCGCCCTTATAATTACGATTCAAAAACCAATCATTATCATTACCCTGCACGACAGGATAGTTGATACCAGTGTCATTTATCGTAATTCAGGCAATAACATATTCGCTATCTAACTCGCTAAACAACATATCACTTTGCGTTCTAGCCAATTCTATCAATCCTTTATCAATCACTGCGCTACGTGATACCAATAAAGCGTCCAATAAAGCATATATGCTCACTAACGCGAGCGGCGCCAACCCAATTATCAATATTACATCTAATATTTTACCGATCATTCTCATTGTAAAAACCGCGAACTTTTAAACTTGCAATTATTTTGCCCGCCACCAGCCCACCAGACCCTTCTCCATATTCGCGCAACTCACCATCCTCCATGACAATTACATCTCCAGCAGCATAATCCCGACAGATCCTACAGAACATCACCAAGCTGCCATCGCTATTACCAGCACCTATTTTTAAACCAAACAGTAACCCAAACAATACGTAAAAGACCGCCACTATAAAACATATCTTCAGAGATAGGCGCGCCCATGAGCGCCCTATCTTTTGTTTTATTTTAAGCATTCTTTAGCTCTTCTGCTTTTTCTTTCTGACTAACCTCGCCACCACTAGTACGCCCATCAAAGATAACGCCAAGATATATGGCCAAATTTCAAGCATAATACCGGTCAAAATATTACCTTCTTTATGGTTTAAGAATTCAACCACGTTTTCTTTGCCAGTTAAATTTCTTACCACAGTCTTTTCTACCGAAGTGTCACCTTCTTCTTCGTCAACATATTGTACATAGCCATTTGATTCTATTTCAGTTAATACATATCTAATCCCTAACGGCAGTTCGTTTAACTCCCCACTTCTACCAATTGTTACTTCTTGCCCATGTTTTAAATAAATAATATTGTCATGACCTATTGCTATTCTCGGATTTGTTATTATTGTTTCGCCATCATAAACAACGACATCATCCTGTCCTTCTATAGTAAACTCATCCCCATTTTTAGCACCAAAGATGTCAACCCGATATTTAAAGTAATCACCTACATTCGCCAAATTGCCAGAAACTTCATTCTTTACAGTTATATAGCTTCGCTCTGCACGATTCTGAAATATAGCATCAACTTTATCGCCCGTATCGTGATCGCGTAATTGTGATGATAGAGTTGCAATATATTCCCCAGTCGGTCGCCCATTTGAGTCTAATTCATTCCGCACACTTACATACATGTAATACTCATGAGTTGTATCGATGGGAAAATTATCTTCATCCGAAGACGCTACCTCTCGTATTGCGTATTTATAATCACCTAGTGCTGTAAACTCAGCATTACTAATATCGAGATTAACCGTAGAGCTTACCACATTATCATCTGGCATACCCATTAAGTTCAGATCTATCTCTCTTGGTATTTCGTATACATCCGCAGGGTTACTGGGGTCCGGCGTAATCATGTAAGTATACATATTATCAGCCATGTTCGTTAAGCCAGTTACCGATCTAGTAATAGTAATTCATTTTGCACTTTCCGGATTATCAGCTACTC
>JAEEGL010423593.1_pt1 | contig 10105 bp, 6 predicted proteins | sample 9134231 | NCBI WGS metagenome assembly JAEEGL01 (sample SAMN16246548, study PRJNA631951) | gut metagenome | biome: gut microbiome; feature: rumen; material: fiber-attached | host: Bos | place: Iran: Karaj | collected 2018-10 | reverse complement strand
TTAAGTTCAGTTCATATATAGACGGAAGCAAACACATGCTGACTCCTGAGAAGTCCATCGAGGTACAGACAGATCTTGGATCTGACATCATGATGGCCTTTGACGAATGCGCGCCTCCGGAGGCAGACCGCAACTACGTTGAGAAGTCTCTGGCTCTCACGAACCGCTGGCTTGAAAGGTGCAAAAAATTCCACTACGAGACCGAGGAAAAGATCGAGCGTCAGTCGCTTTTCGGGATACAGCAGGGCGGATTTTTTAAGGATCTGAGGAAGGAAAGCTCCAAATTTATCGCTGATCAGGACCTTCCGGGATATTCTATCGGAGGCTTGAGCGTAGGTGAACCGAAGGAGGTCTTCCTTGACATGATGGATGACTGTCCTGACATGCTCCCCAAGGAGAAACCCAGATATCTAATGGGCGTTGGATCTCCGGACTATCTTTTCGAAGGCGTGGAACGCGGCATCGACATGTTTGACTGCGTGCTGCCCACCAGGATCGCCCGTCACGGTCTGGTAATGACCTCCCACGGAAGGGTCAACATCAAGAACAAGCAGTATGAACGCGATTGGGGACCGCTTGATCCTGAATGCGACTGCTATACCTGCAGGACATATTCCAGAGCTTATCTGAGGCATCTTTTCAAGTCGGAGGAGATACTGTCCTCAATGCTTCTTACCGAGCACAATCTGCACTTCCTGGTGAACACAATGAAGAAGATGAGGGAAGCCATAGCAGAGGATCGCTTCCCTGAATATAAAAAAGAATTCTACGATAAATATGGGAGATTTTGATCATGGATATCAAGAGATTATTCAGTAAGGGGATAGTGATCATTTTGATCATGGCGCTGGTATTTACTTTTGTATCGTGCGGAAATGACGTGTCTGCTGATACGTCGGGCGAGCGGAAGACCGATACGCCTTCTTCTGAAAAAGAAGCGCCCGCACCGGATGTTCAGGAAAAGAAAGCCGAAACCGTCTGGTACGAAATAAAAGACCTGAAGCTCGCCATGGAAGTACCCGAGGGCTTCAGCATCAAGGCAGCTGAGAAGAAAGGGGACTTCAACGGCGGTAACGACAAAATAAAGATCACCATCAAAAGATGGAACCGCGTGAGCTACCCAAAGGCGAAGAACCTTGCGGCGCTTGTAAGTGAAACCACCGGAAAAGAGACCAAAGTCATCAAGCGCGGAGGCCGCAGGATGGTGAAGGTCCAGGGCCTTACCAAGTCCATCAGATACTATACTATATCACCGAAGGGCGACGATTACGTAATAACCATCACAGCCAACACCAAGAAGGATCCGGGCCTTACCTTCAAGGAGATCAGCTCCGATTGTAAGGCAATAGAGAAGAGCTTCTGCCTTCCCGCAAGGATCCCGGAAGGGGCTAAGACAAAGACCCTTAAGAGCACCAAATTCCCGACTTTCGATAAATTGGTGCTGGTGAACTATGCTCATAAGCTGCCCAAGGGCTGGATGGACAAGATCGACGTGGTCAAAGCCATAAATTCCAGAGGGAACAAGATCAGGGCGGAACGCACAGCATATAAGGCCTATCTCAAACTCAAAAAAGACCTTGAAGAAAACGATGGGGTACATATCGACATAGATTACGGCCTCAGGACTGTCAAAGAGCAGAAGAAGATCATGAAGGAATATACCCAAAAGTATGGCGCGGCATACGCCAGCAGGATAGTTGCCAAGCCCGGTTATTCCGAACATCATACAGGTCTTGCGTTAGACATCTACCTTATAATCAAGGGCAAGAACGTCTATCTCAACGAGGAGATGGAAAAGTATCCGAAGACCTGGGCTAAGATCCATAAGAAACTCGCCAAATACGGTTTCATCCTTCGCTATCCGAAGAGCGGAAACGGAAGATCGACGGGTTACGCGTATGAGCCCTGGCACGTCCGTTACGTGGGCAAGAAGACCGCGAAGAAGATCATGGACCGCCAGCCCGGATATACTCTGGAGATGTATCTCGGGAAATAAACTACCATGGAATGGAAAGAATAATGACAGAAATTATTTTGGATAACAAAACAGATCAAAAGGAGACTCTTTGCGCGATCTGCCCCCATGATGAGGTATGCGGAGGCTGCATCTATCAGGGAAAGAGTTATGAAGAGCAGCTTAAGATAAAGGCCACGGACGTTAAGTTCCTTCTTGAAAAGAACGGGGTCGCGCCTGATGTAGTGGATCCCATCGAGGGCTGTCCGTCACAGTATGCTTACAGGAACAAGATGGAATACACCTTCGGTGACCTGGTGAAGGACGGGGAGATGACCCTTGGCATGCACAAGAAGGGGCATTTCATGTCCATAATCACCGTGGATCACTGCCAGCTGGTGCATCCTGATTTCAATAAGATACTCAGGGCGACTTTGGATTTCGCTCTCGATCACGACTACCCTAAATACAACAAAAAATCTCACTCCGGCCTCATGAGGAACCTCATAATCCGAAGAGGCGTGAATACAGGAGAGATACTGGTAAATATAGTTACCGCGTCAGATGAAGCAAGCGGAATCGCTTTCGACTGTCAGGGATATTCCGATATGATACGCGGTCTGGACCTGGAGAACGAGCTCGTGGGAGTGCTGCGCACAAACTGCGATACTCTGGCGGATGCGGTGGTTCCGGACAGCGTCGAGACCATATTCGGAAGGGACTATTACACTGAAGAACTGCTGGGACTGAAGTTCAAAGTAAGCGCCTTCAGTTTCTTCCAGACGAACGTGGAGGCTGTGACAAGACTCTATACGGAAGCTTTAGCTCTGATACCCGGGATCGAAGGAAAGCGCGTATACGACCTTTACTGCGGTACCGGGACCATCTCACAGATCATGGCTCTAAAGGCGGCGGAGGTCCTTGGAGTGGAGATAGTTGAAGAAGCTGTGGAAGCGGCGAGGGAGAACGCTGAACTGAACGGACTCACTAACTGCGAGTTTTTTGCAGGTGACGTATATAAGGTGCTGGAGGGGGAGGAACTGGAAAAACCGAACGTGATCGTCGTTGATCCGCCCAGAGCCGGTATCCAGCCAAAAGCATTGGATAAGATCATTTCCTATGGAGTAAAGGAAATACTATACATAAGCTGCGGGCCGAAGACACTTGCTCAGAATCTGGCTTATCTGGAGCATTTCGGCTATCACGCAGTATATCTCAAACCCTTCGATAATTTCCCCTTTACCAAGCACATAGAGTGCATCTGTCTGTTAAGAAAAGAAATGACAGCAGAGGAAAGGATAAACCAGGCGGTCAGGGAGGCTTCCGACTCCCAGAGGAGAAGACTGTTTGGGGTAAAGGAAAGGTAGAGGCGGTATGAAAGAGATCAGAAGAAAATCACTGGTGGCAGTGCTCTCCATAATAATAGCGATGCTTGGAGTGGCTCCTGCATTCGCCGATACGAATTCAGACTTCGAAAGCTATATGTACGACGAATGGAAGGAGACCGTGGAGGACGATTACCTTACCATGCGGACTTCCCTCATAGACTACAAGGCGCAGGGGATAAAGAAGCCGGAGGTCACATTAGGGAAAATAGATTACGATGAATATAAGGAAGCGGTAGATTCCGCTGATGAAGCCCTTACTAAGCTCCATGCCTTCGATCCGGAGGAACTCAACGAGACAAGGAAGAACGATTATCATATCCTGGAGTTCTATCTGAATACGATGATAGGTCTGTATTCATATCCTCAGTTCGCGGATATGTTCCGTCCGTATATTGGGCAATTTACCAACCTGACGGACATGTTTGCTGATTTTCCTTTTTATGAAAAGGAAGACGTTGACGATTACCTTACGTTGATAGGAGAGATCCCGTCATATATAGATAAGATGATGGACTTCACCTCCGAAAACGCTTCCAAAGGATACTTCCTGGATGACATTTCGCTGACGGACGCCATGCTTGAACTGAACGACTTTGTCGAAAGCGGCGAGAGGAATCCTTTGATAATAAACTTTGAGGATAACCTGAAGAAGTTCGAAGGTCTGACTGAAGAGGAGAAGAAAGAATATAAAGAAAAAAACAGAGAGCTGGTACTCAAGGGGATCATTCCGAAGGTAACCGAGGTAAGGGGCTTTCTTTCCAAACTCAAGGGAAGCCGTAAGATCAAGGGATCGCTCGCGGAGGATGAAGACTGGCAGGAATACTACAGGTGGCTCGTAAGGTCCAGCTGCAGCACTGAAATGAGCATGGAGGATATTTTTGAATATCTCACCAAGGCCATCAAGGAATGCGATGCCCATTATCTGGAACTTCTGGAGGAGAACAAGGACTTCACGGAACCCGGGACGATCAGCGAGCCCACGGATCTGGAGGGGCTGATCAGCTATCTTAGGGATCACATGGAAGGATTCCCGGAAGGACCCGATGTGGACTATAAGATATCATATCTTCCGGACGGATCCAACGATTTCGCAATGGCGTATTATATCCCGGCTCCTGTGGATGACATAAACAGCAACATTATACGCGTAAACAAGTCAGAGACGGATGACACCAACACACTTTATTTCACGCTGGCCCATGAGGGTATACCGGGTCATATGTACCAGTTCACCTGGTTCCAGAATACCGAAGGGTATGTGCCTTTGAGACATGAGCTGGGTTTCTCGGGATATGAAGAGGGCTGGGCCAATTACGTGGAGAGGATAATGCTGGAGCGCTCCGGCCTTGACCAGGTGTCGGCTGACAGCATTTCCTGCGATGAATTCCTGGCGTATACGATGAACGCAGCGGCTGACATCGCTGTGAACGGTCTTGGATATGACCAGAAGAAACTAAAAGAATGGCTCGAGGATATCGGATTGGGCGATCAGGATGCAAAATACATTTATGACATGTCCGTCGAGATGCCCGGGGCTTATCTTCCTTACGGTTTCGGTTCTGCCATGTTCTGGGGACTGAGACAGAGGACTGAAGATGCGCTGGGAAGCGATTTCGACCTGGAGGAATTCCACAAATGCGTGCTTAGCTATGGTCCCAGACCCTTTGAGATGGTGGAGAAAGACCTTAAGGAATACGTCGAGTCAAAGGGCGGAACTCTTCCTGACGATTTCACTTTCTTCAAGGCAGCAGAAGGGGCTGAGGCGAGTATTTCCGGAAGCGTGGTGCCGATCTGGATCCCTTTAGCCGCTATTGCAGTCATCATTCTGATAGTCATTATCGTCGCATCAAAGCGCAAAACGAAAAATAAAAACAACGAGACGGAATTATAACACAAATATGTTGATTTAATTATACTTTTTTAATATAATGTATTCATATATGGCTATATTTTTGTCAGGAATTATCTGATATTGGTTTATTTTTAGGGGGTTATTTAATGAAAAACACGCTTGAGCGTTTAGACCGCATAAGAGAACGCGATAAAGAAGTCAGTATTGCGGCAAATATACTGTCAAGTTTGTTGATCCTTTTCTTAGCGGTAATAGTCGGCGCAGTTGTGCTTGCTATCCAGTACTTTGCAGGTAACAGCACAGTATGGTGGCAGGATATCTTCAAAGACGTTGGCATAGATCAGGTCTTCAAACATTTCCCGTTCTGGTTCCTGCTTGGCCTCGCAGTTGCTGTAAACAGCTCCAGGCCGATCAAGGCTGCCATCAATGAGTTCATCTTCTTCTTAGGCGTTATCATAGGATTCAACATCCTGCCTAAGGTGCTTTCAGACGTACAGAAGCCGGACAATATGGGAACATGGTATCTGGTGATGGTAGTATCTGCCGTACTTGCAATGGTATTCTGGTATGCCAAGAGCAACAGCTGGCCATCCATCGCTTTCGACGCCGTTATAATCGGAGTTCTTGGAGCTGTTATGTTTGACTGCGGTTTCCTGTATTTCCACTTCAACGATCTCATCATGGATCTGTACAATGCCATCATCTTGGTTCTCATAGTAGTAGTTCTGGCATCCGGCGTCGTTCAGTTCGTTGTCAGCCTTCTTGCGGGAGTACTGATAGCACTGGCACTCGGACCCGTGCTCTGAAGCCGGCTCATTTAACAACATTACATCATAAGACATTTCAGGATCAGGTCTTAAAGGCCTGGTCCTTTTATGTTGAAATTATCCTATGAAATTAGTATAATATAGAGTGGTGTAGCATAAGATGATCATTAATTTTAAATAAAATAGATATGGAAAGGGAAGCCTGACTGCTATCTTGCGTCAGGTAAAGTGTCGGTATGAATTGGATCAAAGAAGATAATTATAGCGAAGTCATGAGATCCACGGTGGAGCCGTTTCTGGAAGCCAGGATGGAAAGTGGGTTTTTTGAGCGTAATCCCGGAGAGAGCATTTATTTCGAACACTACAGATGTGACGATCCTAAAGGAGTCATAGTCATAAGCCATGGATTCACTGAATCCATCAAAAAATTCACGGAATCCATTTATTACATGCTTCAGGCAGGCTTCGAAGTATGGGGAGTCGATCACAGAGGCCATGGAAGGTCGTTCAGAATGAACGACAATCCTTACGTTGTGCACACTGAGAATTTCGAGGATTATGTTCTGGACCTGGTATATTTTGTTCAGAACATGGTCAAGCCTGCTTCCGGAAAGCTTCCGCTGAATCTTTACTGTCATTCCATGGGAGGATGTATAGGAGCCTGGCTCATAGAGGAATATCAGGATCTGTTCGACAAGGCTGTATTGAGTTCACCAATGCTCGGACTCAGCTTCGGAAGAGTCCCGGTGCCTGTAGTATATGCTGCAGCCAGTCTGATCGGCATAGGTGAGAGACGAAAGAATGCCTTCGGTTCTGATGGCAAATTCGATCCTGAACCGGATTTTGAGGACAGCGCAGGCAACTCAAAAGTAAGATATGACTATTATTTCCACAAGACTTTAAATGATCCTAATATCCAGACATGCGCACCTTCCATCCAGTGGGGCAAGCAGGCTGCCAGGGCTTGCAGCTACGTTTTCTCCCAGGCTGACATGATCAGGATCCCAGTCCTTCTTTTCCAGGCGGGAGCTGATACTGTCGTAAAGAACTCATCCCAGAACCTTTTCTCCGAATGGGTGGAGGATTGTGAACTTAGGGTAATACATAACAAAAAACATGAGCTCTACATGATGGACTCTGCTGATCTGATCCCGTACTGGGAAAAGATCTTCGATTTCCTTGACGTCAAGGTCGGGGAAACGGCTTTGAGCAGGGAAGAGATGATCCAGAAGTTCGATTCATGGCAGAAGCGTCTCAGCGCTTATGAACTGGCATTCTCCATAATGGGAGTGGATCAGGTAGCGGTACCTCCTTCACAGGGTGCGTCATACAGGGCTGAGAGAAGCGCGATCCTTCAGGGGGAATACAGAAAGCTTCTTCAGGATGACGAAATGTATGATATCATCTGCCGTCTGAAGGAGATGAGTGATGACCTTGGTGGCAAACTCAGAAGAGAAGTAGAACTGTATCACAAGGAACTGACCAAGGACAGAAGCGTTCCTTTTGAGGAATACATGTCTTGTTCAAAGGTACTTGACGAGTCAATAATGGACTGGCTCAGGGCCAAGAAGGAAGAAGATTTCGAAGGATATGCTCCCAAACTTCAGGCTGTGATAGATGGATATAAGAAGATAAAATCACTTGAGAAGAGTGATCTGAGCCTTTACGACAGGATGCTCGACGACCATCAGCCGGGCTGGAACATGGAGCGCTACGACGAGTTCTTCAGCCATGTGAAGGAAAGAGTCGTGCCATTGGTAAAAGCACAGGCTTTATCAGGAGCAGACGATGGTACAGAGATTCCTTTCAAAGGATCTTTCTCCGCTGACGGCCAGAGAAAAGTGATGGCAAAGATCCTTGAGTTCATAGGTTTCACGGATGACTGGGGAAGGATGACTGAATCCGAGCATCCTCTCACATCAACCATCTCCAGAGGCGACATCAGGTTCACCACCAAGTACAGGGAAGCAGATCCTTCACAGGCAATTCTGTCCACGGTACACGAATCCGGCCACTCATGGTTCGGTCATAACGTCGACAGAGAATATGACGGAAGCATCATCGCAGGTTCCATTAGCGCAGGACTTCACGAATCTCAGTCGAGACTTTGCGAGAACCATTTCGGAAGATCTGCCGCATTCTGGAAGGTAGTATTTCCATGGCTCAAAGATGAGTTCCCGAAGGAGCTCGAAGGATTCAATGAAGAGACCTTCCTGAAGAAGATCAATCAGGTGAAGCCGACCCTTGTAAGGACTGAAGCTGACGAGGTGACTTATCCCATCCATATCATGATAAGATATGAACTGGAAAGGGAGTTCATGGAAGGCGATCTTAAGGTTTCTGACCTTGAAAAAGCCTGGAACGATAAATATCATGAATATCTCGGTATCGTGCCTGAGAAGCCGTCTCAGGGCGTTCTGCAGGACATGCACTGGCCATATGCATATTTCGGATATTTTCCGACCTATGCGCTGGGATCGGCCATGGCAGCGCAGTTCTATAACGCCATGACGAAGGACATAGATCCTGAAAAGCTCATTCTGGAGGGAAGGTACACGGAGATCATGAAATGGCTCGAGGAGCACGTCCACAGATACGCTGATTATTTTGAAGCTGACGAGGTCATGAAACTTGCTACCGGAGAAGGATTCAATGACGAATACTATTTCACTTATCTTGAATCTAAATATGGCTTAAAAGGAGAGACAAAATGAGTAAAGATATCATAATAAGAAATGTGAAACCGGAAGATTATGATTTCATTCTGAACCTGAATGAGATCAATGTGGAAGTCCTTTCGCCCATGCCCATGGAAAGAATGCTTTGGCTGAAGGAAATGTCGGACATGTTCGTCGTAGCTGAGGTGGACGGCGAACTGGCAGCGTTCCTTATCGCCATTCGTGAGGGCCGGCCATATGACAGCGAAAACTACGTGTGGTTCTCCAATAAATATCCGCAGTTCCTGTATATAGACAGGATCGTTATCGACAAACCCTTCAGGGCATGCGGCCTGGGACGCAAGCTCTATCAGGCTGTCAAAGAAAGGGCTAAGGAGGAAGGAGTAGGCGTTGTCACCTGCGAAGTAGACACGATACCTTATAATGAGACCAGCCTGAAGTTCCACGAAGCCATGGGCTTCAAGGAAGTGGGCGAGCAGATCATAAGGGGCGGCGCCATCAAGGTAAGCCTCAAGGCCTGCGAAGATTTCTGATAATATGTTTGAAGATTTCAAAAATATACTATCGCCGGAAAAAGACGAGAAGAAGGTCGAGTACATTGAACTCATCTACGACCTTATATTTGTTTATCTGGTAGGAAGGAACAGCTCTCTCATACATAATCTTGAAAACGGTTTCATAGATCCTGATATAGTTGCGACGTACGTTCTTTGCACTCTTATAGCGATACAAATATGGAATCTGACCAATCTGTTCATCAACCGTTACGGCAATAACGGTCTGATTGAGCACGTGCTGATCCTGGGCAATATGTACCTGCTGTATTTCATGGCAGACGCCACCAGGACCAACTGGTATGATCTATATTACCGTTACAACATAGCATGGGGGCTTATCCTTCTTAACCTTGCTCTGGCGTATTTTGTAAAATACAAAAAAATAGCCAAATTAAGGCCTTGGGAAGTATTCCACATAAAGCTCAGCGCCATAATGGTACTCATCATGGCTGCCATAGTGTTTATTTCTTTGCCGCTGTACAGCCTGACAGGCATCCCGTTTTCGCCGCTGGCGATGGTTTTCGGCATAGTTTTCATGTCTGTGACCTCAGGTATACATAATCTTGTTCCTGTAGACTTCGGCCATCTGACTGAGCGCGCCATGCTTTACGTGGTCTTCACATTCGGAGAGATGATAATCGCCATTTCGGGCTATTTCGAGGGAGAATTCAGCTTCAGTACCTTCTATTTCTCCATCATGGGATTCCTGGTGGTAGTTGGCCTGTTCCAAAGCTATGAGATCTTCTATGATCATCTTCTGGACAGGGAAATGATCACGAGCGGCATAACGTATATGACTATCCATATATTTATAATATTCGCTTTGAGCTGTATCACGACCGCACTGGAATTCATGAGGGAAGAAGAGGTCGCGCTCATGCCAAAGATCGTTTTCCTTACGGCATCTTT